>Ga0136644_10003999_pt1 | contig 10950 bp, 7 predicted proteins | sample C_130820_EF_Meta_FD_94780 | JGI IMG/M metagenome (GOLD analysis project Ga0136644, IMG submission 94780) | Freshwater microbial communities from Lake Croche, Canada to study carbon cycling - C_130820_EF_MetaG (v2) (version 2) | ecosystem: Environmental > Aquatic > Freshwater > Lake | place: Lake...
AAATAAGCGGCCGTGGTGGTGGCGCAGAACAACACCATTAATGAGCCGGTCAGATTGTGTCGCCAAGCCGCGGCATCAAAGCCACCGACCACCAGCACGATGCCCACCCAGGTCAGCGTCAGCGCGATGAGTATGGCGGGCCTGGGCCAAGCCCGCAGCACCAGAGCGCTCCACAACACGATCAAGGCCGGATAGCTGAACAGCAAAGCCCGTTCAATACTGATATCGATCAGTTCCAAAGCGTGGAAGTCGATCAAGGCGCCGACGCTGTAGCACAACACGCCGGCAAAAGCCGCCTCGAGTAAGGTCCTCGCCGGCACCGTGCGCAACGACAGCTCGGTTCGCAGGCCCAGCAGCGCAAATAAAGGTAAGGCCAGCAGGGCGCGCAAGGCCGTCAGGGTCGGATAATCGACACCGGAGTGGAACAGGGCTTTGGAGAACAGCCCCTTGCTGGCAAATAACACGGCACCTGCAGCGGCTAGCAGCAGACCCGTCAGGGCCTGGGCAGGCCGATTGGTACTGGACATCACGACAGAATGCCATTGTGGCGCGTGTCACGGGTAGAATCCGCAGTCACCGTGCATCGCGATCAGATCAAGTTTCCGCCCAAACACCTTGCCCTGCGTGAGGACGTCCATCAATTGGGTGGTTTGGTGGGTGAAATCCTGCGCGAGCAGGGCGGTGATGCCCTGTTCGATCTGGTTGAAGGCGACCGCTTGCTGGGCATTGCGCGACGCGAACACGACAGCGGTGATGACACGGCGCTGGCGCAGCGTGTTGCCGGCCGGCAACCGGCTATCGCGCGTGATCTGGTGCGCGCCTTCTCAACTTGGTTTCAAGCGGTCAACCTTGCCGAACGGGTGCATCGCATCCGCCGTCGTCGTGAATACTTCCTGGCGAACAGCGAGCGTCCTCAGCCGGGCGGTGTCGAGGATGCGCTGACGGCGCTACGCGCTCAGGGCTGGTCGCTCGATGAGGTGTTGTCGCTGATCGCCGGCCTGCATATCGAGCCGGTATTGGTGGCGCATCCGACCGAGTCGGCGCGGCGCACGCAGTTGCGCCGCCACCAGCGCATGGCCAACGTGCTGCTTGATCGCCTCAATCCTAATCTCGATCCCGGTGAGCAGCGTCAGTTGTGGTCCAACATCCGCAACGAGCTCACCACCGGCTGGCAGACCGAAGAACATCCGCGGCAACGCCTGACTGTTGCCGACGAACGCGAGCACGCCATCTTCCATTTTGCCGAGGTGCTTTATCGCATCGTGCCGGCCTTCTATGAAGAGCTGTCACAGGCCCTCGAAAAACTCTGGGGAGCCTGTATCACCGATGTGCAGCCGCCGACCATCTTGCGCTTCGGCAGTTGGGTGGGTGGCGATATGGATGGCGTGCCCGATGTGCATGCCAAGAGCATCCGCGAGACGCTGTTGCGGCAACAGCAGGTCATCGTCAACGCTTATTTCGGTGAATGTCAGGAGATCGCGCAACTGCTGTCGCAGAGCGCCGGGCGTGTGTCGGTATCGCTGGCGTTAGCGCGGCGCATCGAAGAATACCGGGTGTTGTTGCCGGGCGCGCAGTCTGGCGTGACGGCGCGTCACGATCGTATGCCTTACCGCAGTTTCTTTGCTCAGGTGTCCGAACGTTTGCGTCACACCTACGACGGTCGCCCTAACGGCTATCAAAATCCGCAGCAGTTCATCGCGGATCTGGATCTGGTCTGCGACAGCCTGCGCAGCAATCGCGGCGTCCATGCCGGCTATGAGCAAGTGCGTCGCCTTGGGCTGCGCGCGCGGACCTTCGGCTTTCATCTGGCCACGCTCGATATGCGGCAGCACGCCGATGTGCACCATGCGGTCTTGGCACAGGGTCTGGACGATCCGGCATGGCTCACGCGCAGTTCGGCTGAGCGACATGCCTTGCTGGTACAGATCCTCGAGCGCGACAGCGGCCCGCGCGGTGTACTCGATGCGCTGGGCAAGCGCACTCTGGCGGTGTTTGATGCCGCATTACAGGGTCGTCACCGTTATGGTGAACAGGCGGTCGGTTACTACGTTGTCAGTGGGGTGACCGGCGCCGATGATGTGCTGGCACCGCTGGTGCTGGCACGCTGGGCCGGCGCCTACGACAAGCGCAGTGGGCAGGTGGCTATCGATGTGGCGCCGATGTTCGAGTCGGTGGAGTCGCTGGCTGCCAGTGGACAGGTCATGCGCCAGTTGCTGGCCGATCCGGTTTATCAATTGCACTTAGCTGCCCGCCGTAACCGGCAGTGTGTGCACATTGGTTACACCGAGGGCAGTCGTGACAGCGGCTTCATGGCGACACGCATGGCTGCCCATGATGCACAACGCGAGCTGGCCGCAACCCTTGCACAGGCCGGTGTTCAGGCGGTGCTGGTGCATGCGCGCGGCGGCAGTGTGCCGCGTGGTGGCTCACGCATCGATGCGCTGGTCACCGCCGCACCACCGGACAGCATCAGCGGTGTATTGCGACTGACTGAACAGGGCGAGACGGTCAGTCAAAGCTACGGCCTGCGGCCCAATGCCATGCGTACCCTCGAGCGGGCCTTCAGTGCGTTGTCGCTGGCGACGGCAGCACGGCAGCGCGGGACGGCCCGGGTCGATCTTGCAGCGCAGCACAAGTGCATCAGCACAGCGGCTGCCAGCAGTCAGGCCTGTTGGCGTGCGCTGGTGCTGGGTGATCGCGAGTTTTATGACTACTTCCGTGCGGTCACACCCATCGATGTGATCGAGCGCATGCAGATCGGCTCGCGCACTATTTATGAAGGCAGTCGCAATGCCTCGCCGGTGCAAGCCATCCGCTCCACGCCGTGGGTGTTTGCCTGGTCGCAGTCGCGACACATGATCCCCGGATGGTTTGGCTCCGGCACCGGACTGACAGCGGCTATCAACGCGCAAAGCCTTGCGGCTGTGCAGGACTGCTATGCCAGTTGGCCGTTTTTCACGCACCTAGTCGATGATCTCGAGCGCATGCTGGCGCGCACCGACTTGCGTCTGGCGCGCCATTACGATGGTCTGGCCCAGCCTTCTTTGCTGCGCTTTGCACCTATCTTGCAAACCGAGTACGACTTGGCCTGTGAGCAGGTGTTGCAAATCAAACAGGCCAGCGAACTGCTGGATGCCGAGCGCACGCTGCAGCGTGCCATCCAGTTGCGCAACCCTTATGTAGACCCCATGCATTTGATGCAGGTCGATCTGCTACGTCGCTGGCGTGCCAGTTTGCGCGAGGATGAAGACCTGTTCCGGGCGCTCTTGGCCAGTGTCAGCGGCATTGCGCAGGGACTGCAGACCACCGGTTAGTGGCCCGGGCACCGGTTCTATTCGCTTATATCGGTCCGGCAAGTCAAAATGCGCCGCCGGCCATGGCTTGCATGGTCGTTTAAAGCCTAGAGTCCGCCCCGTGTATAGATACGACACCATCGATCAGACCTTGGTTGCCGAGCGCGTTGCGCAGTTTCGCGACCAGACCCGCCGCTTCCTGGCTGGCCAACTCAGCGAAGATGAGTTCAAGCCGCTGCGATTGCGCAACGGGCTGTATATCCAAACGCATGCCCCCATGCTGCGTGTGGCTGTGCCCTACGGGCTGCTGTCGACGCGGCAGTTGCGGATGCTGGCGCACTTGGCGCGCAAGTACGACCGCGGCTATGGCCACTTCACCACGCGCCAGAACATCCAGTACAACTGGCCCAAGCTTGAAGATGTGCCCGATATGTTGGCCGACCTCGCCACTGTCGAGATGCACGCTATACAAACCAGTGGCAATTGCATCCGCAATGTCACGGCTGACCATTACGCCGGTATTGCGCCTGACGAGATCGATGATCCGCGGCCGTACTGCGAAATCATCCGTCAGTGGTCAACCGTGCATCCGGAGTTCAACTATCTACCGCGTAAGTTCAAGATCGCGGTGACTGGTTCGCCGGCTGATCGCGCGGCTTCTGAAGTCCATGACATCGGCTTGCACATGCGTCGTAACGAAGCCGGTGAAGTCGGCTTCGAGGTGTTGGTGGGTGGCGGCTTAGGGCGCACGCCGATCATCGGTAAGGTCATCCGCGAGTTTTTGCCGCGCGAACACCTGCTGTCTTATCTCGAGGCCATCCTGCGCATTTATAACCGCGAAGGCCGGCGCGACAACATCTACAAGGCGCGCATCAAGATCCTGGTCAAGGCCACCGGTGAGGTGGCGTTCCGCGAAGCGGTCGAGGCTGAATGGGCTTTGCTGCGCGATACGGCCCTGCGTCTTGATGTCGCCGAAATAGACCGTATGCGCGCCTTCTTCGTGCCGCTGCCTTACGAAACCTTGACCGACCTCGATGTCACCGCAGGGCGCGAGGCCGAGTTCGCTGCTTGGTATCGCTACAACACGCGGGCGCACAAGATGCCCGGTTACCGCGCTGTGGTGGTCTCGTTAAAGGCGCCAGACATTGCACCGGGTGACATCACTGCCACGCAGATGGACGATCTGGCAGAGTTGGCTGATCGCATCAGTTCAGGCCAGGTGCGCAGCACCCATGACCAGAATCTCATTCTGGGTGAGGTGCGCCAGCAAGACCTATACGAGACCTGGCAGGCCTTGCAGTCGCTGAATCTCGCCACACCCAACGTCGGCTTGCTGACCGACATGATCTGCTGCCCCGGGCTCGATTTCTGCAGTCTGGCTAACGCCGGTTCGATCGGTATTGCAAAGCAGATCAACGAGCGTTTCACCGACCTCGACTATCTGTATGACTTGGGTCCGCTAGAGATCAAAATGTCGGGGTGCATGAACGCCTGCGGCCACCATCATGTGGGCCACATTGGCATCTTGGGCGTCGATAAGAGCGGTGAGGAGTGGTATCAGATCACCCTAGGCGGATCGGCCAGCGGCATTACATCGCTGGGCACGGTCATCGGCCCGTCGGTTCCCAAGGCTGATGTGGCAGCGACCATCAGCAAAATTCTCGATGTCTATCTGGCTGCCCGTCAGGATGAAGAAAGCTTCCTGCAGGCTTTTCGCCGTATCGGTGTGCAACCCTTCCGGGATCAGGTCTATGCGGCAGATCATTAAGGGCAAGCAGTTGTTGGCCGATGAGTGGCCGCTGCCGGGTGAAGAGGCAAGTAGCACCGGCGCAGTGCGGCTGACATTGATCGATTATCTGGCGTGGCGCGGTGGGGCCGTGCAGGCTGCTGTGCCTGCCGGTGCGCGAGTGTCTGTACGCCTGGAGCCGGCTGATGACGAGGCCGATCTGTTGCCTTATCTGGGGCAGTTACCGCTGATCGATGTGCACTTCCCCAAGAGTGCCGAGGGGCGCGGCTATACGCAGGGTCGCATGCTGCGCGAGCGGCATGGTTATACGGGCGAGCTGCGGGCCACCGGCGCGGTGTTCATCGACCAAATTTATTTGCTGGCGCGCTGCGGCTTTGATGCCTTTGAGTTGGCAGAGGGGCAGGACCCAGAAGCCATCATCGCCGAGTTGCACCGCTTCAGCGTGGCCTATCAGCCCATGGTCGATGGCCTGACACAGCCGCTACGTCGCCACCGCTGAGGCCCGCGCCTCAGCCCTGTGGCAGCGACGCGGTAGCGGCCAGCACGGCGCTGGCCATCGCATCGACGTGGGCGGCGCTGTGCGCTGCCGACAAAAACCCGACCTCATACGCGCTGGGCGCCAGGTAGATGCCGCCGTCCAGCAAGGCATGAAACATCGGCGCAAACGGCGCAGCCGGTCGTGCCTGCATATCGGCCAGACTGCGGATGGGTGCAGTCGGTGGCGCCAGATAAAACCAGAACAACGATCCCACACGTTGGAAGGTCAGTTGTCGCTGCGCGGCGAACGCGGCATCTAAACGCTGACCCAGCGATTCGAGGTGCGCATAGAGGCTGCCATCGGCCAGTTGTTGCAGCGTGGCCAAGCCCGCGCACATGGCCACCGGGTTGGCGCTCAGCGTGCCGGCCTGATACACCGGCCCTGCAGGGGCAACCAGATCCATGTATTCGCGCTTGCCGCCATAGGCACCGACCGGAAACCCGCCGCCGATGACTTTGCCATAGGTCACCAGATCGGGCTCTATGCCATACAGACCGGCCGCACCCTGAAAACCAACCCGAAAGCCGCTGATGACCTCGTCAAAGATCAGCAGTGCGCCATGTTGGCGGCACAGCTGCGCTAAGCGCAGCAGGTACTCACGTCGCTGCGGCAACAGGCCGTAGTTGGCCGGCACAGGCTCAACGATGGCAGCAGCGATGTCGCTGCCGTGACGGGCAAAGGCGGCTTCGAGACTGGCTTCATCGTTGAGTGTGGCGACCACGGTGCCGGACAGCGTGGCGCGATCCAGACCGGCGCTATCGGCTACTGCGGCTTCGGCCAGACCCGAGCCCGACTTGATCAGCATCGAGTCGGTGTGGCCGTGATAACAGCCATCAAACTTTAAAATCTTATCGCGGCCGGTGGCACCGCGTGCCACGCGCAGCGCCGACATAACCGCTTCGGTGCCGGAGTTGACGAAGCGCACGCTCTGCACCCACGGGATGCGCTGCGTGATGAACTCAGCCAGGTCCAGCGAATAGGGCTCGGTGGTCCCCAAACTCCAGCCCCGGTCTATGGCGCCGAGAGCGGCAGCGCGCACTGCAGGGTTGCCGTGTCCCAGAATCAACGGTCCGAAGGCGCACAGGAAGTCCAGATAGTCGCGACCATCGACATCGGTCATGTAGGCGCCATGACCGCCGGTCATGAAGCGTGGAGTACCACCCACGCCCTTGAAAGCCCGCACCGGCGAATGTACGCCGCCGGGAGAAACCTGCTTGGAGCGGGCGAAGAGTGCGTCTGAAGTGCTCATGCGACCAACCATTCGCGCGCATGGCGCGCCCCGTAACTGATGATCATCGAAGCGCCGGCCCGAACCAGCGCCGTCCAAGCTTCCCGATGTGCAGCGACGCGTTGGGTGAGTCCCTGCTGCGCCAGCACTTCGATGGCTGCGTATTCACCGCTGACTTCATACACCGCCCAAGGTTGGGCGAACTGCCGTGATAGATCGGCCAGGATGTCGAGGTAGGGCATACCCGGTTTAACCATCAGGATGTCAGCGCCTTCGGCCACGTCCCGCTCAACGCACAGCAGCGCATCGCCCGGGCGTGCCGGGTCGATCTGATAGCTGGACCGGTCGGTGAGTTTGCTCAGCTGTTTGGGCGCCGAGTCGGCCGCGACGCGGAAGGGGCCATAAAAGCTGGAGTGGAACTTGGCGGCATAGCTCATCAGCACCGTGCGCTCGCAGCCCGCGTCATCGAGTGCCGTGCGGATCGCACCGATACGTCCGTCCATCATGTCGCTGGGAGCGACGCAGTCTGCGCCTGCCAGTGCATAGGCTGCCGCCGCAGCGGCCAGTTCCTGCACGCTGGCGTGATTGTCGAGGTGATCGCCCTCGGGGTTGAGTACACCGCAATGGCCATGTGGTGTGGACGAGCACAGACAGACATCGACGGCCAGCCACACATCGCTGCCGAAACGGCGCTTGATGGCAGCGATCTGACCGGCATTGAACGACCAGTCTATGTCGTGTGTGTCTTTGCCCAGCGGCACGCAGAACAGCAGGAACTTGCTGACCCCGGCGGCCAGATCGGCTTCGATCTGTTGCAACAGTGAGGCTGGTGTGTCCCGGTAAACGCCGGTAAGCCCCGGCACTTCTTCGCGGGCCTGTAGTCCCTCGACCACGAATAGCGGCTGTATGAACTGCTCTGGCGAGACGCGCAGTTCGCGGGTCAGGGAGCGGATGTGCGGGTCCTGGCGCAGGCGCCTGAGGCTGATTCGGCTCATGGGGGCTAGGCTGTTTGGGCTGGTGATGAGATAGCCGTCAATCGTGCCACGTTTTGCCTGTCTGCGGTCGCAACAGATAACCTTTGGCTCGCGGGCTTGTGCAGAGGACATATGACATTGTTATAAGCCACGGGCAGACAATGCCGGCCCTCGTAATTCACGCGTCCCTACGCCCATGGCACAGCAAGCGATCTCGACCCAACTGACCGCGCCGCAACTCGACAAGGTTGCCGCAACCGTAGCGCTGCTGCGCCAAGCCTTAAGTGACTTCGGCACCGTCACCTATTCCAATAGTCTGGGTGCTGAGTCGATGGTGCTTACCGACCTGATCTGCACACAGGTCCCGCAGATCGATATCTTCAGCATCGACACCGGTCGCCTGCCCGAAGAGACCTACACGCTGCTTGAGCGGGTAGAGCGTCGCTATGGCCGGCGCCTGCGCTTGGTCCATCCGCAAGCCGAGGCCGTGCAGGCTTATACCAACGAGCATGGCATCAACGGGTTTTATAATGGTCTGGCCGAACGTCAGTCCTGCTGCCATGTTCGCAAGATCGAGCCTTTCAAGCGCGCCATCGCCGGCTTTGGCGCCTGGGTCACCGGCGTGCGCCACGAACAAACGGCGACGCGTGCTACCGCTCAGGCCGTGGAGTTCGACACGCCCAACGGCTTGCACAAGATCAGCCCTATTCTCGCCTGGACCCACGATGACGTGTGGGCCTATATCCGTAGCCACTCGTTGCCCTACAACGCGCTGCACGACAAGGGTTATCCCAGTATCGGCTGCGAACCTTGCACGCGTGCTGTCGAGCCTGGCGATGACAGCCGCTCAGGGCGCTGGTGGTGGGAGAACACCGATTCGCGCGAGTGCGGTCTGCATCCGCGCATCCGTATCGTGCCGCAGACCAAGGCGCCGGCCTGACAAGGCACGGCGGTGAGCGTCAGCGCCCATGGACTACCTGCCGATATTTGTCGATCTGCGTGATCGCTTAGTGGTCGTGGTCGGCGGCGGTGTGGTCGCTGCCCGCAAGATCGAACACCTGCTCAAAGCCCATGCCCGGGTGCGGGTGGTGGCGCCAGAACTGACTTCAGAGTTGGCCTTGTTTCGTGATGCCGGGCGTTTGGAGCACCGCGCCAGCCATTTTGCCTGCCAGCACTTGGACGGGGCGCAACTGGTGGTGGCGGCCACCGATGATGAATCGGTTAATGAGGCCGTGTCGCAGTGTTCGCGGGCGCGCGGCATGTGGGTCAATGTGGTCGATGACGCCAAGCGCTCGGCCTTTATCTTTCCGGCCATCGTCGACCGCTCACCACTGCTGGTGGCTATTGGTACTGAGGGCAGTTCACCCACTCTGGCGAGGCGCGTGCGCACGCAGATCGAGGCTTTGCTGCCCGAGCGCTTGGGTGAACTCGCCACCTATGCCGGGCGATGGCGGGGGTTGGTCAAAGCGGCCTTACCCTCATTGCCTGACCGATTGCGCTTCTGGGACGGGTTTTTTGCAAGTCCTGTCGCCACGCAGTTGCTTTCCGGCCGCAGTGGCGGAGCCGATGCTGCCATGCAACAGCAACTCGATAGCGCGCGCTTGTCTGTGGGCAGTCAGCGCGGTGAGGTGTACCTGATCGGCGTGGGGCCGGGTGATCCCGATCTGCTGACCCTGCGCGCACAGCAACTGCTGCAGCAGGCCGATGTGCTGTTGTACGACCGCTTGGTCCCCGAGGTGATCATCGGCCGTGCACGGCGCGATGCCGAGAAGATCAACGTCGGTAAAGCGCCCGGCAGCACGCAGATGACGCAGGCGCATATCAATGAGCTGCTGATTGACCATGCGCGGCGCGGGCTGCGGGTGGCGCGAGTCAAAGGTGGCGATCCATTTATTTTCGGTCGCGGTGGTGAAGAGCTGGCGGTGCTGAGGGCGGCCGGTATTGCCACCATAGTTGTTCCCGGCATCACGGCGGCTCTGGGCGCTGCGGCCAGCTCCGGCATTGCGTTGACGCAACGCGGCGTGTCGCAGTCGGTCACGTTTGTCACGGCCACTGGCGCGTTAGGTCAGCAACTCAACTGGCAGGCGCTGGCGCAGCCGGGCCAGACCGTCGTGTTTTATATGGGCGTGGCGCAGATCGATGGCTTGGTTGCGGCCTTGCTGCAGCATGGCCTGCCGCCCTCGCATCCGGCCGCACTCATTGAGCGAGCCACCTGGCCTGATCAGCGGGTGCTGCATTGCAGCGTGGCTGACCTGCCGCACACCGCACGCACTGCCGATGTGCAAGCGCCCAGCCTGTTAATCCTGGGTGAGGTGACGGCCGCGGCTTTGGCCGGGGTAGCGCTTGAGCCTGCTCCTGCGACAACCTATTCCAAAGCGGTCGGAGACCTCACATGACAATCAGAGCAGGTTTTGTCGATGCAGTGGGCAACACGCCCTTGCTGCGTCTGGATGGCGTGAGCCGCGAGACCGGCTGCCATATATACGGCAAGGCGGAGTTCATGAATCCAGGCGGTTCGGTCAAGGACCGTGCGGCCAAGTGGATAGTGCTCGATGCGGAGCAGCGCGGTGTGTTGCGACCCGGCGGCACGGTGGTTGAAGGCACGGCCGGCAACACCGGCATCGGCATGGCCCATGTGTGCAATGCACGCGGCTATCGCTGCGTCATCGTCATGCCCGACAATCAGTCACCTGAAAAATACCGGCTCATCGAGGCCTTGGGAGCAGAGGTCCGCAAGGTCAAAGCCGTGCCTTACAGCGACCCCAACCAGTATCAGCATGTGGCGGGTCGGCTGGCGGACGAACTGCCTGATGCGATCTGGGCCAATCAATTTGATAACACCGCGAATCGCCGTGCGCACTTTGAGTCGACAGGCCCCGAGATCTGGGCCCAGACCGAAGGTCGTATCAACGCGTTTGTAGCTGCCAGCGGTACGGGCGGTACCTTGGCTGGTACTGCCGAATATCTGAAAAGCCGCAGTGCTGCGGTGCGCACGGTGCTGGCCGATCCGCCGGGCAGTTCGCTGTTTGAACTGGTGCGTCACGGTGAACTAAAAGCCACCGGCAAAAGTTCGGTGACCGAAGGCATCGGCATTGCCCGCGTGACGGCAAACTTTAAAGATGCGCCGGTCGATGCCGCACTGCACATCGAGGACCCTGACACCATCTCTA
>Ga0136644_10004004_pt1 | contig 10943 bp, 14 predicted proteins | sample C_130820_EF_Meta_FD_94780 | JGI IMG/M metagenome (GOLD analysis project Ga0136644, IMG submission 94780) | Freshwater microbial communities from Lake Croche, Canada to study carbon cycling - C_130820_EF_MetaG (v2) (version 2) | ecosystem: Environmental > Aquatic > Freshwater > Lake | place...
CAAGGTTTAGCAACACAATATCAACAAATAGGAATTTTAGAAAAACAGGGGGATAACAATTTAATACTTCCATTAATGGGACGTAGATCTATGATTGGAAGAGATAAATGGCAATACTATACAATATCAAACACTGGAACTTTAAATACAAAATTACCAGTTGTTTTTCAAGGACGTAGTTGTACGAGTGAAAATGGTTGTGATAGTATTAGTTCAAATGATACTGTTTATGTAAAAGGATATAACGATACTTTTAAAGTTACTATTTATGACAATAGTTTGCTTCAATATATACCTTATTAAATTGTAAAATCATTAGTTAGATTATCTGTAAATAATATAACTAAAATCAATGTCAACAAAACTTACATCAAATGATTCAATATCATCAACATTTGTAGATTATTCTGGTTTAGTAAATATGGTATTATTTACATCAGACGTTCAATCACAAATTGGTAATAATTATTTCCAAATATCTTATAATTTTACACCATGTTCTGTAACTACAATAATAAATGGAGAACAAAGTATCTATAATACTACAAATTTTTACATTTATGGTTTATTACACAAAATTAATGGTGTAACAGATGGTGCTAATGGAGAATTTATAATAGAAAATGTATCACAATTAGACGGCACAAAATTATATTTATGTTTTTTATTAAAAAAAGACTCAAATCCTACAAATGATCCTAAAAATGGTTTATTATCTCAAATTTTCAATACTTTAATATTCGATGGTAATAATTATTTTTTTAAAAATAATGATTCTAAAAAAAGTATAAATATAAGTCCTGGTTACGATCAAACAATTCCAACACAAAATAGTTGTATTACTTATAATGATAATAAAAATAATGCTACAGTTATTATTTATACAGATCCAATAACTTACAACGCTAATGATTTTGATACTTATTTATCAAAAAGTACAACAACAACTACATTATTCAATACGAATCCAAATTCCTCAACTGATAAAATTACTAAAAATAATATTGGAATGGGAGGTACAAATGATAATTCAAATAATAATTCGAATGTTACAACAGGAACAGGAGATAACAACGATATTTATATTGACTGTAGTAAAACAGGAGAAAGTAAAGATACTATTAAAACATATAATATACCCATTAATAGTAATTTTATGAATGATATTCAATCTTCTTCAATTACATTATTAGTTACAAATTTTGCAATATTTGGTATTTTATTATTTGTATGTTATATTGGTATTCCAAAATTATATAATGCTGCTGTTTGTGATAAATTGAGTGATGAAGATCAATATTATGCTAGAACTTTTATTTCTTTATATTTTATATTTGTTATTTTAGGTTTATTTATACAAGGAGCAACAACAGGTAATATGTTTGAAATTCTTATTGGATTTTTATTCGTATTTTTGGCAGTTTTAACATATATATTGGTTTTGGATATTGGAACAATTGAGAATAATTTTGATATTCAAAAATTAGTATTTTTTATAGTACAAGTATTTATTTATTTATTTGATCCTAGACAACCCACGTTTTGGTTAATTGGATTCTTTGTTATGTTTTTATGTTTAACATTATATGTTAATAAAGATAGTAATGGTAATAGCATAATAAGTAGTTCAAGTGGAGAAGTAAAATATATACAAACATTAGCATGGTGGTCTATAGCTATTTTTATACCCACAATTTCGGGAATAATAACATGGATTGCAATAAAATAAAATATTCATGAAAAAGTGGGGACAAAGAAAACCATAAATTCCATGAAAAGGAGGGGGGATAGGGGGGAACCTTGGTTCCCCCCATTTATTGATACATAGAACCCTCTTTTATTTTGTCAGCAACTGGTTTAAATGTAGTATTTACATATTCATTATCTTTACTTTTACCAATTGGTGCCATTTGTAAAATGACTTCTTCTTCTAATGTTTCTATTACTTTTGGATTCATTTGTTTCATTTCTAAATCTTTCTTTTTCTGAGATGGTGTATATTCCATAATTGTTACTCTTCCTGATTTATTTGAACTACGACGTATTAATTCATAGGCGACAAAAATATAAACAATAGCTACAACAGGATTTACATAAAAAAATAAATAAAGGGTAATAATAAAAATACTCAACATTCCTAAAGAAGAATCAATAATAGGTATTAACAAATCAGGTGTTTCAACTGGAAAAACTATATATAATATAAAAACAACGATTAAAGCATAATCTACTTTTGTAAAAGATTTTACAGATTTAAAAATGTTTTTCAATTCCATATTATGATATATATTATTATATCATAATAATTATTATACATTCCATGTTTGTATAATAAAATTGGTATAATAAAATTGAAAAATGTAAATCTAAAAAATATAATTTAGAATATAATGAATAACCAAAACTATTTTCTAAAAAAGAACAATAATAATATGAAAAAAAATGAAAAAATTGGAAAAAACGGAAAAATCGAAAAAATCGAAAAAATAACATATCAACCTTCTCAAGAATACAAAGAAGTGATATGTAAAAATGCTTATTTGGGGAAAAAAGGTTATACCATTCCTAAAAATCTTTTGGAAAAAGAAGATGAAGAATTTCTTCGAAAAGACCTTTTTGTAAAACCAGTTATTCAAGGAGTAAATTATGGACCTTCTACTGAATCTACTGCATTTCCTGTATTTCGAGAAAATACAAACAAAATATATATACCACGTTTTTATGGTATAGAACGCTATGGTATTCCAGAACGTTCTGAAATACATTCTGGCGATGATATTGATTTGAATTTTGATAAACCATTACGCGATTATCAAGAGAAAGTTATTGATACATATATAAATTATGTAAATAGAAAAATATGCAGATGCGAAAATAAAGAAAATGAAAAAAAATATGCAGCCATAGGAAGTGGTGGAATCATTGAACTTTATTGCGGTGGAGGTAAAACTATTTGTGCTATCAAAATTATTTCACTTTTGAAAAAAAAAACACTCATAATCGTCCACAAAGAATTTTTGATGAATCAATGGATAGAACGTATCCAAGAGTTTTTACCATCTGCAAAAGTTGGTAAAATTCAAGGACCTATTTTCGATATTGATGGTAAAGATATTGTTATTGGTATGGTACAAACATTATATGACAAAGAATATCCTCCCGATGCATTTTCAAGTTTTGGATTCACTGTTATTGATGAAGTTCATAGAATTGGTAGCGAACAATTCTCAAAAACTCTTTTCAAAACAATTACTCCATATATGTTAGGAATATCCGCAACGGTTGAACGTAAAGACAAATTGACGCGGGTTTTATATATGTTTATTGGTGAAAAAATATATAGTTTAAAACGTGATGCGGATGATGTTGTTTGTGTTCGTGGATTACAATATATTTCGAATGATTCTGCTTTTAATGAAACTGAATTAGACTATCGAGGAAATACAAAATATAGTACTATGATTACTAAATTATGTGAATTTGGACCACGTAGTGACTTCATTATACGTGTTATCAAAGATTTGGTTTCAGAAGAACCTGAAAATCAAATTATGATATTGTGTCATAATCGTTCTCTTTTAACATATTTATATGAATGTATTGTTTTTCGTAATATTGCTCTTGTTGGATTCTATGTTGGTGGAATGAAACAAGAAAAATTACAAGAAACAGAAACGAAACAAATTGTATTAGCTACTTATGCAATGGCTGCAGAAGCATTAGACATAAAAACATTATCTACATTAGTTATGGTAACACCTAAAACGGATATTACACAGTCTGTTGGACGTATATTACGTATGAAACATGAAAATCCAATTATTATCGATATTATTGATTCTCATGATGTTTTCAAAAAACAATGGTTACAAAGAAAACGATTTTATAAAAAATGCAATTATCGAATTTGGGAATCAGATTCTAAAAAATATACAAATATGGATCTTGATTGGAAAGATAGTAATAAAAATACAATATGGAAAAAAACATTTGAACCAAATACTCATAATATTTGTAACAATACAAATAATATGAATGTTGATGATATTGATGATAGTATTGTAGATATTGATGATAAAAAAACTCCAATTATAGGTAAATGCTTATTAGATATTTCTAGCATTTAACTTTATACCATTTCAAATCTTTGATGGTTTAAAAGGGCCACATTTTCATTTTTTTATTTCCTCTTCTTTTATTCTTTTTTTGTGATTTATTTTTTGAATTCTTTTTGTTACGTTTTGATTTTCTTTTTCCACCTTCTTGTTCTTCCTGTTGTTCTTCTTGTTTGCCACCTTCTTGTTCTTCCTGTTGTTCTTCTTGTTTACCACCTTCTTGTTCTTCTTGTTCTTCTTGTTTACCACCCTCTTGTTCTTCCTGTTGTTCTTCTTGTTTACCACCTTCTTGTTCTTCCTGTTGTTCTTCTTGTTTGCCACCTTCTTGTTCTTCCTGTTCTTCTTGTCCACCTCTCATTTTTTTACTTTTTTTCCCTTTTCTTTTACTTCCTCCTTTCTTACGCATAGAACGTAATTTTGCCATAAACATTTTTGCTGCTTTAGAACCTTTTTTCATTTTTTTACCACCCGATTGATATGTTGCTGCATTTCCACTTAATGATGAAGGAGAATTTTGTGGTAATGCATCACCACTATTAAAATTTGTATTTTCAGAACCATTTCCAGACATCTTTCTATTTATATATTAATATTATATTTTATTAATTTTACAATATGAATCAAATAAATAATTTACTAAATATTACTTTCATTTTATCAATTTTGAAATATGAACGATTTTTGATTTTTTATCAACAACTTTCAAAGGAATCCATTTTTTAAATTTATTATGAAAAACACATTCCATTGACAAAACTTTATTTAAATCCACATATTTATATTCACTAGAATCTTCAAAATCTTCTTCATTATCACTTTCTTCAATATAATCTAAATTCTGATTTTCACGTATTTTACGAAAAAGGGTATTCATAAAAACGCTTTTTTTATATGTCTGAATATATGCTGTTCCAAAATATTGAGGTTCATTATTTTTTCCAAATGCAAATAAATTGTAAATATCATATTGTATATCAGCCGATACTTGAAACACAGTTTTATATTTATATTGAGGTTTTGTTATATCCATTTTTTTACTATAATCAAACCCCTTTTCTATTTTGTTTGCTAAAGGTTTGGGTATAATTTGTGTTTGTATTTTACGATTTATATTTACATTCAAATATGGCATAATATTACACAAAGAACGATATTGTATATGATGTATTGGATAAGATATAATATCAGGAATATTCGACGGATATTCTATCATATTTTCATTCAAATTTACAGACCATATTACAGGTAATACAAATATCATATTTTTTTGGGGTTTTTTTTCGTTTATTTTACACATTGTTTGGTATAAAAAATTCAATCTTTCTTGAAAATTATGAGGTTTCATATAAATTCCTTGAAAATACATAATATCTTCAATAATAAACCAATTTACAGAATCATTATCTTCCCATATTGTTCCATATAAAATGGTTCCTAATGATAATTTTTGATTTGGATGAATATTTACCATTTTTGCTTTTGTTATTTTTTTTTCTCTGTTTAATTCAAAAATATAACAAACATCTTTATTTTCATGAAATGTAAACCAAATATAACATTTTTTACCAATAGGTATAGCTAAACAAACATTATATAGATTAGAAACTTTATTATGCGAAATATTTTCATAAGAAAGTTCGAAATTTGGAAAACGTTTTAACAAAATATTTAATTGGGAATAAGAAAGTTCCATATTTCCTTTTCTTTTATTGTAAAATTATTTCTATATTGTTTTCTATAGTTATATTACAAAACTTTTTCATCAATTTTATTCATAAAATCATTCAATTCTTTATCCATTGTTATTTTTTCTTTTTCATTCAAAAATTCTTCTTTTGAAATTTTATTATTTTCTTGAAGATCTTGAAGTTCTTTCATCATTTTTTTGTATTTTTCAATTTGAGTATTTACTATATTTTTGGTTTTTTTAGTGCTATATGTATCTTTTATATAATTCCATAAACAATGTCCCGAATAAACAACTAAAATAGATACTGTAAGATTGAAAATAAATCCTATAAATGAATTGTAATAAAAAAACATATATATGAAAAAAAGAAATGTATTTATGGGTTTAGACGACATTATTATTTAGATTTTCTGGATTTTTTAGATTTTTTGGATTTGGATTTACGTATTTTTATGTGTGATTTCTTTTGTGTTTTTTTATTTTTTTTTGAACCATGTTTTTTACCACCAAAAAAATAAAATCGTTTTACAGGTTTATCACATTTTTCTTGACATTTTGCTTTACAATCTTCTTTTCTTTTAATTTCATCTTCTGTATTTTCAGGGTTTGATTTTCCAAACAAACCTGAAAAAAATCCCTTTTTGGGAACATTTGCTTCTGGTGAATTAACAGGTTTTGCTTCTGGAGTATTCGCAGGAGATGGATTCATTATAGATTCTTGGTTTTTTTTTTCGTCCATAATATTGTTATGAATTTATATAAAATATATATACATATTTATGCTAAACGCATAAAATAATAAAAAAATTGAATTAAAAACAATTATACTAAATAATATTATATGGCTCCTATTACTATTTTAATTGTTGATAAATCAGGAGTAATTAAAACGGTTTCATTAAAATCATATGATGAAACCGAATTATATAAAAAAGCAGGATTCAAAACAAAAGATGATTTTGCTTGTCGTGCAACTTGGAATGTAGAAGATATCAACAATAAATCTTATTCTGTTTCTATATTTGGAAAAATTACTGGACGTGCAAATAGTGAAAACAAATATGAATTCCCTCCACCCATTGATACTACATTATTCTTTGGTAGTTGTATCATTGTAAATAAAAATAAAGATAATCAAGCCGTTTCTATAACAGAAGAAGAATGGGAGTCTGTTTACGAATATTTATTTGGTGGTTTTGAAGATATTGGAGATAAAGATAGTGAGGATATAGATTATGAAGACGATGATGAAGATGATGGTATTCCAAGAACAAAAGAGGGTTATATTAAAGATGATTTTATTGTAGATGATGATGAAGATGATGAATTACTAGAAGAAGATGATATTGAATCTGAAGATGAAGATGATGACGATGAAGAAGATTACAAACCTAAATCTAAAAAATCAAAACAAAAAATGAAAAAAAAATCTACAACATCAAAAAAAGGAAAAACGAATGAAAAGATATTTGTAAAAAATACGGAAATTGAAGAAAATTATTTGGATTGTACGAGTGAACTAAAAGAAGAAGAGTACATTTAGGGGAACCGTAGGTTCCCCTAGAAAATTGAAAAAAAAGATATAAAGATATTTTTTACATTATAATATGTATAAAATAACAAATCCAGACACTTTTCGTAAGAATATTATTTCTAAAATACAAGTAATATTAGAAAATGAAAAAGATTCTATCAATCTAGAAAAAGGAGTCTTTAATTATGCTATTCGAGAATCTGGAAATCGTAAAATCATTAAAAAATGGGAAAATCCGTATTTCGTACAAATTTATATTGACCGTTTAAGAAGTATATATATTAATTTAAAAAATGAGGATTTATTAAAACAAATAAAAAATGGTGAAATAACACCTCAACATCTTGCTTTTATGAGTCATCAAGAGATGAATCCATCGGGATGGAAAATTTTAATAGATGAAAAAATAAAACGTGATGCAAATAAATATTCGAATAATCTACAAGCTTCTACAGATATGTTTACATGTAAAAAATGTAAAAGTAAAAAATGTACTTATTATGAATTACAAACACGTTCTGCGGATGAACCAGCAACTATTTTCGTCACTTGTTTAGACTGTGGTAAAAATTGGAAGACTTAATCAGGGGAACCAAGGTTCCCCCTGAAACCCCCTCCTTTAATAATGTTATTGATATTCACCAGTTTGGTTAACATATATTTTTTTGTTTAAGGGAGGGGTTTCAGGGGAACCGTAGGTTCCCTGAGAAGGAGGGGTTTAAGGGGAACCTACGGTTCCCCTTATTTATATTACTTCCAAATCTTCAAATTTCCAATATTCTACACCTCCATTCGGCAATGGTCTTTTTATTATAAACGGAATTTTTTTTTCATCAAATTCTTTTAATGCTATTATATAACCATCAATAATATCACTATCTACTTCTACAAATGCTTTAGCACCTGAATTTAATTGAGATGCACGTTCTCCTAAAATTCGAGTTTTTTCATATTTTGTAATAAAAGGTATTGTTTTATGAAATGGATCAATAATATTTCCATTATTATCACGAACTACACGTGACAATGTTTCAATCTCATCATAATTATGTTGTTGTAATTCTGGATGAAAATCTGTAATTATTTTTTTTTTGATTGATTCATCGAATTTTTGTAAATAATTTTCATCTTGTTCTTCATCTTCATCATCATTTTCATCATTATCTTCTGGTTGAATAAAGAATGGTTGTTTTTGTGTAATTCCTGTTTCTTCTCCTTCAATGTCATCATTATCATTATCATTATCTTCATCATTATCTATATCACTATCACTTTGATTTATAGAATCCATTTCTGAATCTATATCTGAATTTATATCATCGTTTTTTAATTCAATATCATCCATGATTTTAATATTTTCTTTGATTCCTGACATTTCTAAATTATGTATTATATTATATCTAGATTACTTTACATTGTTTTACGAATAAAAAATCAATTTTTCAAGATTCAACAGAATAATATTTATTTTTACATAAATATAAATATTATTGTTTTTATCATAAATATTATGAATATACAGTCTTTACATGAAAAAATAAAAATTCTTGAAAATGAATTGAAAAATGCTAAAAATTTATTAGAAAAACAAAAAAAAAGAATAGAAGTATTAGAAAATATTCATAGATGTTCTCAATGTCAAAGTATAAATACTTTGACAAATTGTTTTACTTGTGATAAAAAAATTTGTATAAATTGTTGTAATTCTTTAGAAACAAAAGATTTTACTAGCGATCATATAACAGTTTATTTCTGTAAAGAGTGTATTTGAAATTATTACGTTTCATTTGTTTTCCAAGTTGTATCACATTCCGTACAAATATATAAATATTTTAAATTGCTATCATCATAACGAAGATAAATTACTTCTGTTGTTTTATCTTCTTTTGTATTTTTACATTCTGGATTCGGACATTTTAAGTTGTAGATACGTGGTAATGTTGGATCTAGTTTTGTATATTTATTAATAACATGATTGAATTTTTGTTCTCTTTTTTTTAATTGAGTATTCAATACACAGATTCCCTCTTCAGTAATTGTTTCATCTTTATATCTACAATTACGACAATAATAAGTTAATTTATTTGGATCATCTACATTTACACCAATATAATACATATTATCGCATTTAATACAGAATTTCATTATATTATATAATATTATTCTATTCTATATTTATTTATTTATTATTCAATTTTCCACTGTTTGTCCTAAAATATTTGTCATTATTTACCATTGATATGAATTTCTTTCAATAATTCTTTGAGAACTTTTCCACGGACTTTGTCCTCTTTATTCACTGCTTCACAGGATTTTTCTATCAACATATTTCGTTTTATATAATCCGGAGAATCTAAGATCATTATATCAGGATGGTCTTTTTGCCATTCGAAAACATTATAAAAATTCTTGTTTTCTACTTTTCGTATTAATTCTTTCATTCTAGAATTGTCTTTATCATCTTTGTTCCAAGCACCATCTTCTTTCATGTAAACGATTTCTCTTTTTATATCCGTGCAATGGATTGGGCGTTTGTTTACCTCTATTGCTTTCAAACTCTTCAATATAATATCCGAAATACCTCTTACAAATCCTTTTTCTCCTACGTTCTCTAGATCTTCAATGGTTGGGTTTAAATTATCTAGGAACTCTTTGACATCCATAGCATCTTTACAAGTTTCATTCAAGAAAAAATTCAAATTAAAACTTTGATTATTATTATTTGTTTGGTTTATTATTTGAGTAGGTTCTCTTTCAATGATTTTATTGATGAGTTCTTTATTGTTTTCTTGGATTTGTATAATTTGCTCTTTATGTTGTTCTTGAATTTTTTCAAATTGCTCCTTATATTGTTCGTGAATATATTTACTTTGTTGTACCAACAGCTCTTTAAATTCATTATTTTGTTTTATTATTTCAAATATCGATATTGAATCTGAAATAGAATTTTTAAACTCATTTATGGTGTTTGAGTTTGTTACTTTACAAGTATTTTTATGTCTCCAAAGCCCCATTCTTGAATTATATTTTTTGTTACAAATATTACAGCATAATGAAGTAGAAAAATCTGAACTATTAATGTAATTTACTGTAACTTTTTTATGTTTATTAGTAGAACAATGTCGATCATATTGATTTTTTCTAATGGTATTATAAGAACAAGGTATACATTCAAAAATTTTTGAACTATTTGGAACTTTTTTTACATCCATTATTATATATTAGTAGAAAAAATATTAAACATTTAAATTTTGTTACATTGTTTGCTTTTAAAAAATTCATTTGTTATAACAACTTTTTAGTTGTAACTTTTTTATGTCTAAAAGTTACAAATCGGTTACAAAAAAGTTCAAAATTATAATTCCCCGTAAAATTATCGAAAAATTTTATGCTAACACTTTTTTGGTTATTTTTTGGGAATTTACTGCATTATGCTTTCAAACCACTTTTTCAGACCCCTTTTTAAATTTGTTTTTTGGTTTTTGAAAAAAGGACAAAAAATAATTGTCCAAAATGAAAAACCTTTGACCTTTTTCAAAACATACTTTTGAAATTTCCGAAATTGCAGGGGGGACCCTACGATTTTACTTTTTTTTAATAAAAA
>Ga0136644_10004008_pt1 | contig 10939 bp, 8 predicted proteins | sample C_130820_EF_Meta_FD_94780 | JGI IMG/M metagenome (GOLD analysis project Ga0136644, IMG submission 94780) | Freshwater microbial communities from Lake Croche, Canada to study carbon cycling - C_130820_EF_MetaG (v2) (version 2) | ecosystem: Environmental > Aquatic > Freshwater > Lake | place: Lake...
GTGCATGGTGATGATATAAAATGGAATAGTCATTACTAAACCCTTCGGTAGAAAACAATTGTTCTGAATACAATCCACCATCCGCTTTACGGAATTGGGTATGTCTTTTATGGGGTATTTGCCCCAAGGTTTGATAGTGTGGCATAGGAATGGTTAGAGCATAAAAATAATACTTGCTATATTCATTTTAAGAATCAATTTTCATGACTAGGATTGGACTCATTTCTGACACTCATGGTTTTTTAGACCCTGCCGTTTTCAAACACTTTAAAGACTGTGATGAAATCTGGCATGCTGGGGATTTTGGCAATATTGCCCTAGCCGATGAAATTAAAGCCAAAAAGCCTTTGAGAGGCGTTTGGGGCAATATTGATGGGTATGATATCAGGAGTGAATTCCCTGAAATGCTTGCTTGGAAATGTGAGGATGTAACGGTCTTAATGCTCCACATTGGAGGTTATCCACCCAAATACAATCCCCAAGCAAAAATACTACTGACAGATTACCAACCCCAATTGTTCATTAGTGGGCATTCCCATATTTTAAAAGTCATGTATGACCCTGCAAGACTTTGTCTGCACATGAATCCAGGCGCCGCAGGACACCATGGTTGGCACAAAGAAAGAACCATCATCCGGTTTGCCATAGACGGAAGAGAGATCAAAGACTGTGACGTTATTGAACTTGGAAAAAGAGGCGGTTTGTTTTAATTACATACCTGGAAACAAAGGGCGAGCAATGGCTTCTCTAAAAGGCCATGGCACAACTGCAAGGATTATCACAAGAGCCAGCAAATACAAAATGGCACTGCGTTTGTGTTTTACTGCATCTGGTAAGTTTTTCTTAGCCACGCCTTTACCCAAAGTGATTAAAACAATTCCAATAAGGGTTCCTGTTAAATGCTCCACTGCCCAAAAACGGTATACACTGTCTTTCATCACAACAGCCATGCCCAAGTTTTGGATATTTTGGAATCCCCATGATCCTGCAAACCATTGGTAAATCCCCAGCAAAAGAGTGGTATGTGCAGCAATCATTAAAAACAATCCCAATTTTTTGTCTGTGGCAGTAAAGGGATTGTTGGCAGCTGTAAAATGACGCACAATATTTACTACCAATAAAATCAAGATGATCCAACGTAAAAGATTATGTAAATGCAAAAGTCCTGTATACATGTTGATTGTTTGATTTGTTTAAAAATAAGTTGTTTTGATTAGTCTACCCAATCTGCTACAAATAAATTGGTATCTCTAGTACCGCCATTATTTCTGTTAGAAGCAAAAATAATTCTCTTACCATCAGGGCTGAACATGGGAAAGGCATCAAAGCCTCTATCCCTGCTAATTTTCTCCAAGCCCTTACCATTCAAATCGGTCAGGTACATATTGAAAGGGAAGCCTCTTTTATATTCATGGTTACTACAGAAGATGATATGTTTACTATCTGGTGTAAAATTTGGCGCCCAATTGGCCTGCTCTAAAAAAGTGATTTGCTTAGCGTTTGAACCATCGGCGTTAGCCACATAAACTTCCATATGGGTTGGAGCCACCATGCCTTCTGCTAACAACTCTTTATACTCTTTAATTTCAGCTTCTGTTTTAGGCCTACTAGCCCTCCATACAATTTTTTTGCCATCGGGGCTAAACCATGCACCACCATCATATCCCAAAGTATTGGTGATGCGCTTTTCTTTACCTGACGCAAGGTCCATCACATAAAGGTCAATGTCTCCATCTTTATCACTGCAATAAATCATTTTCTTACCATCAGGTGACAAGGTTCCTTCTGCATCATATCCTTTTGCAGTAGTTAATTGCTTGACAATTTTTCCATCTAGGGTAGCCATGAAAATATCATAGGAATCATACAATGGCCATATGTATTTGTTACCATATTTGGCCCTATCCGGTATGGGTGGGCAGGTGTCTCCACCCTTGTGCGTAGACGCATAAATAATGTGTTTGCCGTCTGGTAAAAAATAGGAACAGGTAGTTCTGCCTTTTCCACTGCTGACCATTTTGGGAGCAAAGCTTTCATTAGGACTAGTGGGCAATTTGCCTATAAAAATCTGGTCACAATTAATCCCCTCTTTGGGATTAGTTTTCTGAAAGATGATAGATTTACCATCATAACTCCAATAAGCTTCGGCATTATCGCCACCAAATGTTAGTTGCCTTATATTTTTAAAATGCTTTTCACCTGCAAACAAAACCGAATCAAGGGGTTTGTTTTCTTGAGCCAATGCAGTTCCTAAAAAGGCAAATATGCCCAAAATCATTAAAAGGTATTTTTTCATAATTGTTAATATCTGGCAAAAATAAGCAGTTGATCCGTCCAAATCATTAAAAAAATAGCCATAACTGTTATGGTACTGTATTTTTGTTTTATGAAACAATTATGGTTAGTCTTAGGAGTTGCAATGCTTTTTGCTTGTAAAAACAAGGGGGAACAATCAAAAGTAAAGGAACAAGAAAAATTAACAGCACAAGCGGAACAATTAGCAAAAGCTGTTGAAAAAAACCCGGATAGCGTTGGTCTAAGGGTGCAATTAGTAGACGCCCTAGATAGCATGGGCAATCTTACAATGGCCATGGTTCAAATGGATTCTTTAATCAAAAAAGATAGTGGCAATTATGGACTATGGTTTAAACTTGGAAGTTTAAAAGAAAGGTCAGGAGATACCACAGCTGCCATTGGTGCTTATAGCATAGCTGCTAAAATTTATCCCACTCCAGACGTATTGTTAACCATTGGCAATTTGTATGCAGAAACAAAAGATAACAGGGTTTTTAAACCGGTTGCCGATGTGGCAGCCATGCGTTTGGGAAGAACCTACCAATCTCATTGTGATTTCATAGCTGGTGTTTATTTTGCCAGAATAGGCAATACCAAAGCTGCTTTAACCCAGTTTAATACCTGCATCAACAATAATTACGGCTATTTGGAAGCTTATATGGAAAAGGGGTTTATTTATTTTGACACAAAGCAGTATCCTGAAGCAGCCAAGATTTTTCAAACGGTTGTAACCATTAAAAACAATTATGCCGATGGCTATTATTGGCTGGGAAAAACTGCTGAAGTGCAATTTCAGAAAGCAGATGCCATTAAACAATATGAAAGAGCCTTGTCCTTGGATGCTGATTTAAAAGAAGCTACTGCGGCTATAAATCGCTTGAAAAACTAGTGGTATAATGCCAATTGCTTAATTTTGCCGCCAAATATAGACTCATGGCCATTATTGCTCCCTCTTTATTAGCTTCCAATTTCTTAGAACTAGGTGCCGAAAGTAGCATGCTAAATAAAAGTGAAGCAGACTGGTTTCATTTAGATGTAATGGATGGCGTATTTGTACCCAATATTAGTTTTGGACTACCTGTGATTGAACAAATTAGAACGGTTACCACCAAGGTTTGTGACGTGCATTTGATGATAGAAAACCCGGGTAATTATGCAGCTGCTTTTAAAAAAGCCGGCGCTGATATTTTAACCGTACATCAAGAAGCCTGCCCTCACTTACATAGAAATTTACAGCAAATAAAATCCCTTGGAATGCTACGTGGGGTTGCATTAAACCCTTCTACACCAATTACTCTTTTAGAAGAAGTAATACAAGACATTGATGTAGTATGTTTAATGAGCGTAAACCCAGGGTTTGGTGGACAATCATTTATACCAAGAACCATTGAAAAAATTATGGCACTTAAATCTATGATTGTAGCAAGGGGGCTTACTACTTTAATAGAAATTGATGGTGGTGTGACGCTTGAAAATGCAAAAGAAATTTTAATGGCTGGGGCTGACGTATTGGTTGCTGGAAGCACCGTTTTCAAATCTACTGACCCTATAGCCACAATAGCCGCTTTGAAGGCATTATAGTTAAGATGCAAGGTTAACAAATTGTTTCCTATTAGATGTTCAGACCATTTGGTATTTAGGATGGTAATCCTATTATTTTCTATCCACAACTGTGCATAAGAAATAATAGGATAATTGGGTCATATCCAACTAAATTTGAGAAAGGCTCAAAAGCCCCTATCAATATCCCGTAATCTCTAAAACGTAACAGTTTGACTGAAAGTATCATCAACCTCGAAACCGTTAACCCTATTGAGTTTTTCGGTGTCAATAATGGAAAACTTGATATCCTTAAAAAGAAATTCCCGCTCTTAAAAATTCTTTCGCGTGGAACCCAACTAAAATTGAGTGGTGCCCCAGAACAAATTGATTCCGCAAAAGAAAAAATTGATCTGATTATTCAATACCTAGAACGTAATGGACATTTGAGTGAAATATATTTTCAACAAATTCTAGGAGGAGATGACGTAGAGACTATTGACAATTTTGTTGATCGCAATCCTAATGATGTATTGGTGTTTGGTCCAAATGGAAAAACCGTGAGGGCTAGAACACAAAATCAGAAAAAGATGGTTCAGGCTGCAGACAAAAATGATATTGTTTTTGCCATTGGACCAGCCGGTACTGGTAAAACTTATACGGCTGTTGCCTTGGCTGTGCGTGCACTAAAAAACAAACTGGTAAAGAAAATCATCCTTACTAGACCTGCTGTTGAAGCTGGTGAAAGTTTAGGGTTTCTGCCTGGTGATTTGAAAGAAAAAATTGACCCCTATTTACGCCCCTTGTATGATGCGTTGGATGACATGATTCCAGCAGATAAATTAGGGTACTACATGAGTACACGTACCATTGAAATTGCTCCATTGGCTTATATGCGTGGCCGTACATTGGATAATGCTTTTATCATTTTGGATGAAGCACAAAACACCAATGACTTGCAATTGAAAATGTTTCTTACTAGAATTGGCGCCAATGCCAAAGCCATCATTACTGGCGACCCCACCCAAGTGGATTTACCAAGGAATATGCGTAGTGGTTTGGAAAAGTCTACTAGGATCTTAAAAAATGTAGAAGGCATTGCCCATATTGAATTAAATGAAGAAGACGTAGTGCGCCATCGCCTTGTAAAATCCATTATTAAGGCCTATGAAAAAGAAAAAGAAAGAGAAGAGCAAGAATACGGACATAGTTCCCAACGATAAGGAATTCCTAAGAAAGCGGCATATGCCGCTTTCTTAGTTTAAACAGCAGGCTGTAGCACAATTTTGAGCAACTTTTACCGTTTAGTGGGATATGCTAATTGGGGTTTTGTGTTAATTTTGCCCAAAATCTGCCTTAAAAAGGCAATCAACCTGTGAAAATTTTTGATCAATGAAAAAAACTTTCCTTTCCGCAATGGTCTGCTTCCTGTTTATCCATTATGGATTTTCACAAGTAAAGCCAATTACCAACGGAACAAGAACTTCCACAAACAATTTTTCAAGATCTACACAAGCTGGGAATGGAGGTGGAGAAAATTATTTTCCAAATACCGGTTTTACAGGAATTGGGACCCAAACCCCAGGCGCACCTTTAGAGATTAAAAAAGGCGCTGGAAATGTTCGTACTAAAAATATCTTACTTAAGCTAAGCAATCAGTGGGCTAATGGTGGTCAAAATGAACCCAGTATCATGTTCTCAAACGGGAATTCTACGGACCCTAAAGACGTCAGTTATTGGACAATTGGAGCAAGGGTTTCCGGAGATGATGTGTTAAAAACCCCACAGACCTTTAAAATCAGTTTTAAATCACCTAAAGACGCAATAGAAAAGGAGTTTTTCTCAGTTGATTCTTATGAAGGCAGGGTAAAAATAGGCGACGTTCAAACCCAATATGACGGCTACAAACTATTTGTAGAACAGGGAATCTTAACCGAAAAAGTAAAAGTGGCGGTTAAGGACAGTAAAGACTGGTATGATAATGTTTTTGATACGGACTATCGTTTAATGTCGTTGAATAAATTAGAAAAATTTATTCAGGATAACAAACACTTACCAGATATGCCTTCTACAGCAGAAGTAATGAATGATGGATTAGACTTGGGAAAAATGAATGGTTTACTCCTGAAAAAAGTGGAAGAATTAACCCTGCATTTGATCAATCAGCAAAAAGAAATTGAAGAACTGAAAACACAGGTTAAACAACTAGCTGCTTCCAGTTCTTCTAAACAATAAATTATAATTGGCCAAGTATTTCGTGTCCCATTTTGTCACGCTTGGTTTGTAAGTATTTTTCATTGTGTTCATTAGGAACCGTCTCTATTGCCACGGTCTCAACAATTTCAATACCATATCCTTTTAATCCAGCGCGCTTTCTAGGATTATTACTCATTAATTTTAACTTGGTGGCTTTCAGGCTTCTTAAGATTTGTGCTCCTACCCCATAATCACGCTCATCCATTCCAAAACCAAGGTGTAGATTAGCTTCCACTGTATCCATCCCAGCTTCCTGCAATTTATAGGCTTTCAATTTATTGATTAAACCAATACCCCTTCCTTCTTGGTTCATATATAGGATAATTCCTTTGCCTTCTTTTTCTACCATTTTCATGGCCCGGTGTAACTGCTCGCCGCAATCGCAACGCAAACTACCTAAAATATCTCCTGTAAAACAACTGCTATGAACCCTAGCCAATACGGGTTCATCCAATTTCCATTCCCCTTTTATCAAGGCCAAGTGTTCGGCACCGGTTGTTTTTTCTTTAAATGCTACCAATTTAAAATCCCCATATTTGGTTGGAAGTTCTACCCTTACCAATTCTTCAATCAAAGAATCTGATTTTAACCTATAATCAATCAAATCTTTGATAGAAATAATTTTTAACTGAAACTTCTTGGCAATTTCTATTAGCTGGGGCAATCTTGCCATAGTTCCATCTTCATTCATGACTTCTACCAACACGCCTGCGGGTTCAAATCCAGCTAATCTAGCTAGGTCAATTGTAGCTTCGGTATGTCCTGTTCTTCGCAAAACACCTCCTGTTTTGGCAATTAAAGGAAAAATATGACCGGGTCTACCCAAATCGGTTGCTTTAGTAGCAGGATCAATTAGGGCCAATACTGTTTTAGAGCGGTCCTGAGCAGAAATCCCAGTTGAAGTTCCCTGTCCAATCAAGTCTACGGAAACGGTAAAAGCGGTTTCATGCAACGATGTATTTGACCTTACCATGGGTTCCAATTCCAACTCTTTGCAGCGTTTTTCAGTCAATGCTGCACAAATTAGTCCCCTGCCCTCTTTACTCATAAAATTAATAACTTCAGGGGTAGCATGTCTTGCGGCTATAATAAAGTCACCTTCATTTTCACGATCCTCATCATCCACAACTATCACCAATTGACCATTTTGGATGGCTTCAATGGCGTCTTCAATCCTATCTAGCATAAATATTAATTAGGCTGCAAAACTACGTTAGCCAAATGGATAATCTTATGCAAAAGCGTGTTTGTACATCAACTTTTTAAAAAATTTCGGAAATAGACAGTTACAAATATGATATTATTAATATTCAATAACACCCTTAAAACCAAACCTTCAAATAGGAATATTGCTTTTTAAGAAAGAAAAAACTGTTGAAAACCAATGATAGCGTTAATATAAACGCTGCAGCACAGATTTAGAGTTATAAACAAAATGTTCTCATTTTGTTTAAGAAGCCTGCTTGTTAACCTAAAATTTATGTAATAATAAGTGTTAGTTTACAATTTTAACACCATATTTGCAGCTTTAAATCTGCAATATATGTTAAATCTGAAGAGAATTATGCTAAGCGCAATGGCCTATTTGATAGCCATTTCCGCAATGGCACAGGTTACCAGCGGTTCAATTACCGGTGCAATACGTGATGCAAAATCTGGCCCATTGGGCGGTGCATCAGTTGAAGCCGTTCACGAACCATCTGGTACTAAGTACAAAACTGTTTCTGCTACAACAGGTAGGTTTACACTACCAGGCCTTCGTATTGGTGGTCCATACAAAATCACCGTAAGTTATGTTGGTTTGAAAACAGAAGTAGTATCTGATATTTATATCCAATTGGGTGAACCAAGTGTGATTGACCTTGCCTTAACTGACGCAAATGCTCAGTTGCAAGAAGTAGTTGTAACTGGTGCTAGAAAAGGTGCTTTGATTTCAAAAGACAGAAAAGGTACTGGTACCAATATCAACAAGCGTTTGCTTTCTTCTCTACCAACTTTGTCTAGAAGCATCACTGACTTTACCAAATTGACTCCACAAGCAAATGGTACTTCATTTGGTGGTCAAGACAACAGGGCTATCAACTTTACTTTGGATGGTTCTGTATTCAACAATAGCTTTGGTTTACAAGCTTTGAATGGTAGTCAAACTGGATCTACTCCTATTTCTCTAGACGCCATTGAAGAAATTCAAGTAAACGTTTCCCCTTATAATTTAAGAGACGCTGGTTTTACCGGTGCTAGTATTAATGCAGTTACCAAATCTGGTACCAATACTTTTCACGGAACTGGGTTTTACAACAATAGAAATGAAGGACTTGTAGGTACCAAAGCTGGTGCTCAAGGAAAGCAGGACGTTGTTACTACCGCATTTGACGTAAAACAATTTGGTGGTAGCTTAGGTGGTGCCCTTGTTAAAAATAAATTGTTCTTCTTCTTGAGCTATGAAGGCGAAAGAAGAACGGATCCAGGTACCAGCTTTGTTGCCAATACTGGTAGTAATAGTGGCGGTAACGTTACACGTGTTAAAACAAGTGATTTAGACGCAATGTCTACTTTCTTGCAAACCAAATTCAATTATAATCCTGGTGCTTACCAAGATTATTCATTCTTAACTAGGAGTGATAAAGGTCTTGCCCGTATTGACTGGAACATCAATGACAAACACAAATTCAGTATTCGTTATAACTACCTGAAATCTAAGAAAGACATACCTATTAGTAACTCTGGTTCATTGGGTGGTTCTAGAAACAATATCAATGCAATGAGTTTTGCAAATACTGCTTATGAAATCAACAATGACTTGTATTCTGCTATTGCTCAATTGAATAGCCGTTTCAGCAGTAAATTGAACAATGAAATCATCTTTGGATATACTGCTAACAGGGACTATAGAGCAGTTAAAGGTGGTGCATTTCCTACGGTAGATATTCAAGATGGTAACTCTACCACTTATATGACATTTGGTAATGATCCCTTTACACCAAACAATAAATTAGACACTGACACTTGGCAGTTCTCTGATAACCTAACTTTCTATGGTGGTAAACACACTATACAAGCAGGTATCAGCTATGAAGCATTTAACTATGTAAACGGATTTACTGCACAAATCAATGGTATCTATACTTTTAATACTTTGGCTGATTTCTATACCTCTGCAAATGCATATTTGGCTAACCCCAATATGACTAGCAATCCAGTTGCATTGAAATACACTTCAGCTTTTAGCAATTTGCCTGGTGGTGCTGTTTGGTTAGCAGAAACCAAAGCCAGAAATATTGGAGCCTATATTCAAGACGAAGTTGAATTAGAAAAGAATTTCAACTTAACTTATGGTGTACGTTTAGAAGTTCCCTATTTTGTAGGAAGTGGTTATGTTAACACACAAGTGGATAGTTATAGTTTCTTAAATGAATTAGGTCAACCTACCAAATTGAGTACCTCAATTTTGCCTAGTGCAAAGTTAATGGTTAGCCCTAGGGTTGGTTTTAACTATGACATTAACGGAGACAAACGTATTCAAGTTAGAGGCGGTGCTGGTTTGTTCACTGGCCGTCCTCCATTTGTATTTATAAGCAACCAAATTGGTAACAATGGTGTTCAGAATGGTTCTTTGAACTTAACTTCTGCTGCCGGTACAACTACTATTCCATTCCGCCCCACAACACCTTCTGCAGCTCCTGCAGGATTTGTACCTAACCCAGCTGTACCTGCTCCATCTTATAACATTGCTACTTCAGAAGAAACTTTCCGTTTCCCTAAAGTATTCCGTTCTAATTTGGCAGTAGACTACAAAATTTATAAAGATGTGGTAGTTGGTGCAGAATTGGTATTCACTCAGGCTATCAATAGTATTTTCTATTACAATGCCAACCTAACTGCCCCAGTTGGAACCTTTACTGGTCCTGACCAACGCGTAAGGTATGCTAACCCTAATGCTATCTCAGGTGGTGTATCTACTTTGAATACTGCCGCATCAGCTATTAGAATCAACCCTAACATTACCGATGCAACGGTGATGAAGAGTGGAACTTATGGTGGATCAATGAGTGCTACTTTCAAAATTGAAAAACCAGTAAGGTCTAAAGGATTTGGCTGGATGGTTGCTTATAACTTTGGTAGTGCCAAAGATTATATCAACCCAGGTTCTATTGCTTCTAGCAGTTGGACTGGTAACCGTTCCGTAAATGGTAACAATCGTCCTGACATTTCTTACAGTGATTATGATTTGAGAAATCGTATCATTGGTAATATCAATTACAGAACTGAGATTGGTAAAAATGCCGCGGTTCAGTTCTCTATTTTTAGTGAAACCAAGAACTGGGGTAGGGTTACTTACACCTATTCTGGAGACATGAATGGAGACGGTGTTTCAGGAAATGACTTGATGTACATTCCAAGAAATCAGGCTGAAATGAATTTCCAACAATATACAATTGGTTCTGGTGCCACTGCACAAACCTTTACTGCTCAAATGCAAAAGGACGCCTTTGATACTTATATCAACCAAGATGCCTATTTGAAGAATAATAGGGGTTCTTATGTTGAACGTAATGGTGGTTTAATGCCTTATTTAACTAGGATTGACGCTTCTGCTGTTGTAGAATTGTACACTGCTGGTAAAAACAGACATACCATTCAATTACGTGCTGATATCTTCAACATTGGTAACATGATTGATAACAATGCAGGTGTTAGTTATGTAGTAAACAATAGTGCATTATTGAACTTCAGAGGTCTTGATGCAGCTGGTCTTCCACTGTATCGCTATAACACTGTTAACAACTCATTGAACTACAGTACTTATCGTAAAGGAGTATTCACTTCTGATGTTTGGCAAGCACAATTA
>Ga0136644_10004011_pt1 | contig 10932 bp, 9 predicted proteins | sample C_130820_EF_Meta_FD_94780 | JGI IMG/M metagenome (GOLD analysis project Ga0136644, IMG submission 94780) | Freshwater microbial communities from Lake Croche, Canada to study carbon cycling - C_130820_EF_MetaG (v2) (version 2) | ecosystem: Environmental > Aquatic > Freshwater > Lake | place: Lake...
CGACCGTGCCTTCCTTGAGCAGCAATCCTTTGGCCGCCAGAAGCGGGTTGATGGCGGTGAAGATGCGCTCGGTCAGTTTGTTTGTCTCCAACAGGCGGCGGTGCCTAAGTAAGGTAGTCGCATCGGGGGCTGCCTCCCGATTCAGGTCGATCCCAATGAATCTGCGAATCGCCTGGCTGTTACAAATCGCGTCCTCAATTCCTTCGTCAGACATGTCAAAACATTGTTGAGCGATGCACATGCGCAGCATCCGCTAAACACCAATAGGAGGTCGGCCGCGACCATCGTCCTTGGGAGAGAACGGTTCAATCTCAGCTACCAGCGCGGACCGCGGCGCCACCGCATCGATCTCGCTCAGAAACCGGTCGCGTCCCATAATCCGCTTCTTGGCGGCATATTCAAGATCCGAAAAGCTCGCTTGCATCGTCAGAGTCCGTTCAAATCCCAAGACCCATATTTTGTCAAACCCTCAGCCGAAAAACGCCACCCACCGACTAATAAATCAGCGTGTTCTTAACTGTGCCCCGGAATGAAATTTCAATCACCACGATCCAAACCCGGTGAGCCGCCCACAACTAATATTCTACGAAGTCAGCCGCAATCTCGCGAAGAGGACGGTTGGTTTGACTGACGCGACGCCTTTGGCGAAGGTCGCGACGCGATCGGAAATTGGCGCCCCCGACACGAATCGAACGTGTGACCCTCTCCTTAGGAGGGAGATGCTCTATCCACTGAGCTACGGGGGCGCGGAGCCCTTCCCGGGGGCGATTGTAGCGGCGACAATCTAGCCGTGGGCCATCCAGTCGAAATGAATCTAACCGTGCTCCTCGTGCTGGCGTACTTCGCGGTACTGGCCATCAGTTTGCACCTGCGTCGCTCCGAGGTCGGTGGCCGCCACCTACACCTGCTGCGCGCGTTCTTCCCGAATTGGCGGTTCTACCATGCAGTGGGGCATCGACCGACCCTAGAACTGCGGTGGCAAAGTGTTAGCGGTGTTTGGAGCGATTGGACGCCTTACTTTCCGCGCGCCGAGCGCGATGCCTGGCAGTGCTTGCACAACCCCACCATCAACCTGCAGTTAGTCGAGCAAACCCTGGTGGAACATCTGGCGGGAGACCTCGCCGAGCTCAGCGATGAGGAGGATGCCCGCGAGCTCGTCAGCTACCAATTAACGCTTCGTTTGGCCGCCAAGTTGGTGCGTCAGCTGCGGGCCGAACGCTCAACGGCCGGTCGTAACACGGAGGGTATTGACGCACCGATCCTTGCCACGGAGGGCAATAAGGTGACGGGCAATGACGTGTCAGGCAAAAACGTGTCGGGCACCAGGGGGGCGGGCCTTGAGGTGCCAGCGGGTCCCGACGGCACCATTGAGAACCATCAATTTCGACTGCGATTGCTGCACGCGTTCGAACCTGAAGGCGACAATCCGACCGTCCTCATCTCGCCCATCCTGCCGCTCCCGCCCGCGGTACCGCCCGTGTTGCGCACCCAGTGAAGCCATTCACCGACGCCCAGCTCATCAGCGGCTTCGAGGCGCTGTGTGCGGTCAGTCTTCTCGTGCAGGCGTTTGAATTTTGGCGTCTGCGCAGTGCCCACGGCCCCGAGGGGGTCTGGCAATGGTCAATTCAGCGCCAGGATCTGGTGTTCGCCCCCCGCGTGGTCCGAGCGTTTTTCGAGACTTTGTTTGCACCCCACTTTCATGCCGTACATCTTGTCGTTCGGATGCTGCTGGCTACCAGTTTGTTCTGGGGGTCCTCGCTTTTTTCAAGCACTTTGCTTTTTCTGAGCACGATATGCGTTTTGGTTCGGTGGCGTGGAAGCTTCAATGGAGGCAGCGATTTCATGACGCTGGTGGTCTTGAGCGGCCTTCTCCTGACCCATCTGCTGGCCGTGTGGATGCCACTCGAAGTGTCCTGGCGTGGCGGCCTCTGGTATGTGACGATACAAAGCTTGACGTCGTACTTCATCTCCGGGGCCATTAAGCTGCAGCATCGGCCTTGGCGCACGGGATCCGCGCTGCGCCTGTTTCTCGACACCGCCATCTTCGGTCCGCTCGCCACCCGCAGCGTCTGGCATCGGGCGGGCCTCGCCGCCTGGGCGTCCTGGTCCTTCATTCTCTGGGAATGCAGCGCGCCGTTGGCCCTTTTGTCCACCGCCAGCGCGTTGATATTCTGCGCGCTCGCTGCCGTCTTCCATGGTCTCGTTTTCTGGTATTTCGGTTTGAATCGATTCTTCTGGGCATGGGCGGCGACGTTCCCCGCCATCATTTTTTGCGCTGCTGATCTGCAGCGTATTTCGCCGGTTTCCACGCTCTCATGACCGCCCTGGGCAATCTTCGCAACAAGCTGGGCAAGCTGACCTTAGACGCTCCGCAGGGGTTTCTGGGTACGGTGGGCTGGTCGGCCGCGGCGCTGATTCTGATGTGGACCACGCTCGCACTTGCGATTTTCAGTACCCATCAGCAGCGTATCCAAGCAGAGATTCGAGAGGGTGAAGAGACCCTCAAGATCCTTGCCGAAATTACTCAGGAAGCCCTGAATACCAGCGAACAACTGCTCAAAACGGAGCCCTTTCGGTGGTCTTCAGTAGCCTTGATACCAGACGTCGAGACCACCTTGAACGACGACGAGCGCCTTGAACGGATGCTGACTGCATGGCAGCTACGCCTGCCACCCACCGATTTTCTCGCAGAGGTCTTCGTGATCGACGCCGCTGGCGCGCTAACCAGCGTGAAACTGGGCGAGCCGCCAAAGCGTTTCCAGGCGCCCAGGATCGACTTCAGCGCACGCCCCAGCCAAGACTCGCAATCGCCTCAAATCGTGCTCCTTCCCCCAAATCGGAGCGGCATCCACGGTTCGATCGCTCTGGCTCGACGCGTCCCAATTCGTGGCGACGAGCGCGGCTTAGCCGGCGTTTCATTACAGGCGGATTGGTTTGGGAAACGCTTTCAGCAATTCCGCATGGGCACCGCAGGGTCTTCGGTCGTGGGCGCGCTCGTCCATCTCGATACGGGTGTCGTGCTGGCCCGCGCCGGAATGGATGGCGCAATCACCAGCGGTCAAAGCGTCGAGGGCCAACCGACCTTTGAAATGGTCCGCTCGGCCAGTCGAGGGCACTTCGAGCGGGTGAGCCCAATTGATGGTATCGACCGCATCACGGTATTTCGCCGCCTCGACACCTGGCCGGTCGCGCTCGTGTGGGCCGAATCGCGAGAGGCAGCGCTCGCCGATTGGCGAACCTTCCGCGCGACCGTACTGGTTCTCGGCTTGGTCGTAACGCTCCTGCTCATATTCCACGCGTGGCAGACCCTGCGCTTGCTGCAGCGCAATCGCGCCAGTGAGATTAAAGCTCGAGCGGCAGATCAAGCAAAGAGTCTCTTCCTTTCCAACATCGCGCACGAGTTGCGCACACCGTTGACCGGCATTCTCGGTTTTGCGGAGATCATCGAACGGCATGCTCAAGTCACCCGCTGGACCGAACCCGCGCGCCGAATCCGACGCAACGCCGAGCGTTTGAACCAACTACTAAGCAACGTTCTGGACCTCTCTCGGCTCGAAATCGATCACCTGCCGATTCACCCGCGGCCCGAGCGATTGCGCCCGCTGATGTTCGAAACCATCGAGTTGTATGACGCCGCTGCGGCCCTCAAAGGGCTCGCGCTCTCGCTCGAGGTCGACCCGAGCGTCCCCGAGCTGATCTCCTGCGACGCGACCCGCCTGCGCCAGATTCTGGGTAACCTGATCGCCAATGCGATCAAATTCACCGACCATGGGTCGGTGCGGGTCAACGTAAGCTGCCAGGCGGGCGACGTTTGCTTTGATGTGATCGACACCGGCCCGGGAATTCCAGCCCATTTGCAGGAAAGCGTGTTCGAACGATTCCGCCAAGTGAGCCTTGAACCGCAGCGGCGACAACAAGGCGCGGGCCTCGGTCTCGCCCTTGCACGCGCCATGGCGCAATCGATGAACGGTTCCCTGCTACTGCGTTCCGAGTTCGGCCATGGCTGCGCGTTTAGCCTGCGGCTACCCGTCGGGCCGATCCGTTAAACTGCGGTCCGCGGCCTCAGCGCCGCGCCCTGTGCCAAAACCCTGGAATGCGGATCCATGCCGAGCGGCTCGATTGTTGACGAGGTCCAGCGAAGAAGAACTTTCGCCATCATTGCCCACCCCGACGCCGGAAAAACAACCCTCACCGAGAAGCTACTGCTATTCGGCGGGGCAATTCAAATGGCTGGTACGGTGAAAGCGCGTAAAAGCGGGCGCCATGCGACCTCCGACTGGATGGAGGTCGAAAAACAGCGGGGAATTTCGGTCGCGAGTTCGGTCATGCAGTTCGAATGGGGCGGCTGTACCTTTAATCTTCTCGACACCCCAGGCCACAAAGATTTCTCGGAAGACACCTACCGCGTGCTTACGGCGGTGGACTGCGCGGTGATGGTGGTCGACGCGGCGAAGGGCGTCGAGGAGCAAACCATCAAACTCCTGGAAGTCTGTCGCCTTCGCGACACGCCGATTGTTACGTTTGTCAATAAGATGGACCGCGAGGTTCGTGAGCCAATTGAGTTGCTCGACGAAATCGAAGCGATCTTGAAGATTCAGTGTGCACCGGTGACCTGGCCGGTCGGTATGGGCAAGCGATTTCGGGGTGTCTATCACCTGCAGCGCGACGAGATTCTGCGGTTCCGCGCCGGCGAAGAACGCGCTGGTGACGATGATGTTCAAGTCTTGCGAGGCCTCGAAGACCCCGTCTTGGACCGAGAATTCCCCGATGAAGCCGCGCAACTGCGCAACGACGTCGACCTCGTCCGTGCCGCCAGCGGGACGTTTGAGTTGAATGCGTTTCTGGCCGGGAAACAAACCCCGGTCTTCTTTGGATCCGGGATCAACAACTTCGGCGTTCGCGAGATTTTAGGTGCGCTCGCCGAGTGGGCGCCGCCCCCGCAGTCGCGCCCGGCTAAAGTGCGCCGCGTGCAACCGACCGAACCCGCCTTCACCGCGTTTGTGTTCAAGATCCAAGCCAACATGGACCCTCAACACCGCGATCGGATTGCCTTTGTGCGGGTCTGCTCGGGTCGTTACCACCCTGGTATCAAGGTGCGACACCTGCGGCTTGGGCGCGAGATGAAGATCGCGAACGCGGTTACCTTCATGGCCAACGAACGCGCCAAAATGGAGGACGCCGTCGCCGGCGACATCCTCGGCATCCACAACCATGGACAGCTGCAGATCGGCGACTCACTCTCGGAATCAGGCGAGACCCTCAGCTTCGAGGGAATACCGTACTTCGCTCCAGAACTCTTCAGCGCACCCCGACTGCGCGACCCGATGAAAGGGAAACCGCTGCAAAAAGGTTTGCGCGAACTGGGCGAGGAAGGCGCGGTGCAGGTCTTTGAATCCCTGATGGACGGCTCGCTACTGATTGGCGCGATTGGCCAATTACAGTTCGAAGTGGTGCAGGAACGCCTGCGCACCGAGTACGGGGTCGAAGCGTCGTTCGAACGCGCTGGCGTCGCCGCCGCGCGCTGGATCACGTTCGAGGACCCCGCACAATTGAAAGAATTCGAGCGCGCCTATCCTGCTCGTATCGCGCGTGATGTTGACGGCAATTTGGTCTATCTCGTGGACAGCCGTTACACGCTCGCGGTCACCATGGAGCGTTGGCCCAAAGTACGCTTCCACGAGACCCGAGAACACGGCCAACGGCTGAATTAACCGAGAACTCGCCATGTCACACGAACACGACCACCAACACGCGCACACCCATGGTCATGATCATGGTCCTGGCCATGATCATTCACACCAGCACTCGAATGCGCACGCGCATGATCACAACCACGCGCATGATCACGACCACGGACATGAGCACGATCATGCGCATGAGCACGATCATGCGCATGGGCATGCTCACGAACACCATGACAGCAGCGCCCCTGCTCAAACAATCCCCGACGAAGCGTTTTTTATCGAGGCATTAGCGCTCCTCGGGGAAGGCGTAGCGGCAGTCCGCGTCGAATCGGCGGCGCGTTCAATTGGACGCCCACAGGGTGTCTTCGCAGAGCTCGATGCGCTCGGGCTCGAGCGCTTTGATCAAGCTCTGCACCACGAGCTCGCGGTTCGTAAGCGTGCAGCCGCGAGCGGCCACTCAGAAGCGGCTGCGGTCCGGTTCCCAAGCGCTGCGGCTTACGTGATCGAAAAAATGGCGCACGGCTTCCGGCGCACCGGGCAGGCCGCCGGAGGCGGATTTTACGAATATTCAGCCGGACAGGTCGCCCGGCTCTGGAGCGGCTTGAATGTCTTCGAGCGCGGCGGCCGCGCCATCGAGGACAGCGCGATCGCAAAGCGGCTGCAGCGAGCCCTCGAAGGGCCCGCGCAGTAAACCGCCCTTATTCGAGCGGCATTTCCTTCTCTTCGGGCGTCACAGCCTTCATCGAGAGGCGTAGGCGCCCTTTGTCGTCGGCCTCGATCGCTTTGATCCGGATTTTGTCGCCTTCTTTCAGATAGTCCCCGACGCGCTCAACACGCTCGTTCGCGATCTGACTAACGTGCAACAAACCATCACGGCCTGGCAGAACCTGCACGATCGCACCAAATTCGAGAATCTTCAGGACCGTGCCTTCGTAGACCCGGCCAATTTCGACCTCAGCGGTAATCTCTTCAATCCGCTTGCGCGCGCGCAGAGCCGCGTCGCCGTCGGTCGCTGCGATCGTGATTTGACCGTCGTCCTGGATGTCGATCTGCGTTCCGGTTTCTTCCGTGATCGCCCGAATCACCGCGCCACCCTTCCCGATCACATCACGGATCCGTTCCGGGTTGATCTTCATCGAGTACATCCGGGGCGCGTACGCGGAAAGCTCCTCACGAGCGCCGCCAATCGCCGCCTTCATCTTCTGCAGAATGTGCAAACGACCCTCACGCGCCTGCGCTAACGCGACCTGCATGATCTCGCGCGTGATGCCCTGAATCTTGATATCCATCTGCAAGGCGGTGACGCCGGTCTCGGTTCCCGCGACCTTGAAGTCCATATCGCCCAGATGATCTTCGTCACCCAGGATATCGGTCAGAACGGCGAAGCGTTTGCCCTCAAGAATCAAACCCATCGCGATACCAGCGACGTGCGCCTTCATCGGGACGCCCGCATCCATCAAGGCCAGACAACCCCCACAAACCGACGCCATCGACGAAGAACCGTTGGACTCGGTGATTTCGGAAACCACCCGCAGGGAATAGCCAAACTCCGCAGCCGACGGAATCAATGGGTTGATACCGCGCTTGGCCAAACGCCCATGGCCGATTTCGCGGCGCTTCGGACTTCCGACCCGACCCGTCTCGCCGGTCGAGAACGGAGGGAAGTTGTACTGGAACATGAAGCGCTCTTTGTACTCACCGGCAATCGCATCGATCACCTGTTCGTCGCGCGCGGTACCCAAGGTTGCTGCCACCAGCGCCTGCGTTTCGCCGCGGGTAAACAAAGCCGAGCCATGCACCCGCGGCAACACGCCGGTGCGAATCGAAATCGGCCGTACCGTACGCGTGTCGCGCCCGTCGATACGGGGATGGCCATCGAGGATTTGCTTGCGCACGATGCTCGATTGCAGCTCGAACAGGCGCGTATCCAACTCGACTTCGTCGAGCTTTGGCGCGCCAGCGGCGGCTGCCTCGGCTTGCAAGGTCGCCTTCGTGGTGGCCTCGATTTCGTCGATCCGCGCCGAGCGTTCCTGCTTGCTGCGGATCGCGTAGGCCTCACGAAACGGCGCCTCCGCGAGCGCATGGATACGCTCGACCAGACTCGCTTCGACAACCGGGGGCGTCCACTGCCATTCGGGTTTGCCGCCAGCCTGCACCAGCTCATGGATGGCGTCGATGGCGGTCTGCATCTGTTCGTGACCAAACACCACCGCGCCGAGCATGACGTCCTCGGGCAGCTCGCGAGCTTCCGATTCAACCATCAGCACCGCGCTGTCGGTACCAGCGACGACTAGATCGAGCGCGGATTCAGCGATCTGCGAAACCGAGGGGTTGAGCACATAAGCACCGTTGAGCCAGCCCACGCGGGCAGCTCCGATCGGACCGTTAAATGGGATCCCCGAGATCGCCAAAGCCGCTGAGGCTGCGATGAGCGCCGGAATGTCCGGTTCAACCTCCGGATTCAGCGACAACACCGACAAAATGATCTGCACTTCGTTGTAGAAGCCGTCCGGAAAGAGCGGACGCAGGGGACGATCGGTTAAACGGGCAACCAGAGTTTCCTTTTCTGTCGGGCGCCCCTCACGCTTAAAGAAGCCGCCCGGAATACGCCCTGCAGCGTAGAACTTTTCCTGATAGTCGACGGTTAAGGGGAAAAACGTTTGCCCGGGCTTGGCGTTTTTGGCGGCGACGACGGTCGCGAGCACCACGGTATCGTCCATGTTGACGAGCACGGCACCGGTCGCTTGCCGGGCGATTTCGCCGGTTTCGAGGGTGACGGTATTCGCGCCCCACTGGAATGTTTTACGAGAAATTTCAAACACAGTCAGTTTCCTTTGATTCAAACATCACCTGGAGTAAAACCCGGGCGCTCCAGTTCGCCCCAACGATCGGCACGACAAAGGAGCGCTCACCGCCGCGGCGGAGCGCTCCCAGCATGTCGACGAAACAGACCCAGCGGATTAACAGTAATTTGCTCGCGAAATAACTCGCAAGCATGCTGTCGTCAGCAGTAGGAGGGGACTTACTTGCGAAGGCCAAGGCGCTCGATTAGCGCCCGGTAGGCATCGACATTGCGGCTTTTGAGGTAATCCAGCAGCTTGCGGCGGCGGCTCACCATCTTCAGCAGACCACGGCGCGAGTGATGGTCCTTCACGTGCGTTTTAAAGTGGCCGGTCAGGTCGTTAATGCGCGCGGTAAGGAGCGCAACTTGCACTTCGGGCGAACCCGTATCCCCTTTTGCGCGCTGAAAATCAGTGACGATTTTCGACTTATCAATCGAAGCAACAGACATCTTCAAACTCCCAATAAGATCGCGCGGCTCAGCGGCGCGCGCGGATGGCCAACATCGGCCGTAACTTGCGGCTGCACCGGGAATGCGCAGCCGTGCCTGATTTCAGAATGCAACTTCGGAAAATACCATAGACGCAGCCCTCGCATCAAGCCTGAGCGTGGACCCGTTCGGTCTTTGATTGCAGCTTATTCAGCGCGTTGAGATAGGCCTTGGCGGAGGCCACCACGATGTCGGGGTCGGCCCCAACGCCGTTCACAATCCGGCCTGCATGCGCTAGGCGCATGGTTACTTCGCCCTGCGATTCGGTGGTTCCCGAACTGATGGAATTGACCGAAAAGAGCATCAACTCAGCTCCCGATGCGACCACCGATTCAATCGCCTTGACGGTCGCATCGACCGGTCCGTTGCCCTCGCTGTGGGCACTTTGTTCCTCGCCGTCACGGGCGAAAACGATGCTCGCCGCTGGGCGCTCGCCGGTTTCGGAGCGCTGCGAGAGCGAAACGAATCGATACACCTCGTCCGCCGCCTCAACGCCATCGCCGCCAATCAGGGCATGCAGGTCCTCGTCAAAGATGTCGGCTTTCCGGTCGGCGAGATCCTTAAAACGGGCAAACGCCTCGTTGAGGGCCGTTTCACCGTCGAGCGCGATACCCAGTTCCTGCAGGCGCTGACGAAACGCGTTACGTCCCGACAACTTGCCCAACACGATGCGATTGGCGGCCCACCCGACGTCTTCGGCGCGCATGATCTCGTAGGTGTCGCGCGCCTTGAGGACTCCATCCTGATGGATACCAGAAGCGTGTGCGAAGGCATTCGCCCCCACGACGGCCTTATTGGGTTGCACCGCGAAACCCGTGATGTTCGAGACCAGTCGACTGGCCGGAACGATCTGGCTGGTGTCGATGCCGACCTCGAGTCCGAAGTAATCGCGACGCGTTTTGACCGCCATCACGATTTCCTCGAGCGAGGCATTGCCCGCGCGTTCGCCCAGACCATTAATCGTGCATTCGACCTGGCGCGCGCCACCGATTCGAACCCCCGCGAGCGAATTAGCGACCGCCATGCCGAGGTCGTTGTGGCAGTGCGTCGACCAAACCGCGCGCTCGCTGTTGGGCACGCGCTCGCGCAGCATCCGGATAAATTCGCCGTAAAGTTCCGGTACCGCATACCCGACGGTATCCGGAATGTTGATCGTCCGCGCGCCCTCGTCGATCACCGCTTCCAGCACCCGACAAAGAAAATCAGGATCCGAGCGGTAGCCATCCTCGGGCGAAAATTCAATATCGGCCACCGCGTTGCGCGCGAACCGAACCGACAAACGGGCCTGCTCGAGCACCTGCTCTGGGGTCATGCGCAGTTTCTTCTCCATATGCAACGCGCTGGTCGCAATGAAGATGTGGATGCGCGCCGCCTTCGCCGGCTCAAGGGCTTCCGCAGCGCGGGCGATATCGCGATCGTTGGCACGCGCCAGAGAACAAACCGTACTGTCCCGGACGGCACTGGCGATCATGCGGACCGCTTCGAAGTCGCCTGGACTTGAGGCGGCGAAGCCCGCTTCGATCACGTCGACGCGCAGTTTTTCCAGAAGACGGGCAATCCGCAGTTTTTCGTCGCGGGTCATCGACGCCCCCGGGCTTTGCTCACCATCGCGCAGCGTCGTATCAAAAATAATTAATTTCTCGGCCATCGGGACTCTCCAGCAGCAATACGCTGACGGTCTGGGTCAGCGCGAAATCGGTTTAAATTGCTTCGAATGTCGGCGCGCCCGATCGGGGCAGCGTCGGGGGCAGGGTTCAGGGCGCTAGGCTTAGCGCCACCCTTAGTCGCCCTCGGCAGTCGCCCTCGAGGGCTAGCCCGTTTCCTGCGCGCAGCGCGCGCGTCGCCGGCAGCACCGAGGGCGCCACGCGAGCTTGAACGACTAACAGACACGAGTTCATCGCGCAAGGCTAGCCAATA
>Ga0136644_10004012_pt1 | contig 10932 bp, 6 predicted proteins | sample C_130820_EF_Meta_FD_94780 | JGI IMG/M metagenome (GOLD analysis project Ga0136644, IMG submission 94780) | Freshwater microbial communities from Lake Croche, Canada to study carbon cycling - C_130820_EF_MetaG (v2) (version 2) | ecosystem: Environmental > Aquatic > Freshwater > Lake | place: Lake...
GTGGAGTAAATCTTTTAATCCACCTCACTGGTGGAGTAAATCTTTTAATCCACCTCACTGGTGGAGTAAATCTTTTAATCCACCTCACTGGTGGAGTAAATCTTTTAATCCACCTCCTCTACACTCGGACCCTTCTGAGGCTGCCCATTAGGTCCTGCCGTGTATACTCCAGGACCCATCTGAACACCTTCGCCCATCTGTACTCCTGAACCTCCGTTAACACCAGATTTCGCATACAATTTCTGCATAACAGGTTTGATCTTCTCTTCATAACCTTTGTACTTCTCGTCATATACTGCTTTCTCTTCGCTCTGATGCGACTCCAGCCACTCAATACCCTCTTTTACCCATCCCTCTACCTCATCCGCAGTACTACCCAACGCTTCCTTCACCTTCTCTTCACGAACTGAATTGCGTGTATTGTACAAATACGTCTCCAATTGATTCCGTGCATCCACCTTCTCCATCTGTGCTTTGTCATCTGCTGCATTCTTCTCTGCCTCTTGAACAAGACGATCAATATCCTCTTTAGACAAACGACTCTTATCATTTGTGATTGTAATCTTATTTGCCTTGCCCGTGGATTTCTCAACAGCACTCACATTCAAGATTCCGTTCGCATCCACATCAAACGAAACATCAATCTGAGGAACTCCTCGTGGCATGGGAGGAAGATTATCCAATTTGAACGTACCGAGTTGATTGCAATCTCGTGTGAATTGACGCTCACCTTCGTAGACTTGGATGAGAACACCAGGCTGATTATCAGCATATGTGGAAAACGTCTGCGACTTCTTGCAAGGAATGGTCGTGTTTCGCTTGATCAAGGAAGTCATCACGCCTCCTGCTGTCTCCAGACCAAGAGAGAGCGGTGCTACATCCAAGAGGATGAGATCAGATGTGCGATCAGTGGAATCCTTACCAGAAGTCAAAATATGTGCTTGAATCGCTGCACCATATGCTACTGCCTCATCAGGATGAACGGAATCATTCAGTTTCTTACCATTGAAGAAATTGGAGACAAGTTCACGAATCTTAGGGATGCGAGTAGAACCACCTACCATGACGACTTCATGGATATCAGACTTGGCCATCTTGGCGTCTGAGAGGACTTGCTCTAATGGAGTAATGGTCCGTTTGAAGATTGCATCGCATAGTGACTCAAACTTGGCACGAGTAATCGTTTGATTCAAATCAATTCCATTGAGAAATGCATCTACCTCGATGGTGGCAGTAGTAGATGTGGACAGTGTACGCTTGGCTTTCTCACATTGAGTCCGCAAACGACGTAGGGCACGATCGTTACCCTTAACCGTTTGCCCTTTGTTTTTCTTTTCAAATTCTTGCACACACCAATCTGTGAGTGCCATATCAAAATCTTCTCCCAATTATGTTATCGTATGGCTCTTTATCCATACTTCTTACAGTTTCCTGTAAGTTCAGACTATATCTTTATGGATAGTAAATATCCATAGAACCCATTCGTGCCCATTTTTCCATGTAGAATTTATCATTCTATGTAGGATACTTTGAGTAGTCGTTGAACCTTGATCTTTTTTCAAAGACCCTTGGCTGCGGATTGCCCATTTATTATACACCATATGTATAATAATTTGCCACCTTTTTACCATATCATAGATAGTTAGTCTATGCCATCAACTCTGTCACCAGGTTGACTTGGTAGTGGATTAATTTTAATAAATTCATCTACTTTTTGTTTTTGTGTATTTATATAAAGTAGATATAATTTATTTAAATTAACTTTTACAACTTTAGGGGTTTCCCGCAATTAAAGTTCTTTAATCTCGGCAGTGAAGATAGTTATATCTAAAAAAGTTTACCGAGAAAGCCATCGCCTGCAGTGGCTTTGACTTCAAATACTCCATCATCGATACAGATGAGAGATACATCGTGCGTACCCAACGCTTGTTATCGTATGGCTCTTTATCCATACTTCTTACAGTTTCCTGTAAGTTCGGACTATATCTTATCAGATTAATTCTGATTCTGGCACTCGTGGATATTTCTCCATGTAGGTAGGATACTTTATCTAGTCTCTGAACCTCCATCCTGTTTCCAGGATGTTTGGCTGCGGATTGCCCATTGCGGAATTCTCTTCTTTTTTACTGTCTCACAGATAATTACTCTGTGCCCTTATCTCTGTTACCAGGATAAGTTAGTAGAAGAGACTTTAGGGGTTTCCCGTCAATTCACCAGATTCCTGCAAATCATTTGCAGTGAGGGTTTTCACCTCAGGAAGCAGTATGTATATATTATCTTGTTTTTCATATACAATTTTGTCTAAAAATAATTTAACCTTGGCTTCATATAACTCAATAACATCACTATATATTTTATTGCTTTTTCGTATATTTTCTGTTTTTTCAAGTGGTCTTAAATTTGTCCAGTTGTAGCATTTATAGATTTCTGACTGTTGTTCTAAATCAAATGAATCACATGGTGTAATATGATCAATATGCCAGTATACTCCTCTATTACTCCAATTCATTTCTGAACTAAAATTAAATTCAAACCATTTTTTAAGAAAATCTAAAGAGCACCCTAAATATTGCACAGTAGTACTTTGTTTACTTGCATTTATATTCTTTCTTAAATATCCATGCAAGTTACTACGTAATGTATATTTTAGTTGATAGATTGGATCTAATTTTCTTTTAGAATTATATTCTATCATATACTCTTTGGTTCTCTTAATTTTATTATTTTTATTTTTATTTTTAACCTTATCATCATGACATGATCCGCACCATTTAAAATATCCATCTAAATGTCTATATGATTTATAAAACCCAGTAATAGGTTTATCTATGTTACAAATAGAGCATATCTTTGATGTAATTATGACTGGTTCATGTTTTTTTCGTCCATCTTGTAGTATTTTGTAGCAATCTTTGCATTTACTAACATATGATGTACTATGAATAGGTGTTCTATCACGATAGAATTTATTAATTGATAATGTTTTATCACAGTGTGTACATGTTTTATAATATAATTCTATGGTTGTCATTTATATATAATTAATAAAATAATGAAGCCGTATTTTAAATCATTATAGAAATTGTTAATTATAACAAGATAATTTTTATTGTTTACCTCCAACATCGAACACAATAATATTCTGTTCAGTATTACCTTTCTTATCCAATCCATACGCCAATGCGGCGGCAGTCGGTTCGTTGATAATCCGCAATACATTCAACCCCGCAATGATACCTGCATCTTTCGTAGCATGTCTTTGTGAATCATTAAAATAAGCAGGAACAGTGATAACAGCATCCTTAACCTCTTCTCCCAAATAGGCCTCAGCAGTCTGTTTCATCTTCGTTAGAACCATGGCAGAGATTTCCTCAGGCAAATACTTCTTATCCTCGCCCTTGAATGAAACACCAATGCGAATTTTTCCATTTTCATCACCTGATACGGAATAAGGGGCATGCGATGCAACCGTCTTTACAACCGATTCCTCAAACTTACGACCAATCAGACGCTTTGCATCAAATACAGTATTCTTCGGATTGGCTGACAATTGATTCTTTGCAGCATCACCAATCAAACGTTCTGAATCAGTAAATGCTACATACGATGGGGTAGTACGCAGACCATGTTCGTTGGCAATAATCTCTACCTGATTATTTTTCCATACACCTACACAAGAGGTTGTAGTCCCAAGATCGATTCCAATTGCGTATGGCATTCTGTAGTAGAAATACTGTAAAGTTTTAAGTTCTTACTTTATTTTATAAATATGGTATAAGTATATGAGCCAGTCTAAGAGTGAATTAATATTATCTCCAAACCTATCTACATATAATAAAGCACATGCAAGTGCAATGAAACTTAATGGTACACTTATTAGCCTACGTAAAGAGATACGAGATCTAGACGCTGCAATACGAAATATATCTAAAAATGGCATAGATGCAACGTATTTCTTTGAACATTTCAAGTGGTTTTCTAAAATACCTCTTAAACTATCAGCAGAATTAACTGCATTAATAAAACCGTATTTTATTTACAGTATTAACTGGAATACTGAAACATCTACATATAAACATCCTGGTAGTAAAAAGGGTCACCATCCAGATACAATAACATATGATGTTGTTACAATTATATTTAAAGGAATACTACGTAACTATACTGTAAACATTCCTACAGATATTTATAAAAATGGAAAAAGACCTATATCACCCTATGAAGCATCTGCCATTATTTTTGATTTTTTTACACATAAAAATAATCCTCCTAATCCAACTGATACAGAACTAGAACAAGCAAAACAAGAGCTCATTAAAAAAATCGAAAAGGAAAAAGCATCGCTATATAAAAAAGAACAACAATTAATGAAAAACAAAAAAGAAATTCTACACCAGTTAAATAAAAACATAAAACAAAACCTGCAGAACCATAAAAAGGGAGTATCTATTTTAGAAGAAAAACAAAAAGAGAGTATTCATTATAATCCCACTGGAGATGAAATAGTATTAGATAAAGATATATTCAAATACCCATATCTACTAGTTGGAATTAAAGTAGCAACATATTCTTCTAATAAAAAATGGTATACAGGTCTTATTACAAAATATGATGTATCTACTAAAAAATATACTGTCGAATATGATGATGGGAATGTTTTAAATAAAGATTTTACAAAAACACAATTTATAATCACAGATACTACTATTATTGAATTACTTAACAAACTAGTTCGTTTAGAAAGAGAGATAGATGGATGTCGTATTCTGGTAAAAAGTTTGAGTAACAAAAAAGTAACAAATAATAGTACAAAAAAAAATAAAAAATATGCATTTACTGACTCACCACCTCATTCATCAACGAAAAATACGAATCCTGGCTCACTCGCAACAGATGCGCCAGTGCCTGCCATGGAAGTCTGAAAAAATAATATGCAACCTCATTGTACGTAATTTTTTTATTCTGAGGCCGCAACTCATTAATATAATATTTATGCAGTGAATATACGTGACGACGATATTGTGCATCAATCTCGTCCATCGTAATAACTTTCGTAATATGAAGCTGCACATAATAATTATACACTGTCTGATGAATCATATTCATAAACACATTATTGCACACAAATGTATACGATTCCAACGGATAATAATGTAAATAAGTCTCAATCAACCCTTTCACATACAGCTGTGCAAATCGTTCCAAGTGATTCGCAGAATTTCCACGAAGAGCCTTCACCTGCATATAGGCACCGTTACAGAATCGCCATCGGTTTCCAAATAAATCTTTCAAGACGATACCCTGAAACTCCCATGATTTTGTTGCAAAATACTCATTGCACCATTCATTGAATGGCAGGTCTCCTTCTCCAATGAAAATGGTATGAAATTGAGTTACACCCTGAAACGTTTCAAACCCATCCTCTATGATCACCACACCGTCCTCCTTCAAGGACGTTTTCTGCACCAATAAGATCCTATTATCATTAATCTGTGTTACCACACGGTGCTCTTTGTGCTGTACGAGAAAACTGTATGAAACGGATAATTCATCTTTTGCAGCATCTGGACCAACCAGCGTAGCTAACTGAGTGCCCGCTGCTTCCAAAAACAGATCGTGAAACGATCGTGATGAATAGAAATGTCCGGTTCCACCGAGTTTTGAACGTGATGTAACGACGTTTTCATTCGCCGTCATGAAATAATTAATCATGAATCCATCTACAAACTCTTGACAGAACAGACCTGCATCCGCAATTTCCTGACAGGTCTGATAAGGGAATGAAGTAGATGATTTAGGGGGCGCAATGGATACAGGACGATTCAACTCTTTGTTCCATACAGTGGAGCGAAACCATTTAGTGATTTGTATATCATTGCTTGGCACATTGTTTTTAGAACGAATCACACAATACGTTTCGTTTTCATCTGATATATGAAGTCCTAAAGATAACAAAAATTCTTTTATTTCAGGCCATGTTTGATATTGTTGAATAAGGTCATGATAGATATGTTTAACATATTTAACCATGTTTTATACTATGTGATAGTTATGTAACTTATCTTTATGTTGTATGATTTTACTCATAGATAATCGTACAAGATGATAGGGATCATGAGTTCTGAAGAGCCCAACGGATCAACTAGTGACTCTGAAGTAAATCTAACAGATCCTATTGATATCGTTAATGATAATGTCAATGATAACGAACCGATTATGTTAGATGACGATAATCAAAACATGAATGTTAATGAATCGGAAACAGATGCAGTAGAAGATATAAATGCTGTTCCGACAGACTCAGAAGCACAATTATATGAAGAATTTGATCCAAATTTGTTTGTACAGCTCGGTGATACGGTACGTATTGTATCTACCGAAAAAGGCGAAATCTGTGGTACTGTCTATTATCGCAGTCTAGAACGTATCTCAGTACGCCCATTTGGCATATCAACCTTATTATATTCTTTTGATTTGGACGATGAGGAGTATCCAGAGGATGTGACAGAGGTTAATATTATCAAGAAACGCACAGTAGAATCCTTCGTGGAACAGCAAGTATTTGATATTGGTCAACTGATTGATACCATTACTGATACTCAGGAGAAATACAAAACCTATCGCATTAAAGAAATCAATCGTGAAAAGGATTTGATCATTGTGAAAGAATATGATGAGTCTGCCACAAATGAAGATGCATCCGCATCCGAAGTAGCAGATGAAACTGCCGTCACATTTGAATTTGATTTTATCGGTATTCCTGATGGATTAGGATTCGTTATTATTAATGGATCGCTGAAAGTGGCTCGTTCCGATAACATTAATGCATCCAATGAAAATATAATTCAACAAGATATCGCAGAAGACGTTGATGAAAACGATGCAGATGCAGATGCCGATGCAGACGATGACATTGAAATAGTTGGAACAATTGAAATTACATTGCCCACGCAATATCGTGAAGCAAAAGCATATGAACAGTTCATTCCTGATACGCTTCAAAAAATAGATGCCATCAATGACTTTGTATCTGAACTGCCTCCTGCAAAACAAAATAGTCCTGCTGAGCTACGAAAGATTCGTATTCTGGTTGAAACGCTGTTTTATCTAAAACAAGCAACCGTTTCATATTATCCTGATGGAACCCGAAAAGGTATTCGTGCAGTGTCTGCCACTATGCTCACTGATTTAATCAATAGTGTTTCTGTCCCATTGTTGCGTCCTGTTCTGGATGTAATAAAGAAGGAATATACGCTTGACGATGAAGATCCAATTGATGTATATGGTATAACGAGTACATCATTCAACACAGAAGCGGAACTTATGAATCAAGACGATTTTATTCCTTCACGGAATTCTATTCATACCTACAGTAAACAGCGCAATTTCTTACAAGAATTTGCATCTCCATGGGTCACATCTGATCCTGATGCAGATCCAGAAGACATGTGGATGCCCCTAAAAGACACTGATTTTTTCAGAGTATATCCGCCAGAAATTGATGAAGACGATGGATCATTTGTTAAGATAGTGGATGGATACGTTCCACCTTCCACTAAAAGTAAAGAAGATCCCCCTATTTTTGATCTTGTATCATTTGGCGCAGAACGGAGTTTGTCTACAACCTATCGTAAAGGAAAAGATCGTAGCAAAGAGACACTTCTTGCAGAGGAGAGTGCACCCGTTATGAATTACCTCTTATTTCCATTGAAAGCTGCTCCCCACATGGGAACCATTCGTTCCTATCATCTTGCCATTGACAGTGGATTCAGTCATATGCCGCGCACTACAATGAAATCCTTGTTGCGACGACTAAAAACGCCAGTAGAAGGTGAATCATCTTCACGAATCCAATTAATAGATTCTTCCACAGGAACGAGCGGTGCAATTCCTCTTGCGAATTACATACAAGGCATGGATATCATGGCGCTCACCATTCATGATATTTTTTATACCCTTGTGCAATTTGGTCTGGATACACTGGAGCTCAATATTCCTATCTACAATGTACTTGCTCAGAAGATTGACAATCGCCGCCGTGGATTTATCTCTATGCTCGCAGTCCTACGCCAGGATGCCGCTAAAGTGATTACGCCTCAACCCAATCATTTTGTGGAGTCTCCTATCGCCTTCATGGAGGAGATTCGTAAGCAACCCCTTTTGGTAGAGGAAATCCGAAAGTATGAAGAACGCAACCCCTCGCTGATCAATTCAGACATTGGATTACTGAGTTTTATGATGAAGCATTATCAAAACTACATTCAAGTAACCGCTGGTAAGAAGTCGTCATTGATTGCTCGTGCGAATTCGGACACAGTGAGAACACAGTATCTTGAAATGGAACGAATTAAAAAAGCACTTCAGGAAAACACGGCCTATCAACGTCCTAAACCAAATCGGTGCAAGCATGTCGCCACACTCGCAGCCATTCGTAAAAAACGAGACAATGTGGAACGCTTTCGTGATTTAACTGCATTCTTTAAAAAGTTTCAAGGAGGTCGTGATAAAAATTGGATCAATTGCTACAATTGTAATGAACATCTACTCTGTATTCATGAACGTCTACAGATTCAAGCATTCTTGCAGCCTGCAGAGAAACCGAGCATTGACAAAGAGATTATTATTGCGTTCTCAGGAGGACAGTTTCAAGGTCAATCCATCTGCAGAAATTGCGGACAGGCAATTCGTGAATTTGAATTTGATAACACGGTTGAGTTTGATGACGAGGGTCGTCCCAAATCGGGAAATGCAGTCTTAGTGGATACAGACGAAGAAGAAGAGAATGATTTGACAGCACTGATCAGTACACCGATGAAGAGTAAAGAGAATGAACTGACGATTGATCTGAATCGTGATAAATTGTATTATACAATCATTCGTGAATTGGCACAATTTATGGAGATCGGATTTACCAATAATCAGATTTACAACATTCTGTATAACATCAATAATTACATGAATGCGAAACTCCAGAGCAAAGAGCGTTTTGAAGCTCAATTCAAACAAAAGACAGGTAAGGTTGATCCAAATGCATATCAGGCATATCGTGCACGTACCATCATTTCCATCTGCGCAGCATTCTTCATATTGGAAATTCAATGCGCTATTCCATCATTTACCAAACGTTATCGTTATAAAGATGTGATTTATACTCTGGATCAATATCCTTTGGATCCTGATAATACGAAACTACATACCATTCAATATGTATGCATCGCGATGTATTTACGATTCAAATCCAAAGAGAAAGAATTTCCTTGGAACAGCTATAATATTTTTACAGTACCTGCTGCGGAAAAAGATAAGGCAGAAGGGCCGTTAAACAAGTTGCAGACGATTATTATGACAGCTGTTAATTATGTGATTACGATGGATATGGTACAAGATTGCTTGCAACGAAAGCGACGACAGCGTCTAGATCAAACCAATGACATCGTAGAACAGCTCCCATTTGCGTTCTTACCTGAGCAGACAATGACCAAAGAGGTTCTTGTACCTGAAGTGGCTGCTGCAAACAATGCGAAGGCCAGGCTGGCACGCACCATGTATTGGATTCACAGTGCACATACATTGGCAAAAGAATCGGCTATGATTGTTCACAATTCACCCTTTTTGGAAACAACTTGTTGTCGCAGAGAAATAAGTGATCCACGATGGAATGTTCCAGAATTACCCGATATTGGAATGAGATCACTTGCGCCAAAACAAGTGAATATGTTACTTACTACGTTTGTTCCACGACCTGCATCCAATGATCTACCAGAACCCGATCAAGAATTATTTTACCGTCTGTTTCTGAAATGTTGTTCTACGAATGTTCGAAGAGGATATTCACATGAGCCTGGTCTGACCAATCAATGTCTGTGGTGCAAGTTTCAATTCCCTGAAAATCCGTCCATTATGGATGCGGATAAAGAGGGTAAGACTGCACTTGTTGAGCAGGGCATTGAAGTAACAAGTGAATCATTTGCAGCGCTGTTGAAGCAAATTCGCAATCTTCATTCTGTGAAACCAGTGGAAGTCCGCGCAGTTCAGGATCAGGTCGCAGTTGTACATGAGATGGCAGAAATTCCGTTTGAGGGAGAAGAACTCTGGTCCGATATTATTCATAAAACGGTTGAACTTTTTACACAGTTGCCGCCAGACACCACACAAGATGATCATCGGTTGGCAGAGATTACAACGCCTATCTTAACAGCCATCAAACATCACGGTGATAATATTACAGATGTTTATGTAAGTAAAAAGACTAAAGGATCCTATTATGTTGGTGTCATGAACGAAATCACAAAGTTACCATGGAATGTATTCTGTGATGTATTGAAAACATATTTCATCATACCGTTTCAACGAAAACTCTCTAACTTTTCTGAGAGATCATTGACAGTGCCCTATGAAATGGAACAGTCATTGTCAGTCATCCATGTGGAAGAAGATCTCGTACCCATTCTGGCACGTGAATTGAACTTTTTCAGTTCATTCCAAATAGAGTATCGGTTACGACAGACAACACCTAAACAAGTTACAGCTGCAAACATAACAGATTATATTGCTACACAGATGAAAACAATTGCAGATAAGATGACCGTCTTTATTGAACAAATAACACAGATTGTGGCATATAAGAATAAGATACGTTTCCGAAATATCCCCGTGAAAGAATTACTGCTTACCTATATGCAACAACTCATTTTGTTAGGTGCTCTGGATACACTTATTATTTCGGATGAGGTGAACAATGCAGCACAATCTACAGCGGTATTGGCGGATGCGGTTATGTTTCAGTTGGATAAATACAAAGCAGAGGAGTTGTCATTTAATCCTGAAATTCTGAAGAATCGTATTGAGTCCATTAATGAAAAAGAGAAAGCCAAAATTATTAAGGAGCTGGATACAATGAAGAAAGAAAACGAGGATATGTTTATGATTGAA
>Ga0136644_10004015_pt1 | contig 10929 bp, 7 predicted proteins | sample C_130820_EF_Meta_FD_94780 | JGI IMG/M metagenome (GOLD analysis project Ga0136644, IMG submission 94780) | Freshwater microbial communities from Lake Croche, Canada to study carbon cycling - C_130820_EF_MetaG (v2) (version 2) | ecosystem: Environmental > Aquatic > Freshwater > Lake | place: Lake...
ATCATATCGTTTGGAAATCATTGGCATTCCTGGGTTGGGTGTGGATTTGGCGCCGTTGCCCTCGCAGGGGGATCGTATTAGCAAGCATCTTTTTGGCCGACGCGTTGACAACGGCATTGTTGTACGAGACGGGTGGGCGTTTTTTGATTCCATTGCATGGTCTTTTGTATGCTCTGGCGGGGGTTGGAGTTGCAGGTTGTCTTGCGTCGGCGGGTGTAAATCCTGTACCAACGAGGGATGAAATCAGGGATTCGATTGGAATATGACGCGTTGAGCGCAGGCTACCGGGAGACAGTCCATAGGGTCGCTACGGTGCTGCGCGGCGTGTGGATCTTGGGACTGCTTTGCCTTTTTTTGGTGGATGTATCCAGAGGAGCAGGTCAGGCCGGACAAGTCCCTGGATTGGAGGCTAGAGGAGCATCGACCTCGTCGGGTGCGTCGACATCCTCGGGAGTCGGTGCAGGTTCGGATTCGTACATTGGCCGGACGCTATCTCAGCGGCCGGCCGTTCAACGTGAGCCGGAGGTTGTGAAGCCGTTGGCGCAACCGATTTTGCCAGAGACGATCGATCGGATGTCTAAGAGTGGACCAAAGCCAGGTCAGGGATGGTTGCAAGGTGTTGAGGAGTGGGTGGGTCCCAAGGGACTTTCGCAATCGATTCAGACGCTATTGTTTTTGACTTTGATTAGCGCGGCCCCTGCAGCGCTCTTGATGACGACTTGCTATGTGCGAGTGGTGATAGTTTTGGGCGTGCTCAAGCAGGCTTTAGGGAATCAGCAGTTGCCCCCGACGCAGGTACTGAGTGGGATCTCGCTTTTCATCACCTTATTCGTAATGAGTCCGGTATGGAAGCAGGTCTATGACGACGCCATAGTTCCCTATACGGCACAAGACAGCACCATGAGTGCCAATGAAGCGTGGGACAAGGGCATTGCGCCGGTGCATCGGTTTATGGCAAGTCAGATTGCGATGGCTGGAAATTACGACGATGTGCATTTGTTTTATAGCAGGTATGCACCGAATTCCACGCCGCCTGAGAGTTTTGAGAGTGTTCCGCTGATTGTGCTTTTGCCCGCCTACATGCTTAGCGAACTGAAGACAGCGTTTTTGATGGGGTTTCAAATTTATTTACCGTTTCTGGTATTGGATTTAGTCATCGCGGCAGTGATTTCAGCGATGGGGATGTCGCAGTTATCACCGACGATGGTCTCGATTCCGTTCAAGTTGCTCTTATTTGTGTTGGTCGATGGTTGGCGGTTGGTGGTGCAGATGTTGCTCGATAGCTTTGGGACGGTGGGTTCCTCGGTTTAGGGAAACGAAATTGATGGTGACGCAAGACGCGATAGATTTGGTTCGGGGGGTGCTTTTTCAAGTACTTGCGATTGCGGGTCCAGTGCTGCTGGTCGCGTTCTTGGTTGGATTGTTTCTTGGGGTGTTGCAGACGGCGATGCAGATCCAGGATTCGATGGTTGCGATGGTGCCTCGGTTGGTCGTGATCGGATTGGCGTTGATACTGCTTTTGCCGTGGATGACCGATAGGCTAGTGGCGTATTCGAGGGATTTGATTCTGAATATTCCTGCGGTGGTCTCGGGCAAAGGGGCACCATGAGCGGGTTTGCTCTCAGTGGGCTTACTCTCAGTGGTCTTGAAGGCATCGTTTGGTGTTATGTTTGTGTTGCCATGCGGCTTGGGCCGACCCTAGTGACTTTGCCTCCTTTCTCTTTGAGTGGCGTCTCGTGGTTGGTACGAGGGTTGTTGCTATCGATGGTCTGTTTGTCGGTAACGCCACTAATAGGGATGCAAGTTCCAGTCGAAATACCTGGGACGCTTGCGATAGGCATTGGTGTTTTGGTCTGCGAGTTTCTATTCGGAGCCTCGATTGCTCTTTCGATCCATCTGCTGCTGGCCGCCTTTGAGACAGTTGGCAATACGCTGGCGGACTTAAGTGGCTTACGAGTGGAGCTTGCATCCGATGAGGCTCAGGCGGGGAATCAAGTAGAACGGATCCTCGTGTGGGTGGCCGGTGCGATATTTGTGTTGGCCGGAGGCCATCGATGGGCCTTGCAGTTGGTCATCGAGACATTTGAGCGATTTCCGCTTGGCTCGGCGATGGACTCAACGGAGTTGATGTATCAGGTCCCATTGCGATTTGGCCAAGCCCTTTCGATTGCGATACGGCTGGCGTTGCCCTCGGCGGTGGTACTGGTAGCCATAGGGATGGCCAAGGCGTGGATAGCCCGAAGTTTGAGTGCTTGGGATCGCGGCGGGCTTGGTGGGTCATTGCAAGCCATTGGGTTGGTGTGGGGAATGTTGCTAACGCTCAGTGCGATGGGGTGGATTTTTCAGCATGAGATAGCGGATTGGATGGATCAAACCCAGCGCTCGGTGATGGAACCGGAGCGATGGAGTTCCTCTTCGGATGCGGGCTTGGTGGGTGAAGATGGCTGAGACCTTGGAGACAAAAAAGCATCCCGCCACGCAGTTGAGGCGTCGTCGGGCCGACGAAGAGGGGATTTTCCCTAGAAGCCAGGAGTGGTCGGTTGCCCTGACTTGGCTGGTTGGGATCGCGATCCTGCAGTGGGGGTCGGCTTATTCGTTCAATCTGTTTTCCAAGTTGTTGGTCCGGCGGATTGAGGGCATCGAGGTGGGCTGGGGGTTGGGAACCGATTGGTATCGGGTTGTGGTGGAATGTGTTCTTGGGTCTTTGGCGGGAATTGTGCCGGTGTTTGCGGGGCTTTTTTGTATTGGGTTGGCGGTGCATTTTGCCCAGGCTGGATTTCGGTGGAAGCTTGAGCGGTTGGTTTTTGATTGGGGGCGGGTATCGCCCCGATTTGCGAATCTGGGCGGAGCGAGCGTTTGGGTTGGGGTGGTTGGTGGGTTGCTCAAGTTGGCTCTGGTGGTGGGGGTGATTGGCTGGGGGTTATGGAGTCGGATGGCAGAGTTGGTCTCCTGGAGCGATTTACCGCTGTCCAGGGGTTTGGCGTCAGCTTGGATGTTTCTATTGGGTCTGGGATGGTGGTTGGGTTTGGGGTGGCTAGTATTAGCAGGGCTGGATTACGGCTGGAATTGGTGGCTTTATGAGGTTCGGATGCGGATGACCGACAGCGAATTGCGTGAGGAGCTCAAGGAGAGCCAGGGGGATCCGAGTTTGCGATCGCGTCGCCGCAGGCTCTTTTCCGGGGGCTAAAACACGATCCGCCGGAGCAATTGGACCGGTCGGATCGGTCGGATCGGCTTGCTCGGTTGGACTTGTGGCTATTTTTCAATGGATTTACACTGCTTGTTTGTTGTGTATTGGAACTTTTCCGGCTGGGATTTTGACCTAGCTCTGAGGCCTCATGGCTACGTGGAAACATTGTTTTTGGATCTGCCTATGGACCTGCCTGTCGGTCAATACGGCCTGGGGGCAGGAGGGGCCTAGCATTTCGGTTGTTAGCGGTTCGCAGGTTGCCACGCCTGCTAGTACAACGCCTGCTGGAGTTGCCGATCGGGGGGCTGGCAGTTCCTCGGCGAGCTCCCCTGCAAGTTCCTCTGGCAGCATCAAGGTATCTAAGCAACCGGCCTCGATTTGGGAGGAGTTTCTTAGCAATCCTCTTTGGTTGATGATGGCCATGTTTTTGGTCTTTTACGTTGGAGTTGTGCTTCCGTCACAAAGATCCAACAAGAGGCAGCAGCGAGAGCTCTCAGAGCTGATCTCGAATTTAAAGAAAAACGATCGCATCGTGACTTCATTTGGAGTTCATGGTGTGGTCGTTAGCACCCAACCCGACGCGGGGACCGTTACGATCCGCTTGGACGAGAACACCAACGCAAAAATGACAGTTAATCGCGACACCATACGAGTCGTAAAAAAGGATTAGGATAACCCATGCTGGAAACGTTTCTTCACCCCATCTTCACTTTGCTGAGCCTGACGGATTCCTTGCAATCCTTGGGAACTGGGTCCCTATTTCTATTAGCCCAAACGCCAGCCGAAGCGGCCGAAGCCGCTAAAGTTGCCGCCAACAACTGGAAGGGCTTTTTGGATGTAGGGGTTTTCTTGCTGGCGGTCATTGTGCCGTTTGTTCTCGGGAAGTTTTTCTCGACTCGGCTCAAGATGCCCAACCATGCCATGGCATTCAGTTGGCTTCTTCTTGCAATGATCGGGACAGGGATCGTGATTGCCACTGGTCAACTCAAGCTCGGGCCGGACATCAAAGGTGGTACGAACTTGATCTATCAGATCGATCAAACCACGGTTGGCAACGGTGGACAGCGCGTGGCAGCCAAAGACTTTGTGGCCCCGATTCTCAATCGAATCAATCCCTCAGGGATGAACGAATCGATTGTTCGACCCGCTGGTGATGACAAGATTGAAATCATCATTGCGGATGTTGACCCGACTGAGATTGAAGAAGTCAAGCGCAAGATCACCAACGCGGGGATCTTGCAGTTTCGCATCGTCGCGAATCTCAATGACCATGAAGAGCTCATCAAGGTCGCCAAGACGCAAGCTGAAAATCCGAACATTGACATTCGCTTGAGCCGAGACGTCAAGTTGCCGAACAAGACCACGGGCGAATTGGAAAAGGTTGGGATTTGGCGAACGCTTGGGCGAACTGCTGAACAGTCCGGGGCCGGTGAGGTCCAGGGCTACGTCCCGGGAGATACGATCCGCAATGCGCGGACTGGCGAAATTCTCAACCCGATTTTGAATGGACGTCCGAACGACTTTGAGACTTGGCTTGATACCCAAAAGATCAAAGACGTAGATATCTTGCTGTCGCTTCAGAAAAACTCTGTTCCCTACGTGGAAGTCAACGGCTCGGACCTTGCTCGAGCGCAAGTTGAAATCGCAAAAAACGGGGGCTATCAAGTTTCCTTCAAGATGACGACGGCTGGTGCTGAGAAGATGCTCAAGATGACCATTGCCAACCAGCCGGATGTGAATAGTGGTTTCAAGAAACGCATGGCGATATTGCTCGACGGGATCGTGCTCTCCGCACCTAGCCTCAACAGCCCGATCCGTGGCGAGGGGCAAATCGAGGGGAATTTTAGTAAGAAGGACGTAGAGTTTCTCGTTCAGATCCTCAACTCGGGATCCTTACCCGGTGCGATCAGCAAGCAGCCGATCAGCGAGAATATTGTCGGAGCAACGATGGGTGCCGATGCGATTGCCAAGGGTAAGTGGGCGAGTTGGCTTGGGCTCCTGACGACGGTCCTGTGCGTGGTGGCATATTATCGCTTTTCAGGAGTGATTGCAACCATTGCGCTTCTGCTGAATTTGGCAATGATTCTTGCGAGCATGATGCTTTTCCGACAACCGCTGACGCTCGCTGGCCTTGCCGGACTGGTCTTGTCGGTTGGTATGAGCGTCGATGCAAACGTTCTAGTTTTTGAACGGATCCGGGAGGAGCGAGAAAAGAACGCGACGTCGCGCATGGCGATCCGCAACGGTTTCGATCGTGCTTGGACGACCATTTTCGACTCGAACCTCACGACGCTCATCAGTGCCCTGGTTCTGTATTACGTTGGGACCGAGCAGATCAAGGGTTTTGCGATCACGCTGATTATCGGATTGGCGATCAGCATGTTTACCGCGGTTTTCTTTGCTCACAATTTGTTCGAGATCGCCGAGCGATGGGGATTCGCTCAATTGAATATGGCCGATTGGGTGAACTCAGCCAAGCGATCCTTGGTCGGCGCTGGAGATATCGATTTTCTAAGCTATAGAAATATCGCTTACTTGATCTCTGGTGCACTGATCGCCGTCGGCTTGATAGCGACCTTCCTTAGGGGCCGCGAGTTTCTCGACATTGACTTCAACGGTGGCACATCGGTCGTCTTTTCGTTGGATAAGACAGTGGAGCCGGATCGCGTACGAGAGATCGCCCAGAAGGCGTTTGAGGCGGATGAAGCAGGCCTACCCATTCAAACGACCTTGACCAACGTCGAGATGAGCGATTTCCAGAAGAACTCGGTTTACAAGTTGGACGTCTCGCTCAAGGACGAAGACCAGGTGCGAGACCGTCTGCTCAAGGGGTTCAATGGTGACACTGGACCCAAGTTGGTCACTTACGACATGAAGTCACAAATTGTTGGCAAGAGTCGATCGAGTTTGCGTTCAGACAAGCGTCCTTTTTTTGTGGCTTATCAAGATCCTGCCGCACAAGTGCCCAACGCTCAAGAACCTACCGCACAGGTTCCTGCAACGGTGGAAACTCCCGCTACGGCACAGGCTCCCGCTACGGCGGAAACTCCTGCGACGGTACAGGCTCCCGCTACGGCGGAAACTCCTGCAACGACCGCTGTCCAAGAGCCAGGGGTTTCGGCACCTGCCGAGCCGACCCCGCCGAGTCTTGCTCCGCAGTTCTCGACGACCGCAAAGCTTTCGTTCTTAGATACGCTTGGTTCCACATCGGCTCGGCTGAATGCTTCTCAGGTTATCGAAGCCTTGGTGGCTGCATCCCAGGCTGCCGGTCGCAACTTAGTGGACTCCCAAGTCGAGCTTGATCCAGTCTCCGCCAGCAGTTGGACGAGGACCTCAGAGTTGGGATTCTCGGAATGGAACATAAAACTGCCATACGATGAAGCCACAACCCTGACGGTCTTGGCTCGTATGCGAGAGGCGATTCAGACCAAGCCGGTATTCCAGTCGTTTAGCAAGATCGAAGGTCGGGTGGCGGGTGAAATGCAACAGAAAGCCGTCCTCGGATTGCTGTTGAGTTTGATCTTTATCACGATCTACATATGGTTCCGATTTAATAAGGTCTCTTACGGTGTGGCTGCGGTGATTGCGTTGATTCACGACGTGCTCATCACTGTCGGGCTTTTGGCGATTAGCCACTGGCTGTTCAAGCCGTTTGGATTCCTTCTGTTGGATGACTTTAAGATTTCGTTGACGATCGTGGCTGCGATTTTGACGATCATCGGGTATTCGCTCAACGATACGATTGTGGTTTTCGACCGGATCCGTGAGGTCAAGGGCAAGAGCCCGAATCTCACCGAGAAGATGATCAACGCCTCGGTGACTCAGACGCTGAGCCGTACGTTGCTAACCTCTTCGACCACGATCATCGCGATTCTATTAATGTACATTTGGGGTGGTGAAGGCATCCACGGTTTTGCCTTCTGCCTATTGGTCGGGATCGTTGTCGGTACCTATAGCTCGATCTTTGTCGCAGCTCCTATCCTGCTTTGGCTTTCCCAGAGAGAGCAAGCCGCTCGTGCCGCTTCGAAAGTTACTTCATAATGCACGCATATCGCACGCATTCTTGTGGACAGTTGCGGTCGGCCCATGTTGGATCGACCGTGAAGCTTTCGGGTTGGGTGTTTCGCAAGAGGGATCACGGTAACCTGTTATTCGTGGACCTTCGAGATCACTACGGAATCACGCAAGTGGTCGTTGACCGGGACAGTCAAGCCTTCAAGCTCGTCGAGGGAATCAAGCTCGAGTCAGTCATTTGCATCGAGGGATCGGTCTCTGGGCGGGGGGCAGATCGGGTCAATGCGGAGATTCCGACCGGAGAGATTGAGGTCAAGGCATCGAGCGTAGCATTGCTTTCTGAGGCCACTGAGGTCCCGTTCCCGATATTTGGGAATACCGAGTACCCAGAAGATATCCGCTTGAAGAATCGTTTTCTGGATCTTCGTCGCGAGAAGCTCCATGCGAATATCGTTCTGCGTAGCCAAGTGATAGCAAGCTTGCGACGTCGCATGATTGAAGGTGGCTTTACTGAGTATCAGACACCGATTTTGACCGCGTCTAGTCCGGAGGGAGCTCGGGATTTTTTGGTCGCTTCGCGGATTCACCATGGCAAGTTCTATGCGTTGCCACAAGCGCCCCAGATGTTCAAGCAGCTTATGATGGTTGCGGGATTCGACCGTTACTTTCAGATCGCTCCATGTTTTCGGGATGAGGATGCTAGAGCGGACCGTTCCCCTGGAGAGTTTTACCAGCTCGACTTCGAGATGAGTTTTGTGACTCAAGACGATGTGTTTGCGGCGATCGAGCCGGTGCTGGCAGGGGTGTTCGATGAGTTCTCTCGCGGTCGGAGCGTCACACCGCCTCCTTTTCCTAGGATTACCTACAAGGATTCGATGCTCAAGTACGGTTCGGACAAGCCGGATTTGAGGAATCCGATCGAGATTTCGGACGTGACGGAGATCTTCAAAGATGGACCGTTTGCGGTGTTCGCCAAATCGATTGAGAGTGGATCGGTAGTTCGTGCGATTCCAGCCCCTGAGGCCGGGACACGACCGCGAAGTTTCTTTGATTCGGCCAACCAGTGGTCAAAAGACGAGGGGTTTGCGGGTCTGGCCTACATCAACTTCAAGGGTGGTGAAGGTGGCGGGATAGCCAAAAACTTGGGGCCTGATCGGGTAGCGCAGTTGGTTTCCAAAATGGGGCTTGGGCCTAACGACGGAGTCTTTTTTGCTTGCGATAAACCCGGCACGGCGGCCAAGCTTGCGGGGTTGGTGCGAACGAGAGTTGGTACAGAGTTGGGGCTTATCGAGCAGAATGCTTTTAAGTTCTGTTGGATTGTCGATTTTCCGATGTATGAGTGGGACGAGGTCGAGCAGCGAGTGATTTTCAGTCACAATCCATTTTCGATGCCGCAAGGGGAGATGGAAGCATTGGAGACCAAGGATCCGCTCGAGATACTGGCTTATCAGTACGACATTGTGTGCAACGGGATTGAGTTATCTTCTGGGGCGATTCGAAACCACAAGCCCGAGATCATGTACAAAGCGTTTGAGATCGCAGGGTACGATCGATCGGTGGTGGATGAGAAGTTCAAGGGGATGATTACTGCGTTCAAGTATGGAGCACCGCCGCACGGTGGATCTGCGCCAGGTGTGGATCGCATCGTGATGTTGTTGGCTGATGAGCCGAACATTCGCGAGGTGATTTTGTTCCCGATGAATCAGAAGGCCGAGGACTTGATGATGGGAGCCCCATCGTATGTCTCGGAGCGGCAATTGCGCGAGTTGCGGATAGCGATTGTCGGCGATCCGCATAAACCGCAGTGAGCTGAGTTCAGTCGGAAGTCGCACACCTCTCAATTTTTCTAGGCGATACTTTTACTGGCCTTAAGGGGTGCGGTTTTTTCCTGAGTTTTACGTTCACTTCTTTGCGACGGTACGCAAACTTTTCAGCGGTTGCGTCCGCTTCTTCCGGGTGTGACTACTTTGAGCCAACCCTCGAAATGTGGGCTTGTTATCCTTGACGCGTCTATAGCCTACCGTTAGACAATAGTTTATGAGATAGTAGAATCCGTAATGCGGTTTAATCGATCCGTAGGGAACGAGCTTAGGGGCTAGTCGACGTTCGCCGCCTGATTTGCACCGGGGGGGAGACTCCCACACTGGCCGAGGAAGTTGGCGTCTCGAATCCGACCCTTTCTCGCTGCGTTACCGTGTTGTGACTAAGAACGCATGACATCCGGGCTGAAAAACACGAGGGCGGCTGGCGATATGTGGTTGTTGAAAAGCAGACTCTGGGAAAGAATCGGTAACAGGCTGCAAACCTGAGCGACCACCATGACTGACTTCCACGCCAAATACATCGCTTACGACCTGACGCGTCTCTGTGCGTCCGACAGCGTCGAAAAGCTCACGGCTGTGCTCTCAGACGCTCAGGTGGACCTGAATCCACATCAGATCGAAGCGGCGCTGTTTGCGTTCCGCAATCCGCTTTCTAAAGGAGCAATTCTCGCCGACGAAGTCGGGTTGGGCAAAACCATCGAGGCGGGGTTGCTCATCGCCCAGAAATGGGCAGAGCAAAAGCGCCGCGTACTGGTCATCGCTCCGGCCAATTTGCGAAAGCAGTGGGAACAGGAACTTGCCGACAAATTCTTCCTACCGTCGGCAATTTTGGAAAGCCGGACTTTCAACGAGTCTGTCCGCTCTGGCAATCTGAATCCCTTTCAGAGAGACGCCGTCGTCATTTGCTCTTATCAGTTTACCAAGAAGATGGAGCCATACATTCGTCAGACCCCTTGGGATCTAATCGTCATTGATGAAGCCCACCGGCTCCGCAACGTCTATAAGCCGACAAATAAAATTTCTAACGCCATCAAGCAAGCCGTCGCGCCTTTCCGCAAAGTGCTGCTAACGGCGACCCCACTTCAAAACTCCTTGCTGGAGCTTTACGGCCTTGTCAGCATCATTGATGACTTTGCCTTTGGCGACCTGAAGACGTACCGCGCTCGGTTCACAAGGCTTGCCAATGAGAGTGATTTCAATGACCTGAAAGAACGGCTTCGACCAATCTGCAAGCGAACGCTCCGCAAGCAGGTGCTAGAGTATGTCAACTACACCGACCGTCACGCACTGGTGCAAGAGTTCGTTCCCACCGACGAGGAACAGCGCCTCTATGACCTTGTATCGGAATACTTACAGCAGACCACGCTTTACGCGTTACCGGCAAGCCAACGCTCCTTGATGACGTTGATTCTGCGAAAGCTGTTGGCTTCATCAACCTATGCCATTTCCGGTACCCTCAACGGCTTAGCCCTTAAACTCGAAATCGCAGCAAAACAGGCCGAGGCAGTCGATTCGCCGCCTGATGGTTTAGCCGAAAACCTCGAAGAATTCGATGAGATTGCCGATGAATGGGAGCTTGATGAGAGGGAAGAGTCAGGGGATGCTCAGCCACAATTCTCGCCGCAGCAGGTAGCGGAAATGCGAGGAGAGATGGCTAAGCTCCGTGAGTTCCACGCCTTGGCAAAATCGATCGCTCGCAATTCCAAGGGCGAGGTTCTGCTGACGGCGCTTCGACGTGGATTCGCGGCAGCCGCCGAAGCGCAACAGGGCACCCATGGAGCGACTTTTCAGCAGAAAGCGTTAATCTTCACGGAATCCCGCCGGACTCAGGAATACCTCTTCGGCATCCTGGAACAAACCGAGTTCGCAGGAAAAGTCATGCTGTTCAATGGCACCAATAAC
>Ga0136644_10004016_pt1 | contig 10928 bp, 10 predicted proteins | sample C_130820_EF_Meta_FD_94780 | JGI IMG/M metagenome (GOLD analysis project Ga0136644, IMG submission 94780) | Freshwater microbial communities from Lake Croche, Canada to study carbon cycling - C_130820_EF_MetaG (v2) (version 2) | ecosystem: Environmental > Aquatic > Freshwater > Lake | place...
ATTTTTTCTTTTTCTTTTTCTATTTCTTCTTCCTGTATCGGCCGTTCGACCGGTTTCCAGAAAGGTGTGCGTATACTGAAGACGACATTGTTATGCTCTATCGAATATTCCAGCGTGAGGATATGCGTTCCATTCCATTTGCTGTGACCGCTGCATATGCCGGCCTCTTCAATTCGCTCCAAGGTCTGTATAGTATTCGTTACAGGGTCAATCGCGATTTCAATCGGACAGTCTCGCTCATAGAGCGCATAAAACCGGTCCTTGTCCTTCGACGGAATTTGTAACAGGGCGGTGTTGCCGATGGTTTTGGTGTCGTGGGGTGCGGCGATTTTATGACTGAGGAATTGGAGCCATTTTCTTTTCGAGTTGTTTTTGTCTGAATGAATGAACACGCCCTGTAGCAAGCCCGGAGTGGTGAAAAACTGGTAGAGCGACGTTTTTTCCGTTACTTTCATATTGGGGCCTAGGAGGCCGTAGAAACGGGTGGTCGGCTGGTTCAGCGGCCATTTCAAGAAATGGAGGAGGGGTATGATTATCATGAAAACGGCTGTTTTCATCATTATCATTTCGTATCAAATAAGCTTATCTGTTGCTACTTCTTTATCTTTTTGTTTTTTATTTTTTGTTTTTTGTTTTTTGTTTTTTGTTTTTGTTTTTTTTCTGCTTTTTCTTTCCTTTTTGATATTCTTTTTTTATTTCGGCTTTTTTCTTTCTTTTTATATTTCCTTGTTTTATTTCCTCCTGTTGTGTTAGTATCAATTCCTACATATGGATTATGTCCTTGATTACCAGAATCTGTATGAAATAAAATTGGGTCCATATCATCAGAACCATCACCACCTGTCACAATAGTTTGATTTTTAAAACGATTAATTTCATGTTTACTAAATGGAAATTTTTTGTATTTTTTTATGAAATTAACTACATCCGTGTATGATATTTCTGTTTGGTTATCTCCGTAATTTATTGATACTAACGTATTTTCTACATTGTTTTTTCCTGTAAATAATTTTTTTACTTGTAGAATATAGTTTTCTATTTGTTGTGTATCATCAATTATTTTTATCTTTTCTGCAGTACTACTAATTTTTGTGTTATCTATATTTGAAAAATTGATTTCTTTATATTTATTGAAAAAAATATCTATATTTATTTTCATTTCTTCTTCTTCAATATTGGAATTAAAAGGTTTATCAATGGATTCTAAAAAATTTATAAATAAATTATTGCAATAATAAATAAATAAACCCATAATTTTTAAATAAACCCATAATGGTGCAGGTTTTATAATTATATTTCCATCAACTATAGGAATTATAAACCGATATGGAATTGGATATAATAAAATAATATCTTCCGGATTTGAAATTTTATTACTTAACCTGAAATTATTAATACAACTTTCTATAAAATTCATATCAAGTGCTTCATGAAAGTTAAGAGTTTCTTTATTATATAAAAACAATTCATGCAAAAACATAAAGAAAAAAAGTTCAAATTGTCTTTTCAGTTGTTTTACGTCGTTTTCATAAATTTGTTTCTCTTTCAGAAAATTAAAAAATCGATCGAAAAATAAAAATGAATATTTCAAACTTACTAAGTCATATTTCCCTTCACGTTGTTCCATACAAAAATCTTTATAATGCTCGATATCATGAAATAGGTTTTCAATAGGAGTATAAAAATCGCCATGAGGATAACTGCAAAAATGATTTGAAAAACAAAAAATTCTTTTATTAACAAATGAAGTATTAGTCAATCCAATATTGGTAGAACCATAAGGTGTTATTAAAAATTTAATAGAAGGGTCTTTGCAAAAACCGGAAATATAATTATTTATATTAATGTAAATTAAAGGTATTAAATCAACATACAAATCTTTATCCATATTTGAAATAATAATTTTTCGTATTTTACTCATATCGACTTTATTATTAATTCTTCTCTCACTATTTTTTTCTAACATAGTTAAATCTCCTTCGCATATTTTTGCATGCTCATAATAATAGTCGAAACATAATGTAATATAATATGTTATAATATTGATTATCATAGAATCACTTAATACTGTCTCTACAACAGTAAATTTAATAACAACTTCATAATGGTTATATGTTTTTGATAAGATTTTTTCTCGACTCTCTTGAACCGAACTATTTATGTATTCTTTTAAATCATTGTATGTTTTATTCTTTCCTACTAATTTTTCAAAATTATTTGTTAAATTTGTAATATCATCAAAAACATAGTTTGGTTGTTTTAAAGAACTTGTAGTATTTGATGACGTATTTTCAAGAATTTTTTCATGATATAAAATTTGCAATTCCATTATTCTCTCATATGTTTTGTCTTTCAACTCTAACAAAATATTTTCCGAAATTTCATTAAAAGTTTCTATATCTCCTGAATTTGATTGTTCCATTTTCATTAGTTCGTCGCATAATTCCAAATTTAGTTCTCTACGTTCCATTCTCTTATATTAATCCTTATATTTTTATTTATCCGTATCGGTAAATGTATTTTCTACAGCTGCGCAACTGACCTGTAGGTGTGACTACCGGCGCAGCCGTATTGGGAAAGCCGACCTTGTCCTTTCTAGTATATCCTACAAAGGGTGTGTTGTAGGCCAGTTCATTCGCGACTTCTTGACCAAAATTAGGTGGTCCGGATAATGCCGCTGCCGTATTGACATTGTCGACTTTCTTGCGTTGAATATAGGAACTGGATGAGACACCACCCTGTTTGGCGAATTTATAATTGCTCGGCTTATATACAACGGTTACATAATTAGGCTTCAAGAGTCCGGGGCTCTGTGCAGTAATCGTTACAGGAGTGGTTGATGGTGTTGCAGGGTATACTTGGGGTTGGAGGCCGAGGCCCTGGTCTAAACCGTTCGGAAAAATCGTTACAGAAGGTGTGTTGTCGTTGAGTACGGGGCCCCATGCAGCACCTGGGTTGTATTGGTTTAGGTCCGGGTGCGGTAGGAGTTGCAGCGTTACCAAGCCTTTTTCGGTGTCGAAGGAGAAGCGAATAAGGGAATAGATAGTGAAATCGTTTTTGTTGATGTAATAATGCTTTTTCTGGATAAGGGCCTGCTGAACGGCTTGATTGTAAGTGTAAATGTCGTATTGCCCGTCTGGGACTTTTAAACTTTGGTCTGAATTACTAACCCACAAATAGCGAAATTGGTTGTTGCCGGCTTCATTACTAATTGTGAAGGTAGGGCAGTGCGAGAGGCCGTTGGCCGAATAGACATTGTTCTGGGATTGGGCCGAACCGGGTGTGACATTGGGCAGGCCTTGACGAATGTAATTGTACTGGTTTTGCGAGAAGAGGCGGTTACGGCTGGTCAGGTATTGCTTGGTGTCGGTGAAATATTGGTTGTCATTTTGGTTGGCGACTTTGAACCGGTTCTGAATCATGCCTGCACTACGGCAGCGGCGTCGGGCCTTGCTCTCTTCTGTAAAACAGACATTTTGCGAATCGGAGGACGAGGTAAGGCAATTGACAGACGCTGTATTACATGTATCGCATGCAGACGCAACGACGGTCTGATCATTGGGAATCAGGGGGTCTAGCGTTCCTTGAATTCCATATATAGTTTCGCCTTCTGTAGCCGGTATCGAATAGCCGTTGGGCCGGTTCAATTCGTCAATAGAAACCGAGGTTCGCTCATTGCCACATGTGGTCTGGCCATTTTCTTGTTCGGTCGATTCCGCGATTTCCCTTCTGTAGTATTTCGTTACAGGGTTGGATAATAGGAAGGACTGGATTGCATGATTGGTATTATGGTTGCGTTTCATAATAGACGTAACTTGGTGGAACGTTTTTCCTTTCCAGGCGATGACAGGTGGTGATTTATCAACACATGACATGGATTTAAATTGTTGTAATATAGTATAGAATGAGAAAATTATTGGGATTTGACGTAAAGAAGGTAGTTCTGACTCTGGTAATATTGCTTTTCGGGTTAATCATCGTTTTTTCGTTGCTTAATTTGAAATCTAGCCAAGAACCGTTTTATGACAACATGAATAGTGCAGCATTGGGTGGCTCAGGTAACCAAACCTCTGTAGCTGTTTCTACAGGAGGTTCTTCTAGTAATGTTTCTCCGTCACAAACGAATACTACTCCTGATAATTCCAAATCTTGCAGTGATATGAAAAATGTGATGGTAGGTATTAAACAACTTGTGAATTCATTGCCAGAAAATTAGAATACAGATTTATTATTCCCAGGTTGAAAAGAAATGGCATCGGTTAGCATCGTTTACATAAATCGTATTCGGGTCATTCGGGTCCTGGTCTTCTCTCGGGCAATCTTTGCGAATAATCTTGACTTCAGCCGGCAAATCAAGCTTATTGGATGATAATATCAACACCGGTAATTTTCCTTCTGTATTGCGTTTGTTGAATTCTTCTGTACTAATATTCTGAACCTCTTTGCCATACTCGTATTCCTTGTTGTAATTTTCGTCGTTCTTTTTCGATGGGTCCCAATTTCCTACAACTGGCATCAAGGCACCCTTGATAGTAAAGAGTTTCCCTGCATTATTGATATCATTCATATACTTGTGTTCGGGGACGCCTTTCTTTTGTAGCAAATATTTGACCACGTTTTCTACCTTTATCATTTCGCCTATTTTTTCTCTTAAACCGTTTGACATCATTAAAAAATATTCCATGACCTCTTCTGTAAAGAAACCGTCTGGACCTTTGTCAATTTCTTGTTTGATTAGTCTCGTATTCCATCCTGGGACTTGTAACAGGGATGGATTGATTTCATTGTCGATTTCCTTATTTCCTATTTTGATTTTGTCCATAGGGGGTGTCATGATTTCTGCTTTTCCATAAATCAACATCAGCAAAATTTGCTTTTTGATTTGGAATTGTGTATCTTTCACGACCTTGTCAAAAGACGTTTTGAAACCGCTATTCGATGCTACTTTGACAGCAGAGGAAAGTAACTGGGTAAAGGGCCTATCTGGATTGAAATTTTTGTAATAATATTCGTCCCATTTGTTCCTTGTATTTGGGTCCATCATTCGATTCACCTCTTTTGTCAATTCTGGGTCATGTAATATATCGGGTAAGGATTTGAAACTGTCCCAGAAGATTTCTTTCGATAAATTGGCGGCTTTATTTGAAATTTTGGCAGTCGTTTTTTGCAATCCTCTATAGGGCCGCGAATTTTCTATTCGGTCTTTGATAGGTTTCAATGTTTTTTTTGCTATGTATTTGCCGGTTTTATATGCTAATTTACCGGTGTTATATGCTAACTCTCCTGTTTTATAGGCTAAATATCTGGAAGTGACTGCTAGAAGCAAACCGTATTTACCTAGTTTTTCGAATGAATAAATAGCTAGTTTCACAGTCTGTTGCCCCAAATACTTCAATACTTTCTTGGTTGATACAAATGCATATATAGCGGTATTTCCTATCATAATAGCAGCCTCTTTCATATGTTTGAATACGATTGATGCCAATTTGGTACCCCCTTGTATGATTATATCGTTTCCTATGTAATATAATGTTTGCCCTGTTGCAATAAGTGCTTTACCAGCAGCAGATATAGCAGGGACAATTATATTATTTTCAACATATTTGATTTGTTGTAATGTAATTATTGTTGTATCCTTGATTACCTTTACTACATTATTGTAATTATTCTCTAATAATTTGATTCTTCTCTTTATAGCCGGATGACTCATCATTTTATTACCAATTTGTTTTGCTATTTTAACTCCTTCTGTAATAGATTTCATTATTTCGTTTTTTGTATCTTTTGCAATTTTACCTACATAATCAATACTCAGACTTCCAATTACCATTACGAATTCACCTACAGATGTTGCGGCTGATATAAAACCATTCGCTGCTTTATTTCCATAATATACAATACCTTTTCCAAACCAATTTAATAATTCAACAAATTCATTGATTTTTTGTTGTATGATTGGTCCACAATAAGTTGCAAACAAACTGATTGGTACCATCATTGTACTCCCTACAACAATCAATGCTTCTCCTATTGCTTCCGGAGCATTTTTCAAAAATGGAATGAATCTTTCAAAAATAAAGGAATTGACTTCCATTGAAATCCAACTTATTACTTCGACAAGTGGTTTGAAAATTTCATACGTCTTTTCACCTATAAATGCTATTCCATCACATATCTTTTTACCCAAATGTGATATTGCATAAACAAACCAATTGATACGAACCAATAACATTTCACCAACTTTAGATATCAATATACCACTACCAACTGCTAATGACATTAATACTGAAGCAATCGCTGACCCAATAGGAATAATTACATGTGTCATTATTCCTTCTCCAAGCGCTTTAAAACCTTCTCCAATCTTTTTACCAGCATATTCCAAATTTTCCTCTATATAAACGATTGCTTGTGAAGCATATTCTGGAAATTTTCTTATTTTTTCTGCAATTGTCGAGCCTATCGGAACTAAATAATAATCATATAATAATTCTACTTTTTCTTTTAATGAATTAATTGCTTTTCCAATTTCTGAATATGAATAAATAATATAAAAATCGAAACATACTCTTATATATTCCTTACCAGGTATCAAAATATTTTCGTTCGCATATTTGGTTAAAAGTATGAATCTTGCTTGTCTCAGTTCATATTTTAATTTATCATATTTATCCGGGTCTTCTTCTTTCTCTAATGCAGACTTCAATCTAGATATTTCTTCTTTTAATTTAACTATTTCATCTACTTCTTTCTTGTCTTGTGGATTTAATTCCTGAACTTCCTGTCTTACATCTATTCTAGCTTCTTCTGTTGTTGTTTCTGCTGTTGTTGTTTCTTCTGCTGTTGTTTCTGCTGTTGTTGTTTCTTCTGCTGTTGTTTCTGCTGCTGTTTCTTCTGTTGTTTCTTCTCCACCTTTTATTTTTTTTGAATATTTATATTTCAAATAGAGGAGTTTGTTATTCTTTTTTCTTTTTTTATACGTCTTCATTCCTACTATAAACGCATATATGTTTTTTATTACCTCCTACCCTTAAAAGATATAAACAATTTCCTTGTAATCATTATAACCGGTATTGAATATGGATAAATCTACTATTTCCAGAGCCTTTAATAAAATGATGCTCGAATTTCTGGACGATATTATTCTTATTGTTCCCGAAAACGGGGACATTAAGAAGACACGGCTCTATTTTGAAGCACTCAAATCGATGAACCCGTCCTTGCTTATTAAGCAGTGGCATATTCACGTATACGATACATATGGCGAGAAAATCGAAGCAGGCGATATCTCCTTCTTTCTAGACAAGGATTACGTTGCCGATATTTCTGTTATGCAGAACGCAACAGAAGTATTGGAAGCTATCAATAAATTGAGAGAGCCTATACGTGGTATGTCGGAAACGAACAAGGCTGTCTCGATGAAATATTTGCAAAAAATGTCGCAATTATCCCTTCTATATAAAAAAACCGCCTAAATCTTTTTCATAGTTTTTTGATGTTTCGCCTTCAGCTCTTTGTATTTCTTCTCGACTTTCTTGATTTCCTTGAGCAATTTCTTCAATGATTTCTTCTGTTTCTTGGATAAACATTTCTTTCCTCCAGTAAAGGGGGCACCCATACTCGAAATATTATTAGAAATAGTATTTGTTAAACCGCTTAAAGCGCTTAAGTCTCCTCCTAGAGGGGAAGTACTTGGAGCGAAGGATGATTCAGCTGAAGTATTCATTATATATTAAACGCAGATAATCTTTTGCTTATTTTTTTTAAATAAAAATTGTGTATATACTATTATAATAAGCTATGCCAGTATATACAAACATTCACTCTGTAGAGGAATTTCACAAAATCGTTAGAGAGAATACCAAAATATCGATTTTCCGTTTTACAGCTACATGGTGCGGCCCCTGTAAACGTATCGAACCCCTGGTTGCAGAATTCGTCAAGATTTTGCCGGAGGATATCGATTTCTACAATCTAGATGTCGATGTCAATCCCGAGATTTATTCTTTCTTGAAATCGAAAAGGCGAATGAATGGTATTCCGGCCCTTTTGTGTTACGTTACAAGGGAATCGTATGGCAGTGATTGGTATATTCCGGACCATTCGGTCATTGGCTCCTCTAGCGATGATATCAAGCGGTTTTTCAAACAATGCTCGGATTCTTACAAGGCAATGTTTGTTTAAGGCCTGAAAGGCCGAATAAAGGTTGTTTGAAAGGCCGAATAAAGGTTGTTTGAAAGGCCGAATAAAGGTTGTTTGAAAGGCCGAATAAAGGTTGTTTGAAAAGCCGAATAAGGTCGAATGGACCTAATTCTTTTTGTGATGAATTTTTCTCAGCGTTTTATTATTTTTCTTTATTATATCGTCTTTTCCTCCTTTGAAAGTGGAACTAGTTGCATTAGATATAGCAGCTGTTGTGCTTGATGCTGCGTTCGAAATACCAGTAGCTGCATTCGAGGCTGCATTTGTAATACCTGTTGCAGCGTTAGCAATACCGGTTGCTGCACTACTTGACAATCCATACAAATATTCGGCTGCTGTAGCAAAAGCCAATATCATACATGTAACGAATATCAACAGAAATTCTATCATACTTTGATTGTTTGTGTTGAAAAAAGATAAAAAATCAAAAGACCATAATGTCCAATCTGGCATATTCAATTGCAAATTAAATAAATTATCAAATGGACTCCACATAAGTTGTGTTTTCTATATACAAATAAAACACAAATTATTTCATCAGTTTAAAAGTCGATACGACTCCACTCGGATGGAAAGAAATCGGTCATAACATGATTACGTAATGCAGGACCGAACCATCGAGAAGGATAACAAACCTTTTTCTTACTATTATTATTGTTCTGGCGATTATTGTTCTGGCGATTATTGTTCTGGCGATTATTCGAAAGATAGGCAGCCCACCAACTAAAAGTACTATTGGCAATAACGAAATCGTTACATAAGGACATAATCAACATTTGCTCCCAATCGGCGGCATCTGTATTGACCCACATAAATTCATAGTCTGGATACTCTACCTTCAGAGGTTCTATATATTGCGAAACCACGACTGCAATATCATCCTTTTCACAGAAAAATAATACGCGATATGGTGTATCACAATTTTTTAACATATCTTCTGTATTTTGTAACCTATGATAAGCCGCTTTGTAATATGTTACAGGAAGGATTGGATGGTGTTCGGGATATCGTACATAATCGCCGCGACGAAAATGGCATGCTAAAAGTGGTCGTTCTGTATCGAAATAGCGCGAATGGAATTTCTGCTTGATTTCCTCTTGCTGTCTTCGAATTTCGATAATGTCGGCAATTTCGTCGAACCGGTTTTCGAAATATTTCGGCGATTGGAAATAGCCGTATAAAACTGTGGAATCGGAGAACCGCGGTATTGCTGCATAATGATGATGCGGCTCTTTGTAGGTCGGCTTGGTAAGGGCTCGAAATAATTCGTCTCTGGTCATACATACGTATTTGCTCTTGACCTGTTTCAAAAAGGTTTGCCAATAATCAGGGCGGCCGCCTTGTACTGTTACAGGGAGTTTGCATTCGAATTGGTGCTGTAGTGAATAGGCAATGGCTGTGAAAATTTGGAATAGCTGGTTGCCCAGGCCGCCCATTATTACGATGGATATGGTTTTGCTTGACATCCTTCTGTAGGGAATCGTTACAGTAGGGTTTGCAGGTTGTTTTTATTCTTTTTTCTATTCTCTTGCCGCGATAAAGGAAATAAAGATAAATAGATTTATACTATACAGGAACTACAAAGAGCGACAAACAGCAACATGTTAGAACCGAGATATTATGTACAATCTGATTTTGAGAAAATCATCTATGACGGCGTTCATTACACAATTCCGGAATACATTCTGCATAAGGTAATGGAATTGGAAAACAGGATGAAGCAAAAAGTAGCGGCAATGGCGCAAATCTACGAGGTAAGGACTCATCGAGGTAATCGAAATGGCGGCAAACAGCGCAGCTTCCCGCCTACACAATCAGCAACCGACGAGGCAAACAAGGCATGGTCCCGAAGTGAGGACCCTTTTTCCTTCGTTTCAAAATCGTCGGTGGACCTGTCGAAAAGAAGGGAATCAGATGCAGAAGGCGAACCAGGCGAGGACAAAAAGCCGGAGTTAAATCCGCAGACAAAGGTCAAGGAAATCATGATAGCCCTGAACAAGATTTCGAAAACCAATTACGAAGTACAGCTACAGGAGGTCCGCTCCTGTTTGCAGGAACTGGTGGCGAACATGGACATGGACTTCTGTAGCAAAGTCGTACGCGATATTTACGCGGTCTGTATACGCAATATGCCGATGGGAGACCGGGTCGCCGACCTATATGCAACCATTGTTACAGAGGGCGGCGATATTTCGACCCTGTTTCAGGAAATACTACAGGAAGGCATTGCCGATTATTTGGCCAGTTTCGGCGACATACGCTATGTCGACCCGGAGAAGGACAACGACGGTTTCTGCGAATATACAAAGAAGAACACGACGCGCCGCTGCACAACCAAATTCATGTTGCATATGTTGAACCGGGGGGTCATCCCTTTGGAAATCGTTACAGGGTGGATTGATGTCTGGATTGGGCGTATGGCGGAAATGTTGGACAATACGGTTGAAAATCGGCGCAATGAGTTCGAGGAATTCACGGAGAATCTGTTCTTGTTGTTGATGGATAGCAGTGCCGAAAAAGGCAAGGCGAACCTTACTGTAACGAGTCTGGAGCGGTTGCAGGCGTTTTCATCGATGTCGGTGAAGGAGCGGCCGAATTTGACTTCGCGATCCAAATTCAAGATTCAGGATTTGGTTAAGAAAATAGTATCTTAAATAGAGGGAGTGGGGTGGGTGGCCTTGTTTAATTGAGGATTTGAACACTGTTGAGGAGGTTCGTTTCATATA
>Ga0136644_10004018_pt1 | contig 10926 bp, 5 predicted proteins | sample C_130820_EF_Meta_FD_94780 | JGI IMG/M metagenome (GOLD analysis project Ga0136644, IMG submission 94780) | Freshwater microbial communities from Lake Croche, Canada to study carbon cycling - C_130820_EF_MetaG (v2) (version 2) | ecosystem: Environmental > Aquatic > Freshwater > Lake | place: Lake...
AGCATCACCGCCGTGGGCGGCATCACGACCGCCGGCCCCGTGACGACCACCGACGACGACGTGACGTTCGTCTCGAAGACCGTGCTCGCCGGTTCGGTCGCCGTGAGCACCGGTGCCGGCGGCATCACGTTCAAGAGCACCGTCGACGGCGGCTACGCGCTGACGGCGAACACGACGGGCACGACGACGTTCGGAGACTCGGTGGGCAAGCAGACGCCGCTCATGTCGCTCGCGACCACCGCGCCGGGGACGACGGAGATCGGCACGTTCGCGGCGGGTGACGTCTCGATCACGACGACGGGGGCGGCGGGACAGGTGTACGGCGACGCCGTGACGCTGAAGAAGAACGCGACGTTCCATGCGGCGACCGGCGACATCACGTTCACGAGCACCGTCGACGGCGGCTACGCGCTGACGATCGCTTCCGCGAAGGGTGTCGCCTTCGTCGGCACCGTCGGCGGCACCACCGCGCTCGCAGGCCTCTCTTTCGTCAAGGCGGACAGCGTCACCGCGACACAGACGATCAGGCTGGACGGCACGACGCCGCGTGTGGGTGGATCACCGACCCCGCTCTCCGACGGCCTGACGATCGCGTCGGGCGTGAACAATGTGTCCATCACGAAGAACGGAAGCGACATCCGCAACTTCCGGGGCAGCGGAATCGTCTTCGGTGGGGGCTCGACGGGCTCGACACTTGCCGGGATCACGATCGCCGCGAATGGCGGCGACGGAATCCTCGTCAATCAGGGCGACTACGCCCGCACGACGATCCAGGGCAACACGATCGCCTCGAACACCGCCGACGGCATTCTCCTCAACGCGAACAACGCGGGTCTGACGAATCTGCTCATCGGTGGCGGCCCGGCGACGTCGTTGGGCAACACGATCGTGAACAACGGTGTCGCCACGGGTCGCAACGGGATCGCGACGACCACCGGCAAACTCGACGGCACGACGATCGCGGGCAACACGGTCAGCAACAACGGCAACACGAGCACCCACCTCGGCGACGGCATTCTGGTCCTGGGCGAGAACCTGATGATCGGCTGGACGGCCGACGCCGCTGGTTCCAACACCGTCGGCAACACGATCACGGGCAACGCCCTCAATGGGATCGAGATCCGCGGATCCGGGGCCCAGGGCAACACGATCCTGTCGAACTCGATCTTTCTCAACGGGTACGAGTCGACGACCGGCTCTGGTTCGACGACCGCGAAGAGCGTCGTCGGCGACGGGATCGTGCTGACGGGTCAAGGGGCCAACGGCGGCCAGAAGGCGCCGGTGATCCTGCGGGCCGTCGATGACGCCGACGGCAACGTTCTTCGGGTGACCGTGGACGTGCCGGCGGCCGGCACCTACTACGTGCAGTTGTTCGAGAACACGGTCGCCGACGAGCGCGGCTTCGTTCCCGCCGACACCGACGGCTTCGAGGGACGCACCTTCGTGGCCGACTCGCCGGCCCAGGCGGGCTCCAACGCGAGCACCGGCAAGCCGCAGATCCTCCTCACCAAGATCGGCAACGCACTTGTCGTCGGCAACGAGCCGTCCGTCATCGAGATTCCCGCCGGACGCCGCACCGTCGGCAACTGGCTCACCGCCACGGCGACGGCCGTGAATCCGACCACGAAGGTGCCCGGCAACACGTCGGCGTTCTCCACCGGCGTCCAGATCACCGCCGCCCCGGCGCTCGCGGTGGGGAGCGAAGGTCCGACGACGTGGGCCCAGGAGGCCGGGTACACCCAGGTCGATGCGAACACCATCCGCGTCACCGGGCTCTCCGTGGGCGCCGCCAACGCCATGGCCACGTTCAAAGACGTGAGGATCTCGATCACCCCGGCGACCGCCAGGCTCGATGACACCATCACGCGCACCGTGACCAAGGCCGTGCTGGCGTCGGCCAGTTCGGTCGTGCTCACGCTCGCCCCCGGTCAGCTCGCCCCCGGTCAGAAGGATGCCGTGCCCGTCGGCAAGGGCACGTTCCTCGTCGGCACCGCCCCCCTGCCGGCCGCCAGGTTGTACGACGCGTCGGCTCCCGCCTCGGGGCCGACGCTGGCCGTCGAAGCGGATCAGATTTTCGCCGGCTTGCAGAAGGCCGGTGCCACCGTCGCCCAGGCCAGCACGTTCGTGAATCGGTTCCAGGGGGGCCTCCGCGTGGCCTCGGGTGACGTCGACGGAGACGGCTACACCGACCTCGCCACGGCCCCGGGACCGATGCCCGCCGTGCCGAGCGTCGTCGCGAGCGGCCTCGCCGCGCTCAAGTCGCAGTTGGGAGACACGCCACGGGTCATCACGATCTACAACGGCAACCCGGCCAAAACGGGCTGGACGTCGGCCTCCGTGACGGTCTCCTCCCCGACCTCCAACTTGCCATCGCCGTTTCCGAAGACCTACACCGGGGGCTTCTTCGTCACCCTCGCGAACGTGCGGCCCGAGAATGCGGGTTCCCTCAATGCCGTCGCCGAACTCGTCGTCGCCTCGGCGGGAAGTATGGTCGGCGGCAGCTTCAAGGCGAACGTCGCCGTGTACGAGATCACCCTCAAGTCCCGTGGCGGGCAGCCGACGATCGCCCCCACGCCCTCTGCCACGTGGGAGATCGCCAACCAGCGCGTGACGGGCCTCACCGCCGGCGACTTCTCGTCCGCCGTCGAGGACGTGATCGTCGTCGCGACCACGCCGAACACGATCGCGGACACCCTACCCTTGAACGCCGCGAGCGGCGCGACACCTGCCGTCATCCGGAAGTTCGTGGCGGGAAATGCCCAACCGGGGGAGACGTTCAGCATCGTCAGCACCGTGCAGAACGGCCCGCCCGGGAACGGCTTCGCGCAGAACATCTTCGTCAACGGCGCATCGCTGGCCACGGGCGACGTCGACGGGCTGCTCGTGCAGAACGGGGACCGGGGCCGGCCGCAGCTGAAGCCCGAACTCGTGCTCGGTGCCTCCGCTCTCGGACTTGCCAACTTCCGCGTGCTCGCCAACGACCTCGTCGAGTCCGCCAACCAGGCGCGGATCAACACGGCGCTGACGGCGGGCCACGGTTTCACGCAGCCGTCGCGCGGTCCGCGCAACACCGCCGGCAAGTGGCAGCCCACCGGCGGGCCCGATTACTTCGTCGGCATCACCGACCTGAACTTCGCGTCGCCCATCGCCCGCGGTGCGAACTCGCCGCTTTCGCTCGCGGTGGTGGACGTCGACGGCAGGGCTGATACCGGCGCGATCCGGTCCGTGAGGGGCGAGGTGTTCGCCTCGCTCGTCGGCAGCTCCACCACCGAAAGCACGATCCGCCGCATCCAGTGGAACGGCGTCAGCAAGGCCTTCACGGGGCCGGCGACCTCCACCGGCAGCGGTGCGATCATGGTCATGGCAAGCCCCGTCACCGACGCAAAGAACACCGAGGCGAAGAAGAGGTTCGGGTCCGGATACGGATTGCGGCTCGGCTGATCGATCCCGCGGCCCGGTGAGCCATCGATCGGCGTCGTGCCGGCGGGAGAAGCGCACGGGAGCACACGGGGGAGCGGCGATCGACGCGATTCGCCGGCTGTGGATTTTGCTGGTACGTTCCCCGACATGTCATCCACGCCGCCCCCCACTTCCGATGCCGCGGCCGCCGGGCCGGCTGCACCGTCGCCGGCCCCCTACCGCGTGCTCATGGTCGACGACCAGAAGCTCGTCGGCACCCTCTTCCGCCGCCTCCTCGCCGCCCACCCGGAGTTCGTCTTCGAGTTCTGCCCCGACGCCTCGGCGGCGGTGGCCGTCGCCGAGGCCTTCCGCCCCGCCGTCATCCTCCAAGACCTCGTCATGGACGAGGTCGACGGCCTCGAGATGGTCCGCCGCTACCGGTCGCTCCCCGCCACCGCGATGGTGCCCGTGATCATGCTCTCCGCCATGGAGGGGGGCGACGTCAAGGCGGAGCTGCTCGAATCCGGGGCCAACGACTACCTGGTCAAGCCCCCCAACGAGGTCGAGCTGATCGCGCGGCTCCGCGTCCACTCCGACGCCTTTCTCCGCCGCCTCGAGCGCGACCAGGCCTTCCGCGATCTCGAGGCCGAGCGGGAGAAGTCGGAGCAGCTCCTGCTCAACATCCTGCCCGCGACGATCGCCCAGCGGCTCAAGACCCACGAGCGCACGATCGCCGACAGGTTCGCCGCCGTCACCGTGCTGTTCAGCGACCTCGCCGGATTCACGCAGTTTTCCCAGACGGCGGACGCCGAGCACCTCGTCGGCCTGCTCGACCGCATCTTCTCGCTCTTCGATCAGTTCGCCATCGACCACGGCGTCGAGAAGATCAAGACCACTGGCGACGCCTACATGGCCGTCGCCGGCCTGCCCGAGCCGCGGGCCGACCATGCCGAGGCCGTGGCCGAGATGGTGATCGGGATGCGCGACGGCTTCGCGGCGCTGATGCGTGAACAGGGCCTCGATCTCGCCGTCCGCATCGGCATGCACTCGGGCTCCGTCGTCGCCGGCGTGATCGGCAAGCACAAGTTCACCTACGACCTCTGGGGCGACACGGTGAACATCGCCAGCCGGATGGAATCGCACGGCGAGAAAGGGATGATCCACGTGTCGCAGTCCACGCGGGACGTGCTCGAAGGGCGTTACGCATTCGTCGACAGCGGCGAGGTGATGGTGAAGGGGAAGGCACCTCCTTCCTCCTCGGCCGCGTCTGACGGTGCGCCGGGAACGCGGCCCGGCCGCATCGCCCGTGCGTCAGAACATCTTTCGCAGACGGTAATACGTCTTGATCGCCCGGCTCACGAGGGTGCGGCGGAGCTTCGTCCGCCACGGCAGGGCCTGCCAGGCGGCCGCGGCCTGCGCGGCGACGTACCGCTTGTGCTCCTCGTAATAGTGGCAGGGCACCGTCCGGAATCGATCCGCGTGATTCTCGGCCTGATCCTGCCGGTAGGCCTGGTACAGGCCGACGATGTCGGGACGTGTCGCGAACGTGAAGCGGTTGTGGTAGTGGGAGATCTGCTCGGGATGCGTGAAGCGAAAGCCGCTGAAGTGGAAGAACCGCAGCGGATACACCCCGTTGACGCGATACGCGCCGTCCTGCTCCGAAAGCGTGCGCTCGTGCAGGTTCCAATTGGCCATGTTGTAGCCGGGGTGCTTGAGGATGGCGTAGTTGTCGAAGAACACCGGCACGCAATTGCACCACGCCTGGTCGTAGAACATCCCCTTGGACTGGTTGAAGTAGCCGTAGGCGTAGAGCCGCTCGCGCCACCAGCTCAGGAAAGGCGTCACCGCCGCCAGGTTCGACAGCCCGATGAACCCGAGATTGAACAGGCCGCTGTTGAGGATGACGAGGTCGTCGGACGACTTCCCGTCGGCGATGGGGGTCGTGTAGTGCGGCGTGAGCACGATGTCGTGTTCGTCCAGCAGCGACTCGACCTCGCTCAACCGGCTGTAGACCTTGATGTCGGGATCGAGGTAGAGGATCTTCGTCGCGCCCGTGAGCCGAAAGAGATGGAAGAACGCGTCCGGCTTCACCGCCGTGTTGAGCTCGATGATGTTGTACTTCTGCACCAGCGTCGGCAGCGCGTCGAGCCCCAGGTCCTCGAGCGGGATCACCTGCACGCGGGGATCGACGTCGTAGGGCAGGCCCGCCTGCACGCGATCCACCAGGATGACGAAAAACCTCGACTCCGGATGATGCCGCAGCCAGCTCGCGGCCAGCACCCGTGCCTGGTGGTAGTAGTTGTTGGAACAGATGGTGAAGGCGATCATGCTCGGCTTTCTTCTCCGCTGAGACTATGAAGCGTCAGGGCCAGCCGGCGTGATTGTCAACCACCGGCGGCCGACCGCCGGCGGAACGTCACGCTGGCCCTGCCGGTGCCGCCGCCGACGGGGCCAGCACGGTCGCCTCCGCCATCCGCGACAGTGGCACGCTCCGGTCCACCGCGCCCCGCTCGATCGCCGCCCGGGGCATCCTGTAGACGATGCGGCTCCATTCGTGCTCCGTGCTGCCGGCGCCGTGGCCCCTCGTCAGATGGCTCGTGCCGGCCCTGACGCAACTCAACTGACCGCCGGCTCGTTCCGCGACGAGAGTGACGCACGCCGACACGAGCCGATGGCACGCGTGGCCGCAATCCGATACGCTCTGGAGGAGTTCCCTGCCGGAAAAGCGGCTGGAACGACGCAGCCGACGGCAGGCCGGGTGCAGAGAGTCTGAGTTCCTTCGCCTGCCCGCGCCTTTGGCCGCACGCGCTCGAACAATGCAGTGACCCACGGATCGCTCGACCGGCGGCGGCAGGCGGCCGATTTCCCTGGAGCCCACCTGCCGGAGGGTGCTTTCGCGGCCGGTGCTCTCGCGGACGGTGTGGTCCCGGACGGTGCTTGCGGACACGCGCGGAAGTGCGCCGTCTCGGGCGGTGTGGTTTTCCTCTCACGACCTTCCCAACGGATCGCCGGAATCATGAGCGAAGCAGTCGCCCCTTCGGTGCCCGTACATCGCGTGCTGCTCGTCGACGACCAGCGGCTCGTCGCCGAGGTGGTGCGGCGGATGCTCGCCCGCCATGCCGACGTCGTCTTCGAATACTGCGGCGACGCGGCGCAGGTCGCGGCCGTGGCGGCGGCGTTCCGGCCGACGGTGATCCTGCAGGATCTCGTCATGGACGACGTCGACGGGCTCGACATGGTCCGCCGCTACCGGTCGGTGCCGGGCACGGCGGACGTGCCCGTGATCATGCTCTCCGCGACGGCCGAGGCGGCCATCAAGGCCGAGCTCCTCGATTCCGGCGCGAACGACTATCTCGTCAAGCCGCCCAACGAGGTCGAACTGCTCGCCCGCATCCGCGTCCACTCCGACGCCTACCGCCGCCTGCAGGAACGCAACGCCGCGTTCACGGCCCTCGAAGTGGAGCGCGGCAAGTCGGAGAAGCTGCTGCTCAACATCCTGCCCACGGCCATCGCCGAGCGGCTCAAGAACAACGAGCGGACGATCGCCGAGGCCTATCCGGCGGTCACCGTCCTCTTCGCCGACCTCTGCGGGTTCACCCAGTTCTCGCAGCACGTCTCAGCCCACGACCTGGTGGCGCTGCTCGACGAGATCTTCTCGCTCTTCGACAACCTCGCCACCGCCCACGGCGTCGAGAAGATCAAGACGATCGGCGACGCCTACATGGCCGTCGCCGGGCTGCCCGTCCCACGCGGGGACCACGCCGAGGCGGTCGCCGAGATGGCGCTGGGCATGCAGGCGTCGTTCCGCAGCCTGATGGACGATCGCGGCCTCGACATGCAGGCGCGGATCGGCATCCACTCCGGCCCGGTGGTGGCGGGCGTGATCGGCAGGCACAAGTTCATCTACGACCTCTGGGGCGACACGGTCAACATCGCCAGCCGCATGGAGTCGCACGGCGAGCCCTCGATGGTCCACGTGTCGCAATCCACGCGGAATCTGCTCGAGGGCCGCTACCGGTTCACCGACCGGGGCGAATCGCCCATCAAGGGCAAGGGCATGATGCATACCTATTTCCTGCACGGCCGGGCCTGACCGGGCCGCTCGGCCCCGCCCCGACCGCACGCCGCGAGGCCCCCACCGGGCCGCTCCCGAAGGCCATCCGTTGCCGGCTCGGGCGTGCGATTTGCTTGTCACGGAAAAGCGAGTTAGGGTGTCTCTGCGGGCAAAGTCATCGAGTGGGACTGTGCCGGCATCGAGCCGTTCTCGCGGAGTCTGCGGCCAGGAGCGACGGACGGTGGTGGCGTGCATGTCTCGCGACTCCCCCGATTGTCCTGCCTTTCATGACACCCGCGCCCGCCGATCGTCACGCCCAACTCGACACGCTGCTGCAGCAGGTCGGCCTCGAACTGGCGTTCGTGGACACGACCCGTGAAAACGGCGTCGACGCATTTCGCGAGCAGGTGCTTTTGCTCGACGAGGCGATCGGCGCCGACGCACCGGCTCCGATCCAGCAGGCCATGGCGGCCGCCCGCGCCTGGCTCGACGAGATGGCGGCCGCGGACGGCTGCTTCACGGAGGAGGCGATCGCCACGTTCAACGCCTGGCACCCCTGGCTCGGCACGGCGCTCGCCTCCTGGGCGAGTGGCCAGCCGTGTGCCGAAGCCCCCGCCGACTGGGTGACCGTGGCCGCCCGCATGCCGGCAACGCCTCGCGACACCCCGGCCTCCCCCGGGCAGCCCGCGGCCCCGGCGGCGGATGTTGCTGCGGCGAGCGCCCCTGCGGCACCCACCCGCTCCCCGGCCGCGTCGAGCGCGGCGTCCGGCTTCGAGCAGATCGCGGATCAGCAGGTGGAGATCTCGGTCAAGGCCGCCGATGCCGAGCTGATGCAGCTCTTCTGTGCCGAGGCGCAGGATCTCCTCCAGGACATCGAGCAGGGCGTGCTCGTGCTGGAGACGAACCCGCGCGACGACGCCACCATCAACACGCTGTTCCGCGCCTTCCACACGTTCAAGGGCAACGTGGGCGTGATGAACCTGGTCGTGCTGCAGCAGCTGACGCACGAACTCGAGTCGCTCCTCGATGCCGCCCGTCGCGGCAACTTCGACCTCGACAAGGATTCGTTCGACGTGATCCTCGCCGGCGAGGACGCACTCAAGCGCTATGTCGAGGAATTGTCGCAACTGCTCGGCGGCACCGGCGAGACCGCCACGATCGCGCTTCCCATCCCGCGGCTGATCGCGACCGTCCGCGCGATGCTCGCCGCAGGCCGCAAGGCCGCTCCGGCTCCGGAGCAGCCTCCGGCCGCATCGCCAGCGGCGGCATCAAGTCCGCCCTCCGCCGCGGCCCCGGTCGCCCGTGCATCCACGCCCGTCCCGCCGGTGCCAGCCTCCACCGCTGCGGCCCCCGCCCCTGCGCCCCCCGCTCCCGCCCCTGCGGCCCCCGCTCCTGCTCCTGCGGCCCCCGCGCCCGTTCCTGCGGCCCCCGCCCCGACAGCCGCTGTAGCCGAGAAGCCCGCCGTCGCCGCGCCTCCCGCGCCTGCCCAGGCCGGTCCCGCGGCGGAACCGTCCGCCCCTCCGGCGAAGACGGCGGCGCGGGCGGCGGCGAACGCGTCGACCGGCATCGTCCGCGTCGACACGCTCAAGCTCGACAGCCTCATCGATCTCGTGGGCGAACTGGTGATCGCGCAGTCGATGGTCGTGCAGAACACCGAGGCGAGCCTGCTCTCCGACAGCCACCTCTCGCGCAGCATCAGCCAGCTGCGGGGCATCACCTCCGACCTGCAGCGCACCGCGATGTCGTTGCGGATGGTGCCGATCCGCGGCACGTTCCAGAAGATGACGCGGCTCGTCCGCGACCTGGCGGTGCAGCAGGGCAAGGACATCCGGCTCGTGCTCCAGGGGGAAGACACCGAGCTCGACCGCACGCTCGTCGAGGAACTCAACGACCCGCTCATCCACATGATCCGCAATTCGGCCGACCACGGCATCGAGCCGGCCCAGGAGCGGATCGCCAAGGGCAAGTCCCCCTTCGGCACGATCACGCTGCGGGCCTTCCATCAGGGGGGCTTCATCGTCATCGAGATCCAGGACGACGGCCGGGGCCTGAATCCCGATCGCATCCGGCAGAAGGCGGTCGAGCGCGGCCTGATCCGGGCGGAAGACGATCTCGACAAGGATTCGATCCTCGAGCTGATCTTCGCGCCGGGGTTCTCGACGGCCGAGCAGATCACCGACCTGTCGGGCCGTGGCGTCGGCATGGACGTCGTCCGCCGCAACATCGAGAAGATGCGGGGGCAGATCGAGATCCATTCCGACGTCGGCGCGGGCACGACCTTCACGATCTACATGCCGCTGACGCTGGCCATCATCGAGGGCCTCCTCGTCGGCGTGGGCGACCAGCGCTACATCGTGCCGACGCTGGCGGTGCGCGAGTCGTTCCGCCCGCTGCCCGGCATGGTGTCGACGGTGCAGGGCCGCGGCGAGATGGTGAGCGTGCGCGGCCGCCTCACGCCCATGCTGCGGCTCGGCCGCCACCTCAACACCCCGGCCCGGGCGACGGATCCCACCCAGGGCATCGTGGTGGTGGTGGAGTCGGGGCAGGATTCCCGCTGCCTGTTCGTCGACGAATTGATCGGCAAGCAGGAGGTGGTGATCAAGAGCCTCGGCGACATGTTCCGCAACCAGACCGAGTTCGCCGGCGCCGCGATCCTCGGCGACGGCCGCGTCGGCCTGATCCTCGACATCAACTCGCTCGTCAAGCTCAAAGCCAAGAACGGCGAATCCGCCGCCTGACCGCCCCCGTCCACGATCCACGACGGATCCCGGAGAGCCCCGCATGAAAACCGGCCCAGAGCAGCACGCCACGCACCACGCCGCCGCGACGGCCCAGCCCGGCAAGTATCTGACGTTCACGCTCGGCGACGAGTCGTACGGCATCCCGGTGCTGAAGGTCCGCGAGATCATCCGGCTCTGCCCGGTGACGGCCGTCGCCAACATGCCCGCGCACGTCAAGGGCGTCATCAACCTGCGCGGCAAGGTGATCCCGCTCGTCGACCTGCGGGCGAAGTTCCAGCTGCCGATCAGCGCCGACACCGAACGCAACTGCATCGTGGTCACGCAGCTCGCCGCCCCCGGCGGCGGCGCGCGGCTCTACGGCATCGTCGTCGACGGCGTCGAGGAGGTGGCCCACTTCACCGACGCCGACATCGAGCCCACGCCCGACTTCGGTGGCGCCCTCGAGGCCCAGTTCATCACCGGCATGGCGAAGCTCGGCGGCAGCGTGAAGACGCTCATCGACCTCGACCGCATCGCCTCCGACGACGGCACGATCGCGATCCGCGAGCTCAAGGACACCCACTCGTAACTCCCCCTTCTCCCCCTTCTCCCCCGACACCCCGGCACAAAGCCCCCCTCTCCGCCATGAATACCATGACCATCCCGCGCCGCATCACGCTCGGCTTCCTCGCGCTCGTGCTCCTCACCTTCCTGATCGGCGGGTTCTCGCTCTGGCAGCTGCTCGCCATCAAG
>Ga0136644_10004022_pt1 | contig 10920 bp, 16 predicted proteins | sample C_130820_EF_Meta_FD_94780 | JGI IMG/M metagenome (GOLD analysis project Ga0136644, IMG submission 94780) | Freshwater microbial communities from Lake Croche, Canada to study carbon cycling - C_130820_EF_MetaG (v2) (version 2) | ecosystem: Environmental > Aquatic > Freshwater > Lake | place...
AAGGCAGAGCCGTCAGATTTACAGTCTGATCCCTTTGACCGCTCGGGAACCCCACCGGACCGAACCCGCAATTCTGGTGGTTTGGAAGCTTTAAGTCAAGAGGGAATTTTGGTGCCGGCAGCAAGAATCGAACTCGCGACCTTCTGATTACAAATCAGCTGCTCTACCAACTGAGCTATGCCGGCAATAAAACCTATTTTACAACGCGCAATCGGGCTCGGCCTTTTGGACCTTTTGGCTCGTCATCTGATGAATCAAGAGATGTCTCATCAGGGCCGGATCGTTTTTTTGAAGACGTGGATGCTAACATCGGTGAAGGCTTTTGGGAGCTCTCTTCCAAATTATTATCACTCCCCACCTCAAATTCATCGGCCACACTGGGGCTATCTTGCGCGGCCCCCTCCGTGACAGCCTCAACTGGAAAAGCTAATCCTTCGCCGTTTTCACGAGAAAATATTCCTGTAACGGCTCCAACCGGAACCGAAATTTCACGTGAAATGCCATTAAACCTTGTATAAAACGCCACCTCATCGTTGCTAATCGTGAAGTGACGCGTTGCGTTAGAGCCAATATTTAAGACGATTACGCCGTCTTTTACATGCTCTAAAGGCACACGAGTATTGCCATCCACCTTCACGCTCAAATAGGGCGTGAAACCATAATCGCAGCACCATTGATACATGGCACGTAAAAGATAAGGCTTGGTGGACGGTAGCGTCACTTCCGCATCGCCTTTTCTGATGGCGTCATGGAATCGATGAATGCTTGGCGGGAAAACAAGCGCTCAGCGTACTTTAGGAGCGGCGCTGCAGTGCGGGGCAAATTAATCTGATAGTGATCCAAGCGCCACAACAAGGGTGCTATAGCCACATCTAACATCGAGAACTCATCGCCCAACATGTATTTTTGCTTTTGGTTAGCAAAGATAGGTGCCATGCGCATTAAGAAATCGCGAATTGCAGCCCGCGCCTTTTCTGCACTTTTCGCTGCACCACTTTCAAGAATTTCAACTTGACTAAACAGTTCAATCTCAAAGTGGTACAGAGATAGCCGAGCTCGCGCTCGCATCACTGGATCTGCAGGCATCAACTGAGGATGAGGAAACCGCTCATCAATGTATTCATTAATGATATTTGATTCGTACAAATGCAAATCGCGCTCAACCAATATGGGCAGGCGATTAAATGGGTTCATCACTGCGATTTCTTCGGGTTTATTGAACAAATCAATATCTGCGATATGAAAATCCATGCCTTTTTCGTAAAGAACAAAGCGGCAGCGCTGGCTGAATGGGCAAGTGGTACCCGAATATAGCGTCATCATGGAATGGGTAGGCCTCTCTAGTGAAAAACCGGCGGGCACTCTAGTCCGCCGGTTTTGTGGGGTGGAAATGACCCTATCTGGTTCCGGCGGCTAGGCCGCCAAAGTTTCAGTTAGTGAATATCTTTCCAGAACTCTTTCTTTAAAGCTAGCGTTACAAAAAACGCCACGACACAGAAGAATATAGCCAATACACCGATTTGGATACGGGTAGCCTTGGCGGGCTCTGCCATCCAAACCAGATAGTTCACCAAATCCGCTGAGAATTGGTTGTATTCAGCCGGGCTCAGTTTGCCAGGATGAACCACTTTAAGTGATTGGGCGCCTTCTTCCCCAGACATCTCTTGCACACCCTGCAACTCATACAGAACATGAGGCATACCCACGTTGTGGTAAACCGTATTGTTCCATCCTGTCGGGCGAGAAGAATCTTTATAGAATCCACGCAGATAGGAGTAGAGCCAATCTGCCCCGCGAACGCGAGCTTCGACAGATAAATCGGGAGGTGGATTACCAAACCAAGCTTTAGCATCTGCTTTATCTAAGGCTACAGTCATGGTGTCACCGATTTTATCCGAAGAGAACATCAAATTTGACTTGATCTCTTCCTCACTCAATCCAATATCGGTAAGACGGCTATAGCGTAAATACTGAGCCGAATGACAGTTTTGGCAGTAGTTAGCAAAGGCACGCGCACCGCGTTGGAGTGACGCTTTATCACCCTCTACAATGGGAGCGCGGTCCAGGACCAACTCTTCGTGAGCTAATGCGGATTGGCCAACCAAACCTGCACACAGTGCTGTGAGCGCGACAAATGAGAACAGAATTTTCATCAAGCGAGCGTGTTGTTTCATGAAGTCACCCGATCAGGCTCTGGTAGTGTTTTATCTAATTTTGAGTAAATAGGCATCAACAAGAAAAACGCAAAGTAGATCGCTGTACACACTTGAGATACAGGATTGACGTACCAAAGATTGGGATCTTGCGTGCCCATGTAACCCAAAATCAAGAATGCTGTGATGAACATACCAAACGCAGTCTTGTACAAGGTTCCGCGATAGCGTATCGATTTAACTGCACCGCGATCCAACCAAGGCAATGCCAAGAAAATCAGCACGGCCGCACCCATTGCTATCACACCTAACTGCTTTTGAGGGATTGCACGCAAAATAGCGTAGTAGGGAGTGAAATACCATACCGGTGCGATATGGGGCGGCGTCTTCATCGGATCTGCTGGGATAAAGTTATTCGCTTCCAGAAAATAACCGCCCATTTCTGGTGCAAAGAAAACCACCGCTGAGAAAATGGCCAAGAATACCGACACACCAACTAAATCCTTTAGAGTGTAGTAAGGATGAAAGTTAATGCCATCTAATGGTTTATGGGTTACAGGATCTTTATGCTTTTTGATTTCAACACCATCGGGGTTGTTTGAGCCCACTTCATGCAACGCTATGATGTGAACAAGAACCAAGCCCACCAGCACTAAGGGAAGTGCAATCACGTGGAAAGCAAAGAAACGATTTAATGTGGCATCGGAAACAACAAAGTCACCGCGAATCCAAAGCGCTAAGGGGGGGCTAATGGCATCAAACAAAGAAATAATGACCTGCGCACCCCAGTAAGACATTTGTCCCCAAGGCAACAAATAGCCCATGAATGCCTCACCCATCAGGCATAGATAGATACCCATGCCGATCAACCAAACGAGTTCTCGGGGTTTACGGTAGGAACCGTACATTAATCCGCGACACATATGAAGATAGACCACTACAAAAAACATTGAAGCGCCGGTTGAGTGCATGTAGCGAATCAACCAACCATAGTTTACGTCTCGCATGATGTACTCAACCGATGCAAACGCAAAGCGTGCGTCGGGTTTGTAATTCATGGTCAAGAAAATACCTGTAACCAACTGAATCACCAGCACCAACATGGCCAACGAGCCAAAGTAGTACCAAAAATTGAAGTTCTTGGGCGCATAGTATTCAGAAATATGATCACGCCAAAGTGAGGTCATTGGAAAGCGCGCGTCAATCCATTGCGTTGCTTGCGCTAATTTTGTGTTTTCGGATGCGGTGCTCATTGATTAAGCTCCTTTAGACTTGTCTGCACCCACAAGCAGGCGGCCATTTGCCTGATACATGTGGGGGGGAATGCGCATGTTGAGCGGGGCGGGCACGTTTTGGAAAACGCGCGCAGCCATATCGAATTTTGAACCGTGACAAGGACAGAAGAACCCTCCAGGCCAGTCTTCACCCATCCCGGCCGCGTTACCCGCTTTCATGCGATCTTGTGGGGAACAGCCAAGGTGGGTGCAAATCCCTACAGCCACAAGCAAATTAGGGTGTTCGGCAGTGGATCGAGTCGGGTTTTTGCAATATTCAGGCTGCTCAGAGTTGTCTGACCCAGGGTCACGCAAACGCTCGACGTTTTTGGCAAGTTGCGCCAACATTTCTGGGGTGCGGTTGACTACCCAAACTGGTTGACCACGCCATTCAGAGGTCATCATCATTCCAGGCTCAAGCTTGGCGATATCGATCTCTACCGGAGCGCCCGCCGCTTTCGCACGTGCACTAGGAAGCATACTCATAACAAACGGGGTAGCTACAGCAGCAGCTGCTGCAGCTCCAAGGGCCCCTGCGGCCCCGATCAGAAAACGGCGACGACCGCCGTTGTCCGAGTGCGAATCACTCATAATGGAATCCTGTCGTGCAAGTAGATTGAATAGAACCCGCCAACTTTAACAAAGTATAACATTAACGTCTGAAAAAATATTGCAGTGCAACCTATGTGATGACCCACTTAGAGCCCAAAGCGTTCCCATAAAGAGCTCTTTTATTGCGCTTCTTTAGGCTTCCATCGACTGGCTGCCAAAATTCCAATTTCATATAACAAGCATAAAGGTATAGCGAGTAGGCTTTGTGAAACGATGTCAGGGGGGGTAAAAATCGCACCCACCACAAACGCCCCTACAATCACGTAGCGTCTAATTTCTCTTAAAAACGCTACAGAAACCACCCCCAAACGCACGAGAACAACCACGGCTACAGGGACTTCAAAAGTCACACCGAATGCCATAAACATGGTGAGCACAAAACCCAAATATTTATCTATGTCTGTCATCACCGCAACACCCTCTGGAGCCGCAGCGGCAATAAACCCAAAAACAACCGGAAAAACAACAAAGTAGGCAAATGACATGCCGGTATAAAACAAGATTGTGCTAGACACCACTAATGGCAGTACCAATCGCTTTTCATGGTTATAAAGTCCTGGCGCCACAAATGCCCAAGCCTGGTAAAGCACATAAGGCAAGGCGATAAGGAAGGCCGCCATCATGGCGACTTTCATGGGCACGAAAAAGGGGGTGGTAACCTCGGTTGCTATCATGTGACCGCCCGAAGGCAAGGAACGCAGCATCGGCAATGCGAGGAAGGTATACAATTTATTTGAAAAGGGTAGGAGTGCAACAAGGATCACTCCTATCGCAATCATTGCCCGGATCAGCCTACTTCGCAGCTCGATGAGGTGCGACATAAAGCCCTCTAGCTTATTGTCTATCTCTGGCACATCACTCAAACCTTGTGCTCCAAAACTTTATTGGATGGAGCGGGGGTAATAAGCGCTGATCCTTCAGTGATTTCTAATGCCAAGTCTTGTTGTGTGGGTTCATAAACAGGCGAACGAGTAAGCGAGGTTTCGGAGGGGGGCGCGGAATCGCCACTTTTATGAACCATAGGTCCGGTCATCCATTGTTCTTTAACTTCTGTGAGCGTTGACTCTGCGCTAACTAAAGTATCGTTCATTCCCGTTTGAAGGCTCTGTATATTGGTTTCGAGACTTTTGGCGGCATCCTGCAAATCACTCTGCACACGCCTCAACTCAGATAGCTCCACTTCTCGGGCAATATCTGCATGGACAGTGGCTGCATAACGTTTTATGCGACCAACGATCACACCTGTGGTCCTCGCAACCTTGGGCAAACGCTCAGGGCCAATTACCACTAAGGCAACGACACCAATCAGCGCAATTTCAGAAAAGCTGAAATCAAACATGAAAGCCGATGCCCGGCTTATAGCGGAGGATGCTGTGCTTTTTCAGCAGGAATAGCCGGTTTTGACTCAGCTGGAGGAGTATGTGTCCCAGTCTGTTGGCCATCAGGTCCAGCCATGCCTTCTTTAAAGCTGCGCACCGCGCTTCCTAAATCTTTACCCGCATCTTTGAGCTTGCGTGTGCCAAAAACCAACACCACGATGACCAAAACGATCAACCAATGCCAAATACTGAAAGTACCCATAAGTCTCTATTCTCCTGAATCTTTTGGATCACGCCAATGCGACGCAATCCACCAGTGGGCGCAATGGAGCGCCGCCTAAAATGTGGGCATGAATATGAAACACCTCTTGCCCCCCACCTTTACCCGTATTAATGATGGTTCGAAACCCGTCAGACAATCCTAATTCGGCGGCAATATTGGGGGCCGCCAGCAGAATGCGCCCTAAATCTTCGAGATGAGACGCATTGCAATCAGCTAGAGATGCCACATGCGCTTTAGGGATAATGAGTACATGAACAGGTGCAGCAGGTTGTATATCGTGGAAAGCAAAAAGGTGATCATCTTCGTATACTTTTTTACTCGGAATTGCACCCGCCACAATCTTACAAAAAATGCAGTCGATCATTATTTGTTTTCCTGTGGTCGTGCCGCTTTTTCATCTATTCCAGAAACACCCTCACGGCGTTTAAGTTCAGCAATCACGTCCTGAGGCCCCACTCCAGCATCAGCCAACATCACTAGAGTATGAAACCATAAGTCTGCCGTCTCTCTCACTAAATGGAGTGTATCACCAGACTTTGCGGCCAATATGGCTTCTACTGTTTCTTCACCCACCTTACGCAAAATGGCGTCTTGGCCCTTGGAATAGAGTTTGGCGACATAAGAGCTATCGGGATCCGCCCCTTTTCGTGACTCTAAGGTAGCTGCTAACTGAAACAAAAAATCTTCACCAGGCATGATTAAAGGCTTCTCAGAAGAGATTCAGGGGTTAGAGGGGTTTATAAAATTCGGCTGGGTTTCTCACAACCGGCTCATTTTCTATCCATTCGCCATCTTGCCATTTTCGATAAAAACAACTGTGATGCCCAGTATGACAAGCAATCCCTCCTTCTTGTTCAACCTGCAGGACAATTGCATCACCATCACAATCCATTTCGAGTCGTTTTACGCGCTGCCGATGACCCGATTCCTCTCCTTTACGCCATAAACGCGCACGACTGCGCGACCAGTATGTGGCAAAACCTGAGTCAAGCGTAGCCTGTAAAGATTCCCTATTCATCCACGCCATCATCAGCACGCGCCCACTCGCAAGTTCTTGAGCCACTGCGGCTACTAGGCCGTGTTCATCCCACTTAATCATGTCGAAATGGGTATTCACAAACGTACCTCAACACCTTGTTGGGCTAGGTAAGCTTTCGCGCTACCTATCGTGTGTTCGCCATAGTGAAAAATACTCGCCGCAAGGACGGCATCGGCTTTACCAATCAAAATACCGTCTGCCAAATCCTGCAAAGACCCTACTCCGCCACTGGCAATGACGGGCACAGGTACCGCCTCAGAAACTGCGCGGGTTAAATCCAGATCAAAACCACTGCGTGTTCCATCCCTATCCATACTGGTCAATAGAATTTCGCCTGCGCCTAGGCGACAGATTTCTATCGCCCATTCCACCGCATCTAGCCCAGTGGCATTTCTACCGCCGTGTGTATAAACCTGCCACCCACCCGTTGCGGGATTGCGCTTAGCATCAATCGCCACAACGATACATTGCGATCCAAATCGATCAGCAGAATCTGAAATCAATCGGGGATCTAAAACAGCGGCTGTATTCATGCTGATTTTATCCGCTCCGGCATTCAACAATGCCCGAACATCGGAAACCTGACGCACCCCACCCCCAACAGTAAGAGGAATGAACACTTGGGCGCTAACCGCTTCGATCACAGAAAAAATCAAACCACGGTTATCTGAACTTGCCGTGATATCTAAAAAAGTGACTTCATCTGCTCCCTGATCATCGTATCTTCTCGCAACTTCTACCGGGTCACCGGCATCACGCAAACCGGTAAAATTGACCCCTTTTACGACGCGACCCGCGTTGACATCCAAACAAGGAATAATGCGTTTCGCCAGGCCCATATTAATCCTGGTTGAAGCGAGCACAGAGTTCGTTGGCTGCCTTGAAATCTAAGGTGCCTTCATAAATCGCACGACCGGTAATCACCCCCATGATGCCCTCATCTTGAACTTCACAGAGCCCTTGAATATCACTCAACTGCGAAACACCCCCACTGGCTATAACGGGAATGTGAAGGGCTTGCGCTAACTTTACGGTGGCATCCAAATTGATTCCGCCCATCATTCCATCGCGGCCAATATCGGTATAGATGATGGCTTCCACACCATAGTCTTCATAACGCTTAGCCAAATCGATCACATCATGCCCCGTCATTTTTGACCAACCCTCTACCGCAACCTTGCCATCGCGGGCATCCAAGCCCACCATGATGTGGCCGGGGAAGGCATCACAGGCCTCGTGCAAAAAACCCGGATTTTTAATTGCTGCCGTTCCCACAATGACCCAGCTGACCCCATCATCCAAATAGCGCTCAATAATTTCTAAGCTACGAATCCCCCCACCCAATTGAATGGGAAGTTCGTCTCCCAACTCTTTAATGATGTCTCGGATCGCATTTTCGTTTACGGGCTTTCCCGCAAATGCTCCGTTCAGGTCAACGAGATGCAAGCGTTCTGCGCCGAGGTCTTTCCAGCGCCGCGCCATTTCAGAGGGGTTTTCAGAAAAAAGAGTGGCACCATCCATTTCGCCTTGTTTGAGGCGAACGCAGTGACCGTCTTTAAGATCAATGGCAGGAATAACAATCATGGTCGGACAATTACAGTTATAGGTGAAATTAAGATCGCCTCAAGGCGACCACGTTAAGAAATTGGACAGCAGTTTTAATCCTGCCCGATCACTTTTCTCAGGGTGAAACTGAACAGCAAACAAAGCCCCTTGCTCTGCAGCGCATACAAATTCAAATGGATACGCCGAGTGAGCAGCAATTACATCCGATTGAGCAGGTTGAACGTAATAACTGTGAACAAAGTAAAACCGGGTTCCTGATGCAATCCCTTCCCATAAAGGATGGGCTTGAAGCGGATAAACTTCGTTCCATCCCATATGCGGTACTTTTAGTCGATCACCTTTCGCATCCATCATCGCTTCAGCAGGAAATCTTTTTACCTGCCCTGAGAGAATACCTAAGCCGGGCGTATCCCCCTCTTCAGAGTGATCGAACAGTAGTTGCAAGCCAATACATAAACCCAAGAAAGGTTTGTTTTTTGCCGCATGCGTCACTGCCTCTCTTAAGCCACGCGCATCGATTTCACGCATGCAATCTCTCATCGCGCCTTGGCCTGGAAAAACGACTTTGTCCGCTGCTTCCAAGCGCTGAGGATCCCCGCTCACTTCGATAGTGTGCTCATTACCCGCCACATATTCCAAGGCTTTAGCAACCGATCGCAAGTTGCCCATTCCGTAATCCACCACTACTACGTGGCTCATAATCGTCTCACAAGGCGCCTTTAGTAGACGGTAAGGTACCCGCGGCGCGAGGGTCTGCCTCTATCGCCATCCTCAGTGCTCGGGCAAAAGCCTTGAATACCGTTTCTGCTTGATGATGTGCATTTCGTCCACGCAAATTATCGATATGCAAAGTCATACCGGCATGATTCACGAAACCTTGAAAGAATTCATAAAAGAGATCAACGTCAAATTCACCTATGCGCGCACGCGTGAAGTCAACATGAAACTCCAAGCCGGGACGACCCGAGAGGTCAATGACCACCCGAGATAAAGCTTCGTCCAAGGGCACATAGGCATGGCCATAGCGGCGAATACCTTTTTTATCGGAGAGCGCTTGATGAAAGGCTTGACCCAATGTGATGCCCACATCCTCAACGGTGTGATGCGCATCAATATGTAAATCACCTTTGGCCTGAACATCAAGGTCAATCAAACCGTGCCTTACAATCTGATCCAGCATGTGGTCAAGGAATGGCAAACCGGTATCAAGCCGGCCCTCTCCTTTTCCATCCAGGTTAATTGAGACGGAAATCTGAGTTTCTAAGGTATTTCTAGTGACCTGTGCGGAGCGCATGAGTATTCAAATTCAATCAAATTTAGCTATGCTTACGCACAAGCCAACATTGACGCTTTTAATGCGTCTAGGAAGCGGTCGTTTTCTTCGGGTGTTCCCACCGTGACACGCAGACATCCGCGCAGTAATGCATGCGCGCTACTTAAGTTCTTGATCAATATACCATGACGTTTAATACCGTCAAACACAGCTTGTGCGTCGGTCACGCGCAGCAAAATAAAGTTGGCCTCACTTTCGAAGGGATGCACTCCAACCATCTCTCGCAAGGCAGCGAAGAGCCGCTCTCTTTCTTGACGCAATTTCAGCGTTTGATCGTTGAGCGCTTGTTGTTCTTGCAGCACAGTCTCAGCAATCACTTGGGTTGCAACGGAAACGTTATAGGGCAATCGCAGCTTTTCTAATTCGGCTAGTAATTCTGGAGCACCAGCCAAAAAACCAAGTCGAATTCCAGCTAAACCCAGCTTAGAGACGGTTCGCATCACCACCATATTGGGATAATGATGTAGGTACGAGAGATAGCTCCCATCGCAAAAAGGAAAATAAGCTTCGTCAATCACCACTATACCTTTTGCTTCTTTTAGTATGGCTTGGACTGACTCGGGTGCAAACGTGTTTCCTGTTGGGTTATTTGGGATCGCCAAGAAAATCAGCGCGGGCTGGTGTTCTCGGATTTGTTTCAGCATGGCCTCAAGATCAATTGAAAAATTGTCTTGAAGAGGAACGCCGATATATTCAAGCCCGCAAGCATTTGCCAACACACGAAACATCACGAACGCAGGTTCAACGCTCAGAAGTGCTGCACCAGGTTTAGCCACTGCTTGCGCCATAATCTGAATCAACTCATCGGAGCCATTACCCAGCAATAAGGCCGCACCCTCTGGAACGCCAAACGCTTTGGCCATCAAAGCTTTCAGCGCCAAAGGATTAGCCTCTGGGTATCGATTATAGGCAGCCTTAGCTAATTGCTCTCCCAAACGCTCTTGCAGAGCAAGAGGCAAAGGCCATGGGTTTTCCATTGCATCAAGCTTAATGAATCCCTCAGCATGTTGAACGTGATAAGCAGAAAGTGCGCGTATTTCTGGGCGGATCAAATCTAAGGCAGACATGATTATTCCTGCTCTAGTCGAAATTCGGCAGCGCGTGCGTGGGCAGTGAGTCCCTCACCATGTGCTAGTGTAGAGGCAATGCTACCTAAGTGCTGCGCACCTTTAGCCGATACCTGAATCAAACTGGTACGTTTTTGAAAATCATACACACCCAAGGGAGAAGCAAAGCGAGCAGTGCGTCCAGTGGGCAACACATGGTTAGGCCCTGCACAGTAATCCCCCAAAGATTCAGAGGTAAATCGCCCCATAAAAATTGCGCCGGCATGGCGCAAAA
>Ga0136644_10004025_pt1 | contig 10917 bp, 11 predicted proteins | sample C_130820_EF_Meta_FD_94780 | JGI IMG/M metagenome (GOLD analysis project Ga0136644, IMG submission 94780) | Freshwater microbial communities from Lake Croche, Canada to study carbon cycling - C_130820_EF_MetaG (v2) (version 2) | ecosystem: Environmental > Aquatic > Freshwater > Lake | place...
TATTGACGGATTAAAATCTATATTTAATGAATCTTTAAAGTTATGCAAAGAAAACCAAGAATATGATAAGTATTTAATGACATTTCAAAATTTTTTAAGTAGAATTCCAAAATGGAATCCTTCTATAATCGAAAATGAAAAACTACGTATTATAGAAAACAGTTCTTGTAAATATTTAGAAGAATTGATTACATGTATTCATATTATACAGTTAAAAACATTAACAGCGATGAGAGTAGGGCAAAAACAAAAGAAAATTGATATAAATATACCTAAATTGGATGACTTTATACATAAAGTTTACATAAATGTTGCTAAAAAAATATATAAAAATGTATATTTGTTTGAAATCAATATACAACCATTACAAATACAAAAAAACAATCGTGAACTAGAATTAATAGTACAAGAATGTATTTTAAATAGTGTGAGAGATAGCATACCAATTGAATCTATCTTAAAAGTGTATATGGATGAAACGATAGAAGAAGATGTTACAGAAGAAATTAAAGAAGAAATAATTTCATCCCCTGTTTTAGAAAAAGTAGAGTCAAAGTTGCTACCAAACAGAGCAACATCAGTAACAGAATATAAGCACACAGATGGATTTACAAATTCTGCTTCTAGTTCTAGTTCTAGTTCTAGTTCTAGTTCTAGTTCTAGTTCTAGTTCTAGTTCTGAAGCAGAACAAAACCATTTAGAGAAAGCCACCGAAACACAAGAAAAGTCTATATTATTTAATGATATAGATTTTGCAAAAGATGTTAATAATAATGAAATGCAAATTAATGCACCAAAAACAATTGAAAGATTAGAAGAAATAAGTCAAGAAAGAAATTTAAAACGAAAAATGGAAGAAGAAGAAGATGATGATGATGATAACGTAAAAATAAATATTTTAGACGACCAAATTAATTTAGATAACAAAGAAATAGAAGACTTAAATTATCCTGAAAACTTGATACCAGATTTATTATTGGATGATATTGAAATACTCACTTAAAATTCGGTAAAAATATTAATAAAAAAAAAGAAGACATTATAAATGCAAAATATATTTATAATATCTGCAGTTATTTCGATAATTTTTTTTATAATAAAATTTATTGAAATGAGATTTATAGAGAAGGAAAGTAAACCTTTGAAACTTTTGATTAGAGACTCTTTGTTAGTATATTTTAGTGTTTTAGCCGGTTCTTTTATTTTAAATCAATTAAAACCAATTATACATGAAGGAGGAGAGAAAGTGGGATCACCTATAGTGTTTACAGATAATCCTGATTTTTAGAAATTATCGACCAGTCCAAACTTTAATAACAGGTATAGGAGATTTTGTTACTTTTTTCATATCTTCAACATATTCATTATATGAGTATCCAAATTTCATATACTTTACGATATATCCCAATAAAGATGGTGTTTTTCTAATAGGAGGATATTCTAAATAGAATAAAGAACCCATAATTCTCTCTAAACAGCATCTATCAGATCTATTTTTTACATAATTCAAAAGATTAAATAAATTATATTTGTCTTGCAAATGTTTTAAAAAATTATAATTAATAAAAGATTGTACGCCAAAACATCCATACCATTTTTTTTTATTAATTTGCAATCCCAATCTTTCTTGACTATTTATTATATCTTGAAACATTTTAATCACATGATTATTATTTTGTAAACAACTAACTAAACGAAGACTATTATTTATATTTTCAGGAATTTCTAAATCTGTAAAATGCCAAATAGGTAGCACACACATTTTAATAAATTCAAAAGATTCAAAATTAATTCTTTTTTTGAAAAATGTACTATCATGTATTATTATTGCATTATCAAAATAATGATTTTTTAAAAAATAATAATAAGGCAATAATTCTCCGCGTTGTGGAAACTCTGAGTATACATATTCAACATTTTGATACACATAAAAAGCTTTTACAAATTCTTGAGTACTATTATCATCAACTACTATTATTTTTTTGAGTGGATAAAATTTACGAATACATTTTATACATTCATTCCAATAATTATTTGTTAACTCTGAATTGACATGCCGCGTTAATATAAATCCAAAAGTCATATTATTTTATACTAAAGTACAATAAAAAATAATATTACTTATAACGGTAGCAAAAGTAGAAAAAATGTGGTTTTCTCTATAATTTTAATAATGAGAAGGGATTTCGTCAATATTAATGATAGTTTTATTTTTGGGTATATCATTTTTTTTGATAATATAAGAACTAAATTCCTTGCGTTCTAATTGAATTTCAGGAATATGTTTATGGACGCTTCTTGCTATCATTTTATACAATTTGAAGTCAGGATATCTTTCTGTGCCGTTCGATTTATATAAAACATTCAAATTGTTATCATCTAAACACCACTCAACAACTAATTGAATATGTTTTTTGCAACTTTTCAAGTTTTTAATTTCATCTAAATCTTCAACGACGTAGTCAAAAATAGAACACGCTAAACGGCACAAATCAAAACTAAAATTCGGGTCTAGTCTTGTTTTATTTTCATTAAAATAAGGTTCTGTATTGTATTGCGTAGCAGCATCATTCCCATTTTGAAAACTATCACTACAAAATATTTTTTTATCAAACTTATAAATACTGCGTCCAAAATCTATTATTTTGTAAAGTCTACCAAATGTAGGCACTTTATAGTATTTGCTTTTATAGAGATAATAAATGAATTTTTTGTCTGTTGGAGTATACATTACATTATTTGTATGTAAGTCATTATGTGTAAATGAAAACACTTTTTGATAAGTAATTAAAATCATTATAATTTGCATAAAAGCAGATAACCATTCTTCTTCACTTAATTCATTATTCATGATTAAATAGTCAAAGGTTTCATCGCAATATTCCATACAAATGACTTGAACGGGAAATTCGGGTATTGTAACTTCAATAAATTCTTCATCTTCATCTTCATCTTCATCTTCATCTTCATCTTCTTCATCTTCCCATATTTCGTCATCTTGTACATATTCTTCTTCAATATTTGATTTATATTCTGACTCAACACCAAGATCCGTTGTGTTTTTAGATATAATGTTTTTCTCTAAATCTAAGTCAACATCAAGATTATTTCGTCCATTTTGAAAGGAATGCGTAGAATTATCATCGTTTGAAGTTATAGATGTCCTAGAAGAACAAGTAGAACCAGATTTCAAGGTTGCTGTATTTTTATTATCAAGAACAAACTTGACACCAGTCAAGTCAACCAAACTTGTAAAATTGTCAACAAATGATTCATATTCATGTTTGCAGTCATTATCAAAAATATCTTCATAATATTCATCATTAATAGATTTTACTGATAATGTTTTGGTATTTGAATAATCAATATGAATAGGCGGTAGTTTTTCTTTTTCATCATTAAAAAGATAACTATAGTCTTCAATTAAAAATAATGAATTTTTATTTTTAATAAAAAATTCTGATTTGATCATGTATTCAAGGTCATCAATAACATCTAATTTAAAATCTTTTTTAATAGCCAAAAATGAGCCATAAAAATTAATACCATGAATAAAATTATATTTATTAAGTAACATACTAGAGAAAAAAGAAAATAAAGAATCAATATACGCTGAATTATTTTTATCTAATAGTTTAGGATTAATTTCTTTTTCAGATGAATTTAATTGAGGTAAACTAAACAATGTTTTATCATTTACATTATATTTTCCAACTAAATATTTGAATGGATCTAAAAGAGGTGCCATTTTGAAAAATACATTTGATTCTTTACTTTTGTTTGTACTGTTTTTTAATATGCAACTATATAATTTATCATTATGTATGTCTCTATTTTTTATTTTTGTTAAATACCACTCATGATTTAAATTAATAGAATTATAATTGGACTCATTCAAGTTGAAGAAGCTATTATAAACCGGAATATAATTTTGTATATTTGAGAGATATGTGAAATCTTCTTGCATAAAACATTTAAAAAGTTCAGTATTTTTCCTTTTTTCATAATTGATTTTTATTGTTTTATCCATTTTTACTAAATAAAATATAAATTTTATATTATTTAAACTTATTCTTTCACCTTTTCCAAAGGTTGGAGACAAAGTACATACTCACAAGTTCTCCTAATTTATTGTTGTAGCATACATTTTACCTGCAAGGGCTACAAAGGCTGTTGTGAGGTTATAACTTCTTTTATACATGTGAAGATTAGAAACCACATACCAAAGGTGTGCTATGGATCAATCGTTAACTGGTAACTTAGTTGAAGTATTTTTCGCTATGCAAATTGAATTCTTCAACGGTGTAAATGTTACTGCGTTCTTTTATAAAATATAAAATAAATATAAACTATTATATATTAAGTATAAATTATAGAATGACTTTAAATTTAAGTAGATTTGATATGAAAAATGTAACTTTCAAAACAAATGATACATCGGGGCCTGTTGTTGTAATGATCGGAAAGAGAGGTACTGGAAAAACTTTTTTGGTAAGAGACCTATTATATTATCATCAGGATATACCTATAGGAGTAGTTGTATCAGGCACAGAAGAAGGAAATTCTTTTTATTCAACATTAGTTCCAAAACTTTTTATTCATAATGAATATAATTCCTCCATTATTGAAAACATTTTAAAACGTCAAAAAGGAGTATTGAAACAAGTTCAAAAAGAAATGACAACATACAAGAAAACATCTATAGATCCTAGAGCATTTGTTATATTAGATGATTGTTTATATGATGATGGATGGATTAGAGATAAAATGATGCGATACATTTTTTTTAATGGACGGCATTTGAAATTAATGTTATTAATAACTATGCAATATCCATTAGGAATACCTCCAGCATTACGAACCAATATTGATTATGTATTTATATTAAGAGAACCATATATAAACAATCGTAAAAGACTTTATGAAAACTATGCAGGAATGTTTCCAACTTTTGAAGCATTTTGTCAAGTAATGGATCAGTGTACGGAAAACTATGAATGTCTTGTAATTAACAACACAACAAGATCAAATAAAATAACAGATCAAGTTTTTTGGTATAAAGCAGATTCACACAATAATTTCAAATTGGGGAGTAAAGAATTTTGGGAGTTATCCAAAGATCTTAAATCTGATGATGAAGATGAGTTATATGATCCAAATAATTCTAAAAAAAGAAGTTCAGGGCAAAAAATAAATGTAAAAAAAAATAAATATTAAACCCTTAAATAACATCTTTTTTCATTTTACACCTTGTAAAAATGCAAATATTTTGCAAATTATAATTCAATAAGATAGAACTTACGTGCTTTTTCAACATCATCGTCAACATTTTTTATATGTATATTTTCCCAATATCTTGAATCTTCTAGTTCTGCATCTGATAAAATCCAGTATATTTTTGTATTTACATCAATAATTTTTTCTGCTATTTTTTTTGCTCTGTTGAAATGAAAATTAGACGTTACAATAAATATTTTTTTCATGACTTGTGAAACTGTAGATGCTTTTTTCAGATAATTATTAACACTCATAAAATTTTCTGCTGTATTTGTTGGTTTTGTATCACAAATAAAATTCCATTTATTACCACCATCATAAGCATTTGAACTATATTTTTTCTCTAAATCGGTAATTTGTTTTTTCATTTTTTCGGCTTCAGATAATGTATCTTCTAATGGATTTTTAATACCACCACTTAAAAACCAGTTAACATTTGTTTTATTGAAGTTTTTTCCAACAAATTGAACTGCTGTATCAATCCTATTTTTCAACAAATATGGAATATTAGATCCCAAAACAATTAATAAAATATTCATCATTTTCAAACTTGTGTAAGAATTATGAGTAACTACAAATATAATATAAAAAGTAATTCAATTTTTTTTAGAATTTTTTACAATTTATAATGAATAAATACATATTTTTTATTAGATGGTTTTATATTATTTCAATAAAATGATATAAAAATTTTTGTTTTTAAAATTTACAATAATGCCAATATTTAAAAAAAAAAATATAAAAATTCCAATATTGAATAAAAAAAAATTAATTACTTTAGATGGAACACATCGTGAATTTATGAATGAGTTTAATAGAGATGAAGTAATAAACATTCCACAACTAAAAACAGAACGAAAAAAATGGAAAGAAAAGCTGCAAAATACTGAAAATATTGAAGAAATATTAGAATGTCAAGACAAAATTGACAATATTAATAAAAGTATCAAAGCTTTGAATCAGAAAAAAAAGGACTATTTTTTGGATAACTCATCATATATATTTGATTATTTTGAAAATAAAAAAAATATAGGAGAAACGAATGCAAATAATGCACCTCAAGTAGCAGGTAATAAAATGAAAATGATTGATGCTTTTTTTAAAATAAAAACTAATGTTGACTCGAATGTTATTGAAAATAATAATAATAACATTTTTCAAAAGTATTTAAGTAATATTGACGAATCTTTTTTAGATATTAATTCATTTTTGACTCCGGTAGATGTATGTCAAAGTTGTTATAAAGGTGAGTTGATAGCAGTTGAAGATGAAGGAGTACTAATATGTACGAATTGTTCTAAAAACTATCAATATTTGATTGAAAATGAGAAACCTTCTTACAAAGAGCCGCCTAAAGAAATATGTTTTTATGCATACAAAAAAATTAATCACTTTAAAGAAATTTTGGCACAGTTTCAAGGTAAAGAAACAACACAAATTCCTCAAGAAGTGATTGAAAACTTGAAGTTACAAATTAAAAAAGAGAGAATAGACATATCTTCTCTCAATTATTATACTACTAAAGCACTTTTGAAAAAGCTTTCATATAATAAGTATTATGAACACATCAATTTTATAAAAAATAAATTGGGTATCAAACCCCCTATTATATCTCAAGAATTAGAAGACTTATTATGTAATTTTTTTATGGAAATTCAATATCCATATGCTAAATTTTGTCCTGACTATAGAGTAAACTTTTTACATTATTATTATGTTTTATACAAATTATTTGAGTTAATTGGTGAAACACAATATCTTGATGAAATACCGATGTTGAAAGACCGTGACAAATTAATAGAACAAGATTCTATTTGGAAAAAAATATGTTTAGAGAAAGACTGGGAGTATATTGCTACAGTATAAAACAAAAAAAATGTGTACGACCAAAAAGAAAAATGAGACAAAACGTAGTTATAAATTGTTAAGTGTATAACTATGTTTCAAGTATTTTGAAAAATGTTATTCCATGATAATATAATATTATTCCATGAAAATGTTATAGAAAAATTAAGCAATTGGAATTCCACCAACTAATGCAGATCCTAGAGAAAAGCCTAGACCGGTTCTAGCTGATACAGCAATACTGGGTAAATATGTATCAAGAATAGCGAATGTGGCCGCTGCTGAAAGACCAATCAAACATACTTCTTCCCAGTCCAAAGACTTGGCCTTCTTGGGAACAAGAAAAGCAGCTAAACTAATCATCAACCCCATTACCAAATATTTGATAACTCTTTTGACTATTTCTGCAATATCAAACATTTATATTAATAAATAAGAAAAAAATATATATATTAAAAACAATTTAAATAATTGTATATTTAATTATTAAAAGTATGTCTAAAATATCTTTTGAAAGAAAATTAACAGAAAATAAAAAAGCGAATCCTAAATATGTTGACTTATTGGAGGAAGATAAACCTTTAGCCGGACAAAAATTTGTATGTATTTCTTTTGTTTCACCAGAGAAAATTTTGAAACAAAAAGAATTGTATTTTTTTGAGACATTTCTTAATAAGTGGGAATTTTCTAAATCTATGGAAAAGTTCGTTCAATTTTTAAATTTTCTTTCATACAAATACAAACTTACTTTTAATGACATTATGAATGATTTTAAAGAGTTTAATAATGAAGAAAAAGAAAATTTAATAAAGGCTTCTTCTTTAGAAGACGACTACAAAACTTTTATAGATCAAAACGAAGAAGAACTAGAGAACTCTTTTAATGTCAAATATAATTTCCAAACATCTACACGCGGATTAAAGATTCGTGGAGTATATCCTACACAAGAAGAAGCAGAATTAAGATGTAAAATATTGAGAGAAATTGATCCTAATCATGATGTTTTTGTCGGTCCAGTTGGTTTATGGATGCCTTGGGATCCTGAAGCATATAAAACCGGTCGTGTTGAATATATGGAAGAAGAGTTGAATCAATTAATGGCTGAGAAAAATAAAAATGATTCTTTTGCTAAAACAGCATTCGAACAACGAGTCAAAGAAACAAAGAGAAAAGCAATTGAAGATAATATTAAAAAGGCCGAAAAGACAGGTGCTTCTTTGACGCAAACAATTGACAAAGATGGAAATTTGATTGGTATAGCAAATATGAATACACAAGAAAGAGAGTTAATGAAAGAAAGTGAAAATGATGAAATTTCTGTTGCAAATATTCGCAAAGAGTTATTTGAAGGTGAAAATATTGTAGTTGGTAAAAACGATCACGGACAAAGTGAATTAATTAGTGGACCCTTTGCTCTTTCTAAGAAAAATTCTTAATTATACTTAGTTAGATTCTCAAGGTCAGATCAATTTAGTGAATAGTTAAAAGTATTTATTAATTTTAGCAAACTATATTATGGATTATAAATTGGATAAAATAGATAATAATATTATTAAAAATAGAAAACTTCTTTTTTTATATAATGCTTTAGAAAATGGATGGACTATAAAAAAGAAAAATGATTCTTACATTTTTACCAAAAATCATGAAAATAAAAAGGAAGTTTTTTTGGATTCTTATTTACATGATTTTATTATAAATAACATGTCTCTCGGTAATAATGATAGTCTTTTGCACTAACAATTAGTTATTTTATTTTATAATATATCAAACTATATATATGATATATGATATTATTATTGTTGGAAGTGGAATGGCAGGATTATATTCTGCTTAACTGCGGTCTTTCAAATTACTGCAGAGTATTATCATGTATTATGGTGTGATAATTCAAATAACATATTATTTAACAACACGATAAAAAATTAAAAATTGTTAAAAATAGAAAACAAAATTATAATTTAATTTAGTGTTATTTAGCAAAATTTTTTTCTTTCACAATATTATAACTAGACATAAATACCACCTGTGTCTAACAGTTGACTGCCATACTAGATATTTGCTTCCTAGTATGGGTAAACAGTGTAAAGCAAATATGCTATTCTATCATAACTCGATCAAAATTTTTGTGAAATATGAAAAGAATAGTATTATATAATCAGCTAGTCTCTTTATTATGACAATCAAAAGAGGCAACATTTCTAAATTGCGGGAACATCCTTAGAGCCTTTTCTACTACTTCTCTAAATGAAAATTTAGAGAATACTTGGGGTAATGACCTAAAGCAAAGTAATAACGAAAAGGATTGGATAATCTGCAGCCAAGCTTCTAAGTGCACTATGCTAGCATATGAAGAAGGTTCAGAGACTATAATGGAGTGGGTTTGAGAGAACTGGCAATTCTCTATGATAACTTGAGACATAGTCCAATCTACTTATGAAAATAAGTAGATTTAAATACTTTTCGCAGGTTTACGAATTATTTGGTAAATTAGTGAAAAAGTATTTAAATTGGGGTGGTGGTTTGATGCAATTAGTAGCTTACGGTGCTCAGGACGTATACCTTAAAAACCTGTAGGGTAGAAAAACATCAGGGAATATTGAAAAAATAAGATATTCGTAAACCCTTTTGTGGATGCTCTAAGAGTACCACGGATGTTAATCAGGGAAATTTTTTATAAATTTGAAAACCCCTGGTGAGAAAATCAAATTGCTTGAAACCCCTAAAGCTTATTCTACTAAACAACTTTCGTGAGATTGTTGCGGCCAAGAGAAAAAACTTGGGTATAGTGAAAATGAATAAGATGAATATATATAAATATATATGAAGTGGGCAATGAGCAGCCAAGCTTCTTTAAATGAATAATTTGTAATTTGTAATTTATACCCTTGAAGAATTCGTAAACTTGTGAAATCCGCACTTGTGCGGATTATTCTTAAAGAAATTGACAAACTAAAATTAAGTTTCAACGGCACTTTGTGCCGTTTTCACAGGTTTACGAATTTTTCGTCGGTTTAAACCTTTTTTTAATAAAGTATTATCTTAATATCAAATAGAATATCAAATGGAATATCAAATGGAAGAAAAAAAATGTGATACTTGTCAAATCATTCAGCCAGTTTGTATGTTTAGAAAATATACAGATAGAGAAAATAGTTATTCTAAAAAATGCAAAAAATGTCTAAATGAATTGGATAAAAAAAGAAAAATGAACCTTAGACGTAAAAAAATAGAAAGCACTATGTTTAAATGTGAAAAATGTAATGAAGAAAAAGCATTTAAATATTTCTCTAAACTTAAAAAATTTTACAAAAAAAAGATTTGTCTTTCTTGTTATCCAACGTTTTTAACAGAACAGAAAACAGAATGGTGTAGAAACCAAAGCAAAGTGAATGTTAATTATAGATTGAAAAAATCATTAGCAGCAAGACTAAGAACTGTTTTAGTTAAAAACGATTCAACTATGAACTATATTGGCTGTAATATTCAATATTTAAGAGAATGGTTTGAATATATTTTTACTCCAGAAATGAATTGGGATAACTATGGTTCTTATTGGTCTATAGATCATATTATTCCGGTTTGTAAATTTGATTTAACCAACGATGATGAAAAAATGAAATGCTGGAACTGGTCTAATATGATGCCAGTTTCTGTGAAGTATAATTCATCTAAAAAAGAAATAGATATGAATCAAATAGATAATATTTTGAAAAAAATAGAAAAATTTAAAGAAGAAGGTTCAACGACTAAATGGTTTTCGGGAGAATATTTATTAAATATGGATTTAGTTCA
>Ga0136644_10004028_pt1 | contig 10905 bp, 7 predicted proteins | sample C_130820_EF_Meta_FD_94780 | JGI IMG/M metagenome (GOLD analysis project Ga0136644, IMG submission 94780) | Freshwater microbial communities from Lake Croche, Canada to study carbon cycling - C_130820_EF_MetaG (v2) (version 2) | ecosystem: Environmental > Aquatic > Freshwater > Lake | place: Lake...
ACACAAACACAAACACAAATACAGCAATCCAATGTAATTCTAAAGCCCTTGAAGCAACCCAGGGTTAAATTACAACCAAAATCTGGTCATACAGCCCCTACCAACGGATTAGATACAACTAGAAAAGCCAGAAGGATTCATTTGTCCGTTGGTAATTTAACTCACCGATTCACTCGTGCAAAGAGACTCAAAGATGACACAGAGAAGAAGCCAATGTCGTCAATTAGAGAGTATTTAGTGGGAAAGGGTGTAATTCAACAGAAATCAAAGGCACCAGAAAAAATGTTAAGGTCAATGTATTCTGATTTTATGTTACTAAAGGATCAAGCCTTATAATAGATAATGGCAGAAGTTTCAGAAGGAACATCGGCACCGCCACCCAAACTAGCAAATCTTAGTGAAAGGATACTAACTGATGATGATTTTCTACAGCTGGCAGGTGTTCCTAATGTAAATATATCAGGTTGCTCTGGATTTACCAATGCCGCCTTTAAACATTTAAAAGGCATTCACACGCTCGACATGAGCTACTGCAAGGGAATTACCGACGCGGCCTTTGAGCATTTAAAAGGCATTCATACGCTGAATATGAGCGCATGCACGGGCATTACGGGCAATGGCTTTAAGCATTTAAAAGGTATTCACACGTTGAATATGAGCAGCTGCAGCCAGATTACAGACGCAGTGTTTGCGCATTTACAAGGTATTCACACGCTAGACATGGGTGACTGCTGGAGAGTCAATGGCACTGGCTTTGTGTATTTAAAAGGCATTCACACGCTGAATATGCCCGTATGCAAGGAAATTACGGACGATGCCCTTGAGCATTTAAAAGGGATTCAGGAGCTGGATATGGCCGGCTGCACCCGCATCACGGACGCTGCCCTTGAGCATTTAAAAGGCATTCGCGTGCTGAACATGAGCCATACTAATATTACGGGCGATGGATTGTCTCTCTTAGGATGTGATATAACAGAATTATATCTACGAGGTTGTAATCAAGAATGTATCTCTAAAGCAACCAAATTGTTTGGTGTAACAGAAGAAGAACCTATAGTAATATGGCACCGAAATTGTGAAGGGTCAAAAGGCGGTAAAAGAAAAAGAAAAACTAGAGGTAAAAAGACTAAGCGTAAAACTCGTAAATTAATAAGGCATTAAGGCATACTCTTGGAATTATCTTCTAATTTTATCTTACTAAAGGTTCTGGCTCTGTAGCCTCTGTAGCCTCTGTAGACTCGCATTCATGGGATTCCATACATTCATTACATACCAACATATCACATTTCTCACACTGGGTCGAATCGGCTGCACACTCTTCACATATTGCATTTCCACAGTCTTCACAGAATCCTAGCTCTCCCTCGTGAATTGCCTCATCGTCCTGACATAAATCACAGGTTGTGTATTTTTTAGAGCAGCCCCATTGAGTATAAGTTCCACAGAGATACCCATCAACCGTTTGCTGTCCACAGCATATGTCATCGCAAATTTCCAACTTACAATTTTCACACTCTAGTGTTGCAGGTTCTCCGCATTGACAGTTAGTTTCAGTAGCCATACTATGTAATAACGAATATATTCAATCAATTTTTAAATGAAGGGCTAAAGCGGACCTACTACATATAAGTATAATGCCCAACATGTATCAGGAATATCTGGAAAATTACAAAGAACAGACAAAGAAATTTGGCCCAAAAGTAGCCATATTTCTCATGGTAGGAAGCTTCTATGAGATGTATGACGTTTTAAATCCAGAGACAGGAACTGGTAACACATCCTTTTCTGAGCTCATTGACCTTTTGGGTCTCAAGGTCTCAGTCAAGAAGGGTGAAGGTCCAGATGGCTTAGATAGGCTCGTTGCAGGAATTCCAGATTCCTCGGTGCATAAATGGGCAGCTAAGCTCACTCAACTCGGTTGGACAGTAGTTCTCGTAGAGCAAGTGAAGAATGTGCAAGGCAAGGTAGTAAAGAGAAATGTAGAGCGTATCCTCACTCCAGGCACTCATATAGAAGCAGCTACCGCTGAGGACCTTTTCATCACCTTTTGTTGTATAGAGCAGCACGAAGCCAAGGAAGCTCCGCATATTTCCATGGCGTCTATTGACCTAACAACAGGTCATCTTCATGTCTTCACTGAAAAAGCCCAAGGCTCAGAAGAAGCCTGGACCTCTAATGAGGCCGTGCAATTCATTGACTTGTATACACCAAGAGAAGTTCTGTGGTCTATTCATGGTTCTAAGCATTTTATGGAATCCATAGAGCAAAAAAAGCTGAAAAATATCTTGGGTTGCTCTGCTGCAGTGACATTTCACAGACGCGATGCCCTGACTTCTGGAGCTTGGACAAAGCCAGAATTCAGGGAGACCTTCTTAAGAGAGGCATGTAGTTTAAAGAGTCTCTTGCCTACCCATGTTGCCTTACATTTGGCGCCTGGCTCTCGTGCAGAGACTGCACTGCTGTCTTTATTAAATTCTCTAAAAGACTTGTGGCCTTCTATGAAGCTGGGGCAACTCATGGTGTATCCATGGATTCCTGGCACCATGTTACGCTTAGGAGAGAATGCCTTATTTCAGTTGCATATGCTTGTTCAGGGGTCAAATTCAAATTCAAACTCAGGGAAAGACGTTCTCAGCCTCGTAGACAAGACTCAGTCACCAATGGGAACCAGGGGTCTCAGGGAGCGCCTCTTAAAACCATCTGCCGACCCTAGTATAATTCGAGCTAATCTGGATGCAGTAGAAGCCTGGACAACAAAAGACGTGGAGCCGATCGTAAAGAGGTTGCGTTCTTTAACCGATATTGACCGTCTCTATAGAAAGATTCAACAGGGCTCTTTGCAAGCCACGGACCTCATAAATCTCGATACTACATTCAAGGCAATGCAATGGATTTCTGTGTCTGAGCCTCAGTGGCAGGAAGAGCAGGAAATTATCGTAAAAATTCGCGACACGGTCTTTACACTATTTAATGCTGAAAAAGTCTATGCGGCATCTGATGATATTTCTCTTTTTCATCATGGTCTAGTTCCAGAGCTTGACCTAGTTGAAACACAGATTCTTGAGCAGAATAAAAAGATAGCGGCATGGATTCAAGCTAGGGCTCTAGAAGCCAATGTGGCTGCTGACGTGTTCAAATTAGAGGAAAGAGAAAGTGGCATAATCGTAAAAGGGCCTCGTGCTGTAATTCAGTGCTTGAATGCATCAGGAAAGCTGCCTTCTACGGTGATAGCAAAGCTAAATAAGACTGGCTCATATCTCGAATCACCAGAGCTTGACCAAATTTCTGTGATTATAGGAAGGCTCAGGGATTCCTTAAAGCGTAGGCAGAGCCTCGCTCTTCTAGAGCATGGAAGTAAATTAGCAGATGACTTATTTTTGCCTTGGACCAAGGTATCTCAATGGATTACTAGTGTGGATGTGAATAGCTCTTTAGCAGTAGTGGCAAAACAATATGGCTATGAGAAGCCTACCATTATAGACTCTAATGAAAGTTCAATTCAGATTCAGGGTCTGAGACATCCTCTTTTAGAAATGCAGGACAGAAAGATTCCCTATGTTCAGCACAATGTGGGTCTTGGTTCTGCTCAAGGGCAGCAAGGTTGGCTACTTTATGGTCTGAATGCCTCAGGGAAATCGAGTCTTATGCGAGCCGTTGGACTTGCCGTTCTCCTAGCTCAGGGTGGCTCATTCGTTCCCTGCAGTGGGATGACTCTAGCACCTTTTGCAAGTCTACATACCAGAATCATAAATACCGACAATCTGTGGATGGGACTCTCCTCTTTTGCGGTAGAAATGTCTGAGATGCGTGAAATTTTCAGAGAAGCTGGACCCCGCTCTTTAGTCCTGGGAGATGAGTTGTGCTCTGGAACTGAAACAACTTCTGCAACTGCCTTGGTTGCCGCTGGACTCAAGGGTTTATTAAAAAGAGGTGCACGATTTCTCTTTGCCACACATCTTCATGGACTCTCAAGTATTCCAGAAGTTATTCAAGATTTACGACTCAAGATTTGGCATCTTCATGTGGAATATGATAAATTGAAGGACAAGTTAGTGTATCATAGAACTCTGAGAGAGGGTTCTGGCTCATCACTTTATGGACTAGAAGTTGCAAAGGCTATGAGAATTCCGGATGATATTTTGGAAGATGCAATTCTTTTTCGGAAACGGTTGGCAGGGGAGGCAGAGCTTTCTGAATCTGTTGGCTCCTCTTGGAATTCTGGAATTATAAAATACAAATGTGATTCTTGTAATAAAACGGATTTTTCAACTCTTGAGGTTCATCATATCATGGAGCGTAATAAAGCAAATAATTCAGGTCATCTAGCCGATAATTCTAATGTGCATTCTCAGGCAAATTTAGTGGTTGTCTGTGACAAATGCCATGATGCGATTCATGGGGGTACCTTAGCCATAGGACCAATGGTGCAGACATCAGATGGAATGGAGCGGTCAGTGACTACAGTCACAAGCAGCTCTATAAAATCAAAATGGTCAGATGAACAACTAAAGGAAATTCATGATGCGGTTGCACGATTTCCTAAATTGTCAATGGCAAATCTTTCAAGATATCTTTTGAATCAGCATAATATTCAAATTAGTGGTCCAACCTTGAAGAAGATGATTAATTAGGGCCCGGTGGAGCCAGGAAGTCCCTTTAGACCCTGGGGCCCTTGGGGCCCGGCAGGTCCAACGGGGCCAGCAGGGCCATCAGGGCCAGCAGGGCCAGCAGGGCCAGCAGGGCCAGCAGTTCCAGCAGGTCCAGCAGGTCCAGCAGGACCAGCAGGGCCAGCAGGGCCAGCAGTTCCATCAGCTCCCGGAGGGCCAGCAGGTCCAGAAGAGCCAGTAGGACCAGGGGGGCCAGGAGGACCTGCAGAACCACTCGACTTCTGTAGGGTTGTAATTACAAATTCAAGGTCGCCAAGTTTCTTCTCGAGCTCAGTAATCTTGGTAGTCAGACGTTCAATCCCGCCACGAGCCTGGTTATTACGATTATAGGAACCACTAGAAAATAGCACAGAAGACATCTCTGTCTTTGAGGTAAGGAACTCTTATAATGAATTCTACGCAGTAAACTATGCATAAAATTGATTAGTATCCCGGGTAGTAGGAATTATATGCCAATCCCTGTCCGTTGTATGAATTGTGGAAATGTTCTTGCGGATATTTGGAGGTATTATGAGCGTAGGACTAAAGAGCTCAGGGGGGGTCAACCAGCAAGTCTTCTGATTCTTGATGAGACTAAGCTGCATAAGACGCCCGAGGGTGATGTTTTGAATGAATTGGGCCTTCATCGGTATTGTTGCAGAAAAGAGCTGCTAACGTATCGTGAAACATATTAGAGAGGAAATGGAGTTGTTCATTCCATCAATTGTGGTTCTATTTTTTGCTGCACTAGTATGCTTTTTTGTGTTACCGAATATATCACCTTATGTGCTTGGGGTGCTATCGCTTTTAATGTTTGGTATTGGAGTATGGCAACATTACTCAATGTTTCCTTATGAATATCGTGCACCTTCATTAGTTACAGATAAATTACGTGATTACGGAGGGTTTATCATGTTAGCTGCTATAATTATTGTTGGAATAGGTCTGATATTACAGTCATTTGGTCTAAATCCACCTGCGGTAGCTGAAATACTTCCCCAGACAGTTACTGCACCCTTTTCTGGAACAAATAATTCAAAGGGGGTGTTTAACCTCGGCGGGAATTCTCCAAACTCTGCAAAAGCTAATAAGTCGTCAGGTGGAATTAATGGAGCACTAAGCCAGCTAACTAAGTCAATGAATTCTAGTAAAACAAAGTCTAATAGCCTGGTTTCACCTAGTTTTAAGACAAGCTAAACAAAATACTTTACAAAAGTAGATGCCAAAGGGAACAAGAAAAGCAAAAAAGGTAACGCGTTCTGTTAATAAACATATCTTAACAATCCCACAGCTTCGAAAGGCGTTTGAACACATGGATAAGGTAGTTGAGGGTCTAAGAAAGAATGCTAAGCATTCTTTTTCTGATGCAGTTGTTTCTTACAGGGAAGAATGGCGTAAAACATTTAAACGTGACCTACCTCCGGCAGATGCTGCAGCTTACCTTAAATTCAGGTATGGCCTGAAGGCAGGTAAGACTCGTAGGTCTAAGACACGTGGTGGTGCTATGAGTGGCCCCTTAGCAGGTGCACCCTTAGATTACCAATTAAGAGCAGGTGTTGCAGGTACGTATGGTAATTTTCCAAGCTATCAATCACAGGGTCTAGATAGATATTATTCTTCTGCTATTAATGAAGACTGTGGAAAGCCAAGTGGATTCCCGACGGATGGTTCTCAAGCTCAGGCGGGTGGTGGATTTTTAGATGCAATGTTTAGACCACTTGCTCCTACAGCTCCACCTGGACCTGTTTACGCTGCAATGATGACTGACCCAGGAAAGGGAACACCCCCATATCCTCCTGCAGACTCCACAGGCTTACCTCAAACAAGAAATATGCCAATCGCATCAGTAAAGACCGGATTTGGCGTAGTCCCGTTACGTGACTATGGCACCGATATATACAGAAGAAACGGTTAATAAATACTAATTTAGTTGCTAAAGGCAATACTCATTAGTATATCGATATTCCTGTTATTAGGCCTATAGCACTTAATAACAGAAATACTCTACATGGTTTTAACTACCGCATATTTACATTAGATCACTTTTAGGGATATACTTAAATCGGTGGTTCACGATATAGGGTTTAATGACTATTTAAATTTGTGCATTGCAAAATAGAATAATGGCAAACTCACAGGACAGGTCAATGGAAATTCCGAGGAGACTTCTCGACCAGTATTTTCAAACAACCCCGTATCCTTACACTAAACATCACCTAGATTCTTATAATCAATTCTTAGAATCAGACCTGCCTGCCATTATTCAGAGTCATAATCCATTGATTATAGTAAAGGACGTAATAAAACCAGGGCAATATGAATATACTGTTGAGATTTATATTGGAGGACTTGATGGCAAGGCCTTGAGTATAGGAACGCCCACCATTCAGCACATGGGAGGAGAGGAAGTAAGACTTCTTTTTCCGAATGAGGCCCGCCTAAGGAATCTCACTTACTCTGCTGGGGTATTTGCAGATATTTTGGTGCGCGTAAAATTTGCAAGGGCGGCAGAAGGTCAGCCGGCAATCCGTGAAGTATTATTGCCAAATAGACCACTTTTTGAGATTCCAGTTATGTTACATAGTAAGGTTTGCCTACTAAATAATAAGCCAGATGAATTCCTAAGGTCGGTTGGAGAATGTCCGTATGATCAGGGTGGTTATTTTATCGTTAGTGGCTCTGAGAAGGTTTTAATAACGCATCAAGAGCAAGCATTCAATACCCTATATGCTCAAAATCAAGAAGCGGATCCTCAGGTTGCCACATATTCTTCTATTTCATGTTTATCTCCAGAGACACGCCAGGTGCGTCGTGTTACCTTTGCGGTAATAAGGAAGACGGAGGCTCTTCATGTTGGTCTACCTTTTGTCCGCAAGGCAGTCCCAGTCTGTGTTTTATTTAGGGCTCTTGGTATTGAATCTGATGAGGAAATTACTAGAGCAATTGTGCCATCTATGAATCCTGAGGAGCTGAAACTTATGGAGCCATTTCTAATCGCGTGCTTTACGGATGCATATCCTATCTTGGATACATATTCAGCAATTCAGTATATTAAGACTCTGACAAAGGGATTTGGAGAAGCACATGTTCTAGATATCTTACATAATCAGCTATTTTCTCATGTGCCTGATACACCAGGTGCTCGTGCAGTATATTTAGGAGATTGTGTTAATAAAATTTATCGTGTATATATGGGTCTAGAAGGAAAAACTGACCGTGATGATATTAGAAATCAGCGGTGCCTAACTTCTGGATTCTTAACACAGATGCTCTTTCAGGGCGTTTACAAAAATTGGATGAAAGCAGTTGGCTTGGCAATTGATGAGGAATATAACTACAATGTGCAGGTGTATAAGGGAGAGAATTTCATGAATATTTTTGCAGAATCAAACGCCGTTTCTATATTTAGATCGCCAAAGGCAAAGGGAAAGCAGCAGCCAAATATGTTAACGAATGGGCTTATGCGCGGCTTTAGAGGAAAGTGGGGGTCAAGTCCATCAGATGAAAAAGCAGGAGTTTTACAAGGTCTTTCTCGACTTTCTTATATAGATTTTATAAGTCACTGCAGACGTGTTGTTTTAGAATTCGATACTGGGATGAAACTCACTGGCCCCAGACATTTACATACAAGTCAATACGGTTACTTTTGCACAAATGAGACTCCTGGTGGCTCATCAATTGGTATTGCTAAGAATCTGAGTGTTCTAGCTACGGTAAGCACTGCTACGCCGAGTAAGGAATTTTTAAGCTGGTTATTTAAGAGAAAATTTATTCTTTCTGTGGAAGATGCGACGGGTTCCTTAAGGGCAATGTGTGTTCCTGTTTTCTTGAATAATGGCTTAATTGGCTATACTCTGGAAGCTACCGAGCTAACAAAGATGATTCAACTCTTCAAGTGGACTGGCTGTCTCTCAGCATCCGTGGGAGTTGCATTTTTTATTAGTAATCGGCGTATTTTAATAAATTTTGATGAGGGTCGCCCTGGACGCCCTCTTCTACATATGATGCCATGGACTACTGGTCAATATCCTAAAAGAAAACTAGCAGAACAAGGCTCTACATGGCGTGACATGGTGATGGGCTTCTTACCTCAGACAAAGAGTCATGGTCTTTCTTGGGTAGGCTTTGTAGATCCTCTAGTTGAGCGCGAGGGTCTTTCTATGAAGGAATATATTGAGTATTTAACTCCTTATTCTGGTTTAATCGAATACGTTGACCCTTATGAGCACAATGAGGCATTTATTGTAAATTTCATGGAGCAGGCTACGAATGAGACTACCCACGTGGAAGTGCATCCTTCTACTATTATGAGTGCAATTACAAGCTTAATTCCCTTTTCTCATCACAATCAGTCTGTGCGTAATCAGTTAGGAGATTCTCAGTCAAAACAGGGTCTCTCAGTCTATGCATCTAATGCTCATATGCGTTATGATAATCAGGCGTCTATTTTAACAAATGGTTCACCTCCTCTAGTGCGCACCTTATATTATGATTATCTGGGTCAGGGCAAGTTGCCCTATGGCTCAAATATAATTCTGGCTATGGGGATGTTTGCGGGATATAACCAGGAGGACGGTATTGTTATTAATCATGATGCCTTGCAGCGTGGATTATTTAATTCGGTGCATTATCGTTCTTATACGGTCTTTGAAGAAGATGATGAGAAGGCAAAGACGCGCACTCGGATTGTAAATCCGAAATCCGTGCCTGGATGGACTGACCTAAGACCAGGAATGGATTACTCAAAATTAGATGACCGTGGAATCGTGCGGGTTGGTGAATATGTTGATGAAAATACGGTCATTGTGGGACGAACAATGGAACTCCCTGGGGGGAAAATTGCAGATTCATCTGAATCAGCTCAGGTATGGACACATGGGCGTGTAGAATCGGTGGTGGTTCTTGTGAATAATAAGGGTTTAAGAACAGTAAAAATTCGGTGTGTAGAATACAGAGTGCCTGAATTAGGTGATAAGTTCTCAAATCGCCATGGACAGAAGGGAACTATTGGAATGGTGGTGCGCTCTCACGATTTACCGCGCACTATACAGGGTATAGTTCCCGATATGATTATGAATACCCATGCAATTCCTAGCAGAATGACGATTGGGCACGTGATTGAAATGGTAATGGGAAAAATTGCTGCTAACATTGGAGCAGTTGCAGATGGTACTGCCTTTACAGACGATGGTCGCCTAACAAAGCAGATGAATGCGGCTCTAGAGCAGCTTGGATTTGAGAAATTTGGCAATGAAATCTTATATGATGGAACCTCGGGCAAGCAGTTACTCACAGATATGTTTATTGGTCCCATTTTCTCTATGCGCCTCAAGCACATGGTAGAGGATAAGTGGAATGCTCGTGGTAAGGGACGAAGAGAGCAGCGCACTCATCAGCCTACAGGAGGTCGTGGAGCTCAGGGTGGTCTTCGTATTGGTGAGATGGAGCGCGATGCCATTGTTGGTCACGGAATTAGTGCATTTATAAATGAGTCCTATATGTTGCGCTCTGATGGAGTGAGTTTTCGTATTTGCAAGGGTTGTGGAACTATTCCGATTGAGAATCCTAGAACCGGTCTTTTTGTTTGTCCTTTATGCACAGGACCAGTGTCATACATTGGCTCTGGTCCAAATGATTTGGAGCTCATTCCTCCAATCAGAAAGACCATGGTGGCACCGGTGGTCATTGAGATGCCTTATGCCTTCAAGCTTTTATCGCAAGAGCTAGAAACTTACTTGAATATTGGAATGCGAATTATTACGGAGAAGGATTTATTGAGACTTGATGGGATTAATAAGGAAGATTTACCAGAAGCAACTGAGGAGGAGAAATCTAGGATAGTCACGAGTTTACCAGTGCGCGCCTTACCAGAATCAGTAGTCCCAGAATTCAGAGAACTCGTCGAGGGGCCAACGGAAGCTAGTCCAGAGCTCTTGATGAAATTGGGTGCAATTGCACCAACCCCACGCTTATCTACTTCAGAAGATGTAGTCTTAGATGGAACGGGAGTTCAGGGAGCAATTCAGACTGCGGCAAATGTGGCAGCTTCTTCCATGAACAAGCCAGGCGTGGTTCCAGGAACAATGATTCAGACAAGCCAGGGGCCAATGTTCCAACCAAATCCTACTACGGTCACAGTAGTTCCACCGGCTAGGTCTATTCAGGTAGTGGGTCAGCCAGAAGAATTAGTGGCGGATGAGGAAATATCAGCTGAAACAGGTGAGGGAATACCTCAGATATTACCCTTGGCTCGAGGCCA
>Ga0136644_10004029_pt1 | contig 10904 bp, 1 predicted proteins | sample C_130820_EF_Meta_FD_94780 | JGI IMG/M metagenome (GOLD analysis project Ga0136644, IMG submission 94780) | Freshwater microbial communities from Lake Croche, Canada to study carbon cycling - C_130820_EF_MetaG (v2) (version 2) | ecosystem: Environmental > Aquatic > Freshwater > Lake | place: Lake...
CCTCGCCGTCTCCTCGACCGTCCAGTAGGCGCCTCCGTTGCCATCCTCTTCAAATCGAAGGTTCACTTCTCCGAGTCGCCCCCGATCATCGCGGACCACCCACTTTTCGCGCCAGCAGCGCGAACCCGGCGGACCGACGGACTCCTGCACGAGGTAAGGTTGGAGTCGCTTCGGCGCGCTCAGCCCCATGATTCCGCAGGCCGCAGCGATGCCCATCTGTGCGTCCCGAATCAGGTTCTCGTTGGCGAGCGTGCCTCTCTGGATCGTTCCGGCCGGCAGCGGCGACTCAACTTCAGGGTTTTCATTCGCTAAATCACCGGCTTTCCCGCCCGGAGGAGCTCCCCAGGTGGCGAACGCCCCGCAGGCCACAGTTGCCACCGACAACAAGAAGAGACAAGAAAATCGGGGACGGGACTGATTTTTACATTTCATGCGTGATCCCACCATGTACTGCAGTCGGCTGGCGACGCGAGCAATCAGGGTTCCGGAAGTTCAGTCCCGTGCCCGATTTTCGTGCCGGTCCATCGCGCGGAGAGCACGGCCCATTTCGGAATTCGGAGCGTGCTCGATGACTTCGATACCAGGCTTGCCGGGTGTCTTCGGCTTGTCGGCGTTGACGATGTCTTCCTGTGTCAGCAGGCCATGCTTCTCAAGCTCCGCCACCAACTGCTCAAAGTAAGGCCGCTGCTCCGGAGTAACCGCGCGGCTTCCACAGGTCTTCAGATTGTGGATCATGTCGAAGCCCCAGTTATTCTTGATGGTCGGATCCGCACCCCGGGAATAGAGGTACATTACCATCTTGTAGTCTCTTATAGACTGCGATTTTCCCATTGGTGTCACGCCGATGATGTCTCCCTTATTCACATCCCCGCCGGCATCAATCAGGATGCCGGCCGCTTCTAAGTCGTGCCGCCATACGGCCCGAAAGAGGAGCGTCTCGCCAAGTGTTGGCACAACGACCTGATTGGGGTCAAAGCCGCATTCCAGGGCCGCCTTGAGAAACCTCTTGTCCTTGGCGGTGCAGATGAATTCGATGATCGTGTCTGTCCGTTGACCGGGTGGAGTCCGCTCAGGATCGACCATCTGCAGGATGGGGTTGGCATCGTGCGAAAGCAGCGCCTTAAAGCCCGCCACGCTCCCCGTCGCTAACGCCCAGGTCAGCATGCTCATTCCTTCCCGGCCGGGCTTGTCCACGTTCGCCCCCAACTGGATCGCTTCAGCAATCGCCGCGGCATCTCCCTGCTCCACCGCATCCGCCAACCGGAGTTGCGCCGGGTCTGAGAAGAATCGGCCGGCTGGGAGTGGCGTACGCGACGCGGCTGGGCCCTCCCAACCACCACGTGAACAGGCCAGCGCCCCGACCATGAGCAGAAGCGGGCACAGTACTGCGGCACGGCGCGCACATGACGTCAGACGACTACTTGAGCACACGAAAATGCCCCATATTGTGGTTGAATCCCTGCCCCTGCTGAGGAGAATAGTAGATCATTTCGCCCTGAGCAGGGGCCCCGGTCATTCTCCGCCAGACATCAAGCGGTTCTCCCCTCGTAGCATGCACGCGAATAGTGCCCGGTTGCCCCTGGGTATACACGCGGTTCACATACGCGGGATTGAAGACCTCTGACGGTAAGCCAGTGGCATACGAGCCGGCTATGCCGAATCCGCCCGCGAGCGAGTGGCCAACCGTCACCAGTTGCCCCTTGAGTTCGTCAACTATGCGAATTCTGGTCAATAACACTTGATCGATGGCCTGTTCATACTGGCTTGTCCGTCCAAAGAACTGCTGTTCGATGTCTGCCTTCCAGTCGCTGAAACTCATCATTTCTGTGCCACGGCCGACAAAATAGAAGGTGCCACTCTTGCCGCGAAACAGCGCTGCCTGAAAGCCGTCTTTCGGATCGTACGGAATTCCCATCGTGCCAAAGAGGCCACCCCGGGTTGGACTGTCATCGTCGAAGGCCCGGTCATAGATGTGATAGGCAAAGGCAGCTGCTTCCTTCGCTTGGACATCGACACGATACGATGAGCGAGGAGCGGCAGCGTTGCAGAATGCGACGGCGCAGCCATCAAACACCACGCTTGGCACAACAGCGTCGTAAAAACTGGTCAACCCGGCAGCCGTTCCATTAACCATATGGCCGATGGCACCCAACAATCCGCCCTGCTGTTTCGACCACTCAGCATTGGCTGCCAGACGACCACTGACTTGTCCGAACGGAGAAGGTTTGTACGCGGGCACGATCGTCTCTGGAATCGAATCTAATGAGACTGCCGTGGGCCGAAGGCTCGAGAACGCTGCGCTCTTGGGTGAAGCGGCCGCACCCGCGGCAAATCGGTTTGTTGATGCACCACTGATTGTAAGCGAGGGCGGGTCACCAAGCCCCGCCCAGCCCGCCGTTGGCACGCTCGCCTTGCCGGCGTAGCTGGCCCACTTCGCCGTCAGCCCGCTCGGATCGACCCGGTCAAACGGATCGTTGCCCACATACCGAAACAGGTTCGCATCGGCCCCCTTGAAGCCACTCGGATCCTCGCTCGTGAACCGGCCCACCGCCGGGTCATACCACCGCGCCCGATTGTCCGAGAGCCCCGTCCGCTCCTCCAGAGGCCGCCCGACATATCCAAACGTCACGCCCACGCCCACGCCGGGAAGCGTCGCAGCTCCCGCCTGCGGGCCCGACGTCCGCTTCTGAATCCTCCCAAAACTGTCGTACTGTCGGTGCTCCACGATCTGGCCGAGCAAGCCACCCGTTCCCGACACGATGTCCCGCACCGAACCCTGATGGTCAGCGAGCGTCCAAAAGGTCGTTGTCACGCCGGCGACCGTTCGCTCCGTCGCCAGGACCATGTCTGTGCCGGTGCCATACAGCGTCCGCTCTCGGACGCTCGTCAGGATGCCGACCACCTGACCGCCCACATCCGTCACCGTGGCGATCTGCTGCAGTTCAAGTGTGCGGAGGTCCCCCTGGTAGGCCGCATACGAAACATCCCTGCCGCCTGCGCCGGCGCTGCCATCGGCATCGATCTCGCGACGGATCCGCCGGTCGAAGGCGTCGTAACTGTATCGGAGCTCGAGATCCGAGCCGGGCAGGCCTGCCGTCGCCACACCGGGCAGCGCCGCTGCAGCCGCAGCCGTCCACCCGCCCACGTGGCTGACCGACACCAGCCGGTTCCGCTGATCCCACGCCATGATGGTCACGTCGGCGTCGCCAAGGGAGAGCGTTCCGCTCATGTCCGCATCGCGATACTTCGCCGTGCGATTCCCCTCGCTGTCGTAGCCATACCGATAGACACCGTCAGAAAACAGCCGGTTGCTCTGACCGTTGACGGTGCCGCCGCTCGTCCGGTTGCCTGTCTTGTCGTACGCGTATGTCTCGCCCGTCAGGCTCGCCGATGTGAGCTGGTCGGTGGCGTCGAGCGTGATCGTGCTCATGCCCTCGGGCGTCGTGACCGATATGATCCTGCTCGCGATATCGAAAGCGTAACCATACGAACTCAACGCACTCCCCATGGCCGCCGGTGCATGCACGATCTGCGTAAGCCGGCCCAGACCGTCATACTGGTTGGTCGTCGTGGCTACGGGAGTGACACCAGCACCGGCGAACCGCGTCACCGTAGCCACGCTGTCGTCGGCACGGTAGACGTAGTCCGCGCGACTGGCGACCGTGCCTCCCGCGATCATCTGCTCGTATCGCGTCACACGGCCGAGCGGGTCGTAGACGTAGGCCGTCGCGCTCCCCAGGCCGGCAGCCACCTTGCCAAAGCCGCCCACATCCGCCACCGCGGCCTGATTCTCCCGCACCGTCGTCAGGTTGCCAGACCTGTCATACGAAAAGTCGTACTGCACGAGTGCCTGCGGCACGAAGGGATTGGCGTCCTTCACGATCCGCAGGCTGTAGCCACCCGTAGCGGTCTCGCTGCGGCTGGTGACCGCGAGGGTCCACACCCCTGCCACATCAGCCACGAACCGCAGGCTCGCCGCAGTGCCACCGCCGGCGTTGTCATCAAACAGCGACGTGGCCAGGCTGCCGCCCGGCTTCTGCGCCAGGAGCACCGGATCGAAGGCGGATGATTCGCCGGTCATCACCACCATGTCGCCGACGGCCAATTGAACCGCATAGCCGTCGTACCGTTCCCCCCTGCCATCACCATCCCAGTCGAGCGTGGGATCGGCTGCGTCCAGACTGCCCGGCGGGTTCGGTGCACCGCTGAACGCCGGTGTCTGCAGCAGTTCACCAGGAGCCATCCGGCTGCGGACGACGTGACCGCCGGCGTCGTAATCAAACTGCCACTGGGTCGTCGTCGCCGGCATCGCCGTGTCGGTCTCGGTGATCCCGAGGAGCTGGCCGGCGGCATCGAGCCAGCGGTGGATCGTATGGAACACGGCCGCAGTCGCCGACTGCTGCCACCGTTCCTCCACATTCCGGTCGGCCGCATCGAAGAGATATGTCGTCACCCGTCCATTCCGATCGGTCTGCCGGAGCCGATTGCCCGCAAGGTCGTAGGCGAACGTCGTCGCCTGGCCCAGTGGATCGACCTCCCGCACGAGCCGGTCAAGACGGTCATAGGTGGAGGCGGTCACGTTGCCCGAGGCGTCAGTCACCGAGACCGTGTTCCCACGCGCGTCGTATGCTGTGGTCGTCGTGCATCCCAACGCATCGGTCACACCGGTTCGCCGAGCCAGCCCGTCGTAGGCGTATGCGGTCATGTTCCCCAGTGGATCGGTCACATTCGTCAGATTGCCTTTGGCGTCGTACGCAGAGCGTGTGACGGGACGGACCGCCGAACCATCGGCCGCCGGGGCTGTCTCCGTGATCTTTCGGCCGAGGTTGTCATAGACGTAGTTCGTCGTCCGGCCCAACGCATCGGTCACCGCCGCCAGACGGCCGGCGGCGTCATAGGTTGAGAGCGTGACATTCGTCGTGACGCTGCCAGGAAGCGTCTCGGGCAGCGCCGTCACCGGCCAGTCCGCTCCTAGCGGATCGACGACCGCCGTCGTGCGGTTGAGCCCGTCGTAGAACGTCCAGGTGGTGAAACTGGCGTCGCCGGCCGCTGCCCCCCGCGGGTCGGTCACATACCGCAGGTTCCCTGCGGCGTCGTAGCCATACCAGGTTGTCGGCCGGCCCATACCAAAGTCCGGTGCGAGCATCGCCCTCTTCCGGCCAAGGTTGTCGTAAACGTAGTCAGTACGCCTGCCAAGTTGGTCAGTCACCGCCGTCACGCGGCCGGCGAGGTCATACTCCGTCCGCGTTGTGTGCAGTGGATCACCGGGGCCGATCCCCAGGGCGTCCGTCACGGCCGTCACGCGGCTGGCGGCGTCGTACTGCCGCCAGGATGTGTGACCGAGCGGATCGGTCGTGCTCACGAGCCGGCCAACGGCGTCGTAACGGAACGTGGTCACCGGCGTCGCCGCTGCCACATCCGGCCGGGGCGACTGCACCGCCAGCGGGCGGTTCATGGTGTCGTAGGTTGTGATCGTCCGCCGGCCGAGTGGGTCGGTCGTGATCAGGACGTTACCGACAGCGTCATACAGCGTCTTCGCCACGCCCCCCACCGCATCCGTGACCACCTTCACGCGGCCCAGCAAATCGTAGGCATACGACGTGCTACGGCCGAGCGGGTCGGTCGTCGCGGTGAGAAACCCGCGTGAGTCATATGCGGTCCGCACCACCGGCCGGGCCTGCGGACCGGCGGTGCCATCCGGGTCGGGCAGGATCGTCGAGACCTCGCGACCCAAGGCGTCGTAGCCATGCTCGGTTGTGAACGCCGTGTCGGTTTCATTGAGACCACCGGGAGCTATTTCAAACCGCAGGTTGCCAGACTTGTCGTAGACCATTTGCCGCACGAGCGGCAGGAGCGGTCCGGTGCCGTCGGGATCGGGTGTGGTCTCGCGGATCCTACGGCCCAACTGGTCATAGGCGTAGGTCGTCGTGAAGCCGCGCGGATCGCTGACAGAAAGCAGATTGCCGTCGCGGTCGTAGCTGAACAACGTCACCGGCCTGGAGAGTGGCCCTCCAACGCCGTCCGGATCAGCACTTGTTTCCTTGGTCTTCCGGCCGACGGCGTCGTAGTCGTAGTGGGTCGAATACGACACATCCCCCGCCGCCACCCCAGGCAAGCCGGCGAAACAGGCGGTCACGAATTGCAGATTGCCGCGGGAGTCATAGCCCCAGGCCGTCGTCGCACCATCCGGCGACACTTCCCGAATCTTCCTGCCAAGCCGGTCGTAGGCGGTGGTGGTGGTGAACCCAGCCTGATCGGTGACCGCCACCGCGCGGCCACCACCATCGACGCGGGCCTGCACTGTCATGCCGTCGGAAAAGACGGTGGCCACGAGCCGACCGCGGACGTCATACACATACCGCGTCACGCGGCCCATCGCATCGGTCTGCGTCACCGTATTGCCGGCCATGTCGTAGGTGGCGAGCGTGACGGTTCCGTCCGGAGCGATGCGTTTTCGTAGCCGCTGCTGTCCATCAAATACCGATCGCGTCGTCCGGCCGTCGCCAAGCGTCGTCGTGACGAGATTGCCGGCGGCGTCATAGACATACGACGTGGCCGGTGCAGGCAGCGGCCCGCTGCCATCAGGATCAGGCAAGGTCTCCGAGAGCTTGCGGCCAAGCGAGTCATACGTGCAGGTCGTGATGAAACCATTGCCATCGGTGCTGGAGACGAGGTCGCCTAGGGCGTTGTAGGCACGCGCCTGCACCACGGTCACACCTGGCGTTGACTCCATGGATTGGGTGAGCACCTGCCCGGCGGAGTTGTACGTAAAACTCGTCACGGACCCCTGCGGCGAAGTGGCGGCCTGCACGAGCCCACGACCGCCGGCGACGGCCGAAAACCGGGTCTCCAGGTTGAGTCGGCCCGGCCCGTAGTCCTCGATGCGGCTCGTGAGAAACCCGCCGGCGTCATAGACACACTTCGTGGCGACGTCGTCGCTCGGATCGGCCGGTCTGCCCAGCCGGGTGACCGTGTCGATGTCGCGACGGACACCGCTGGTGTAGGTCCAGGTGGTGACGGTGCCGATCGCGTCGGTGCTCGAGGTCATCAGGCCGGCTGTCATGTCGTAGGCATAGGTGGTCGTGCCGCCGTAGACGTCGGTGGCTGAGAGCTTGAGCCCATTCGCCGACCAGGTCGACCGCTCGACCGTTCGATCGGGATAGCGAACATCCAGCAGGTTGCCTTCTTCGTCATAGGCATACCGCGACGCATTTCCCCGCTCATCGATGAAGGCCGACTGCCTGCGATGCAGGTTGTAGGTGAGGCTATGGCGATTGCCGAGTGAGTCGGTGACGCGGAAGCCGCGGCGGTTGGCGTAATACTCCCAGGCTGTCACGTTGCCCAGCGGATCGGTCACGCTCGCCAGCAACCCCTGCCTCGCCTTATCGGCATGGTAGGCATACTTCACGACGGGTGCGGCCACGCCCGTCATGGGCACGGGCGATGTCTTGGTCGCCAAAGAGTTCCCGACGTAGGCATAGGTCCACGTGCGTCCCGTGAAATCGCTCACCGTCGCGATGCGCAGCGGAGCCACGGCCGTGTAGGTGAACGACAGCCAGCGGCTGGCGTCCTTGAGGTCGTAGACCTTGGCAATCCGGCTGGTGCCCGTGACATAGTCGACCCGGATGCCGTTGCCGAAGCGGTCCTGCATCCTCGCCAGCGGACAGATGCCTCCGATCGCCACGCCGAACACGACGCTGTTGCCCTGGAAATCGTTCCAGGTGAAGCCGCCGGCCGCCGATCCCGTCAACGTGCCAAACACGCCATCGGGATTGGCAAACCCGGTCGTCGTCTTCGAAAAGTCGAGCCGTATGCCGGCATCGGTGAACCAGGTCGCTGAGCCGTCGGCCTTGGTCTCGATCCGATCGCTGTAGGTGAACGACCAGCCCTCGCCGAGGCCACGGTCAGACCACGCGGCCGGGGCTCCCGTCAGCCCGGAAACCGTGTGGGCCGAATCGTAATGACGACGGAATGCGAGCGGCACGCCGAGGTTTGGAATCTCGATGTCAGTCTCGTCGTGGTAGACGTTGCCAGTGGCAATGTTGACCGGGTCGCCGACGTAATTCGCAGGGTTACTGACCGGCACCGACGGCGTCAATGCGGGTGGCGCCACGCTCCACCATGACGTGCCACCCCCATACGAACGCAGCGGTTGGCTGCCCACGGCACCATGGATGATGAAGCCGACCGTCTTGCCGTTCCGCGGATCAGCGGGATCGGTGGTGACGATGGTGAGCGTGTAGCCCACGCCCTTCCACTGCACACCGGCCGCACCACCCCCTACGCTGAGTTCTGTTGTTGGCACCAAGGCCGTGAAGGTGACGCCGGCATAGTCGGCCAGTCCCGCCAGACCGTTCGTTACCGTGGAAGCGATGGCCGTGCGAATCTCGGCCCGCACTCCCGGTAGCAGGGTGGCGATGTTGCCGACATTGGCCTTGGTGATCTCGACCAGACTGGCGAGACCGCCCGCGGCCACCGCCAGCTGAAAGGCCTTGATCGTCGACACGCTCTCGAAGTTCGTCAGTTCTTCGAGCACCAGGCCTTCGAGCGCCGAGTTGGCGTAGCCCATCAGCAGCGTCCGCATGAGCGACTGGGCCGGCAGACCGTCGTCGATTGCCATGCCGCCCACCACGTTGCCGGGCACATCGATGCCCATGTCGGCCGGCAGATAGGGATGCTGTAAGCCCGCCGTGGCCGTCGTTGCCAGCGTCGGGCCGCTCGTGGCGATGCCGATGGCGACGGCGGTGCGGTCGGGGATGGCCGCGGTCAGCCCTGCCAGCGCCGCCTCATCCGCATCGGCAGCCGTGAAATACGAGGCGATCGCGAGATCGAGGAGGCCACCGACCGCGCGGTCGCGATCGACGGCGAGCCCATTGGCCCGGTTGAGTTGCTCCGCATTCGCAGTGGCCCGCTTCTCCACCAGCAACGCTTCGGTGAACTGGTTGGCATCGAGTCCGATTGCAATGCATCGGTCGGCAGTTCGGATGAACGAACGGCTGTAGCTGGTGCCTGCCGCCGGCGCTTTGATGGAGATCGTGAGACTGAGGCTTGTCGCGGCGGGCAGCGTCGTCGCCGCCTGCGCCTGCACAACGCCGTCGAGCCGCAGGGCCGGCCGCGCCAGGGTGCCCGTGGCGTCGAGGCCGGGATCGATCGCGATTCGTTTGAGGGCGATGTCCGCCAGCGACAGCGTGCTGTTCACCAGCGTCGTGGCCCCGTTCGTCAGCTGGATCTGAACGGAGTATGCCGCCGATGCTGGTGGCGTAGTCGGACGGCTGGCCTCGCCCGGTTGAGAGAGGACGACATAGGGCAGCGCTCCGGGCAGGGCAGCGAACGACTGCTGACGGATCGGACCGTCGTAGGCCACATCGGCGACGCTGAGGTCGGAACGGTTCGCAGCCAGCCAGGCCGCGACCTTCGATTCGTAGTATTCAGCGGCCGATTGTTTCTGCCATGCAGGCTGCGTGAGATAGTCGGCCTCACGCGGGTCAAACGGCACGCTGGCGAGCATGTTCGGCAGCCCCGGCCGGAAGTCGCGGAATTTCCAGGAAGCATCGAGCGGGATCCATGCTGCCTGCGTCGCCCCCGGCAGCCGCACCTGGGCCTCGAGCCAGGTATGCGTGAGGTGGTTGGCAAACTGATCGAATCGCAGGCCGGCCTGCGCGAGGATATTCCCTGCGGCCGTGGTCGTTCTCGCCCCGACATAATCGCGGAGTTGGTCGCCTGTGATCTCGATGGTGCCGGCCACATACCGGGTGGGAACTCCCGCCGCCGCGAAGACTGCGGCCAAGAGAGCGTTCGTATCCCAGTCGTTCCCCGACTTCGTCTGCAGGGTGGCCAGCGGCCCCTTCATGAGCCCCGTATAGGGCTGAAACAGAATCGTGTTGGTGACGTATTCGTGGATTTTGGTCGGCAGGAAATAAAGGGCCGCTGCAAGTTCACCGGCCGTTTTCGCAGCGTCCGGACGATCAGCCGCCACGTCGACGTCGATCGGCTTTCCCTTGAGTGCGGCAAGGCCGAGCCGCGGGCTGTCGGTGAGCGACTGATTGCCATGCACGAAGAGCCTGCTGAGTCCCGACAGATTCGCCACCGCCGCGGGAATCGCCGTCAGGGCGTTGCCACGGACGTCGAGTGTCTCCACGGCCGCAAGTGCCGGCAGCGTGGCGAGCACCGCGTCGGTGAGGCCACAGTGCTGGAGCGTGAGGCTCTTCAGATTCGCGAGGCCCGCCAGAGACGCGAGAGAGGCGAGCCGCTCCGGCTGCACTGAAAAGTCGTCGGGCACGAGCGAGAGTGCCGCGAGGTTGGGCGTGGTGGCAGGCTTCAGCCCGGTCAGGTCACTGATCCGATTGCTGTCGACGGTGAGTGACGTCAGCGGTGAGACGTTCGCTGGTGTCAGCACGGTGTCGCTCGGCATGCCGAGCGTCTCCCGCACCGCGGCCGCGAGATCGGGATCGAAGAAGACGAGGTTCGCGACCGAGCCACCGCTGATGACGACCTGGCTGGCCAGATTTCCTCGCACGTCGAAGATCCCTGCCTGCACCGTGGTTTGGCCGGTGTAGCTGGCGGATGTGGTCACAACGAGCGTGCCGGCGCCGGCCTTGGTGAGCGGAGCGGTGCCGCTGACCACCGTGCCGATCGTGGCGGAGCCAGCCGTCACCGTGAAGGTGGCGGCCACTCCGGAGAGGACCAGGCTGCCTCCTTCGGGGGCAGCCTGAACGCCATAGCCGCTTGTCTGGAAGGTGGCCGTCGTCACCGCCACGGCGCCCGACACCGACACCGTGCCGGCGGTCCCAAAAAAGACGGCGGTGTCCGTCACACTGCCGGCCCACGCCACGTTGGTTTTCGTTGCCGGGTTAAACCAATTCGCCGTACCGCCCGTCCGCCAGACTCCCGAACCGCCGAGGCCG
>Ga0136644_10004030_pt1 | contig 10904 bp, 10 predicted proteins | sample C_130820_EF_Meta_FD_94780 | JGI IMG/M metagenome (GOLD analysis project Ga0136644, IMG submission 94780) | Freshwater microbial communities from Lake Croche, Canada to study carbon cycling - C_130820_EF_MetaG (v2) (version 2) | ecosystem: Environmental > Aquatic > Freshwater > Lake | place...
GAGATCTCTACTTCTTCTTTCAAAAGAGAGATTTTTTTTCTCCACTCTTCTCTCATTATGCGAAGAATGTCTTGTTCACTTAGCACTTTTTTCATAAGCTTGCATTAAGTATAGCTTGATTCAAGTTAAAGACTTCGACTCCTGCAGATTTGAGAATTTCTAAACCAGATGTTTCTCTATACTCTATGTCGTAGATGACCCTCGATATTTCTGCATTTACTATCAACTTAGAGCAAGCCCTGCAGGGAGAATGCGTGAGATACATGTGCTTCTTTTTGTGGAAATTAAAGTCGCATTTTACGAGTGCGTTAACTTCCGCGTGTATGAACCCGCTGTCTCCCGGTACAGAAGATTCATGCTTATGTGGACCACCCTTGTAATTTCCGTTATAACCTACCGATAACATCTGCGTGTTGTCATCTGAAACAACTATCGCACCAACCTTTAGACGAGGGTCGTAAGATCGAAGCGCGATGGCACTTGCTATAGTCATCCACGTCTCTGGCCAACTCACTCTTTCCATCATTCCTCCGGATTCGAGATTACTGGGTGACACTTCATACACCTCGGTTCATAAAGCTCGGATCCACCGACCTCTATCTCGTCTCCGCCCAATTGCTTCTTATACGTAAAGAAAGCGTCGGAATTACAGACAACGCAGACAGCGCTTCTCTTCTCCACCAAAGTCGCCCAAGGAAGTATTTTTTCCAGTTCTTCGAAAGGTTTTCCTGTGGCAGAAAGATCTAGAGTAGAAACAACGACAGTGTATCCGTTTCTATACAACCATGTAAGGACCTCGGAGACTCCTGGAATCATAAAAGCTTCATCGACCGCAATGACATGCGGGTCTTCTTCCGACTCTGAAAGATGCTGAAGGATATCGGCGCCAATCTTTACGCAGACCGCAGGAACCTTCCACCCGCTGTGAGTGGAAACATCTCCTTGCGAGTAACGATCATCCAGCTTCGGTTTGAAGACTACTACCTTTTTTCCCTGATACTTGAAGCGATCTATTGTCGATAGAAGACCTGTCGTCTTTGCAGAAAACATAGGTCCAGTAAAAACGATGAACTGCGGATTTGTCATGGCTACTCCTTCTTAAAGAATTTATATCCAGAAAAATCGCAGTCCATCAAAAGTGCATCACTTCTGTACTTATCTCCGAGTTTAAGGGCTCGATGAGATGCAAGGATCGTTGCCCAATCACTCCAATACTGGTCTTTTATGTCTCTCGAGTCTATCATCTTATGGTAGCAAGATCTCAAATCATCGCAACACTGAGAGTTTCGAATCTCATTCTCTAGAGACATGATATCCAAGATGGGCGGTGTAGAGGTGATCTGCGGCATCTGAGAAAATTTCTTATAATCTTTCCCATTGCCTTCATCAATAATTTTTTCCGCCATCGCAAAATGACGCTCGTAGATGTGCAGCGAAGAAGAAAGATGGATATAGTCTCCGAGACCCACTTCTTTGCCTAGCTCATTTGAAAGTTCAAAAGCTAGAAGCTCCTGCATCAATGTAAACGCAGGAACATCATACGCGATGCCAAGGATAACATCCGAAGATCTCATCGAAACGACCATGTGCAACTTATCGTCCCTAAGAAGGAACTGAAGAGAAAGTGTACACGGTACGTCTAACTTCGCAAACTTGCTATCCTGCGGCATCCTAATATGGATTACGGCTCTTCTAGAATCAGGATCTGACTTCAGTTCATTCTTGACATATTGCCACTGTGTCCAGGTACCTTCCTGAGGACCCTGGTACTCATGGTGCCTAAAGATCCTAGCACCGTATGAACTATTCGCGGTTCGACCGTCGTCGCTTATCTTGTCCCAAAAAGAAGAATAGTTCGAGATCCATTTTGTCTCGTTGTTTCCTGAAAGGTACCACAACAGCTCGGCGATCATATAGTGGACGGAAAAGTCCCGAGCCTTCACATAGGGTATCCTGTGGAGGGGATTCTTCAATCTAAATTGATATCCGAGATTTTCCTTGACTTTCATCCCGCGGGGAGAGGAAACAAAATCTGGATTTACGTAGACATCTCTTACAATGTCTATGTAAGCTTCCGTGAAAGTTTCATATGACTTCATTTACCAAGCTCCTTGATGCTATCCCAGTTCTTTTCGTACCAATCTATCGTCGTCTCTAGACCCTCCCAGAACCTGACGACAGGTCTATACCCTATCAGATCGAATGTTCTGGAGATGTCTGCTTGAGTATGCATGACATCTCCAAGTCTCCAGGGTGCGTCGTGATATTTGGAGCCCGGAAACCTCTTGAGGAGAAACTGCAGGATTTCTTTGTTCGTTGTTCTATCTCCGCATGCGACATTGAGAGGTTCCGCTGCAAGAACCATGTCTGTCTCCGCGGACTTTATGCACGCATCTACTACATTATCGACATGGCACATGTCTCGTGATTGAGATCCATCGCCGTCGGAGCGCATGGAGTCTCCTTTCATGATCGCCGTCAACCACGCCGACACTGCTGTCGAATAAGGAGAATCCCCCAGCTGGTTCTTTCCAAACACGTTAAAGAACCTAAGACAGACGGAATCCAAACCGTATAGGTTGTGATACATCTTCAAATAGTCTTCGATGATGGACTTCTGAAGAGCATAAGGAGACTTCGGACTCTTCGGTGTCGAGGTCTTTGTGGGAAGGGAATCGGCAAGACCGTAGACGGAAGAAGACGATGCAAAGACTACTCTCTTCACGTTTCCCTTGCATGCGTCCAAGAGTCGCAGCGTTCTCGACACATTTACGTCGTTTGTCTCTACGGGATGTTCGACCGAATAACTCACACGAGGTATTGCGGCGAGGTGGAAGACGACGTCGTAGTTCTTGTTTCTCACTCTATCGAGGACAAAGTCAGAAGAAAAATCATGAGCAAAGAAATTGTCGTCTCGTAGTTGCTCTGGTACAAACCTCACGTAACCGTTCGAAAGATTGTCGATGACGTCTACTTGGTACCCCTTATTGAGAAGTCCAACCGTCAAATTGCTACCGATAAAACCTGCGCCACCCGTTACTAGTGCTCTCATTTTTCCTCTGTGGGTCATTGTAGACCATGAAGCCCGATAAGTTTAAAGTCCCGACCAATTTCTAATTTCAGAGATTTCCCTCTCTAAATTTTCGTCATCTACCCATAGCGTCAGGACCGGGCAGACGGTCCAGCTCAAAAAATCTTCGTAAGACGCGTCGAGACGTTTGAGGTAACCTTCGTCCACGTAATCGTACACATCGTCCTTGATACCATCGTAGGACTTTCTACGGCATAAGACAATCCGTCCGCCCGCCTCCGCGAACTTTGTGTCGATCATCTTTAGAACTTTTTCGTCGGATTCTCTTCCAAAGACGCGAGAATAAACCCACTCGGAAGGATAGTAACGATCGAGCAGGACGTTCGGCTTTACCTGACAGAGAAAATCTGTCAAAAATGTGCCACCGTACACCAGAAGATTTTTGAAATATTCGGGTGTCCGTAAATCAGTGTTCCATTCTCCGGAATTTTTGAAGTAAGCGTAGCCACATCGAGACGCCAGCTCTGTCGCTATCTGAGACTTGCCGCATCTGTCAGGACCTTCGAACGCCACCATCATCGTCTTGATCCTCCGACGATACGCTCGAGCAGATCGACACGAGCCTCCGGTCGTGGATCGATCACCGTCCTCAGCGCTTTTTCTTGCTCGTCGATGAGATCGCTTCTTTCCTCCTTCGAAAGAGTCGACAGCCACATGACTCTGTCGGCCACATCTTCAGGAGAATCAACGAGGAGACGTCCTCCGAGACCGACAGGACGTGCATGGACGTATTCGTTTGGAATCAGTGCGGGGACTCCGCTCTTGATGGCTTCGAAGAAGCGTCCTGTGATGTTTCCATACGGTGTGTATTCATCCTTAGTGATGTGAGTGACGGCGATGGAATTGTTGAACACCGGGAAAATATCCCGGTACGACAATCGACCTCCAAACGCGATATGCGGAGTTGTGGATATCAGCTTCTTCGGATCGATCCTCTCAGGAGACTTCTGGAGCCAGTTTCCGTAGACGGTGGTCTGCACACCGTGCGTCCTCAGAGCAAAAGACGGCTTGACATAGTACTTTGTGAACTGCTCATCCCTCTCGTAGTTGTTGCCGACGTAGGTGTAGCTGTAAGAGTCCGTCGTCGCCTCGAAGTACCTCTTCATGTAGTTACACCACGGAACGGTCAACCTCTCTCGTGTCTGGACGCGAGGGTTCACGCAGGCATCAGACAGGATCGCATTCGGCCACCTGAGCTCTTCTTCCGGAGTCATCTTCAGGTCGCCGTCGTGTATCACAATGGGAACTCCCTTGGAATGGTAGTGATCGAGAAAAGCGACCTGACGAAGGTAGTCGGGCTCAGATGGATTGTCGCCCGTATTCTTCCATGTCGGCCACCTCCATTCGCAATAGACAACGTCCACGTCGGGAAACCCGACATCATCCAGTCCGACGTTCGGATACGGCTCGTCGTCTCGCATCTTCTGGAGGCGGACTACCTGGTGTCCACGCTTCAGCATCTCATCGACAAAATCCACACGATTTCCGCGTTCACCGTCGGGAGTGTTGACGTACGCGTTCTTGTCGAGCGAAGTGAGAAATCCCCAGAAAGAAAATCCAACCTTCATGACCCCAAATCCTTTCTTGCTTTGACGAGCGCCGAACCGATCACCTGATGCATATCGTAGTACACGTATTCCGCGAGCCGGCCGCCGAAGAGGCAGTCTGACTTACCTTCTGCTAACTTCTTGTACTTGAAGTAGATTTCCTCGTTCTTCTTATCGCGCACCGGATAATACGGCGTCTTCTCTCGAGTCCACGCCGCCGGATATTCCCGAGTGACGACCGTCTTTGGCTTCGAGCCCGCCGTCCGAGGAACAAAGTGCTTGTGCTCTACGATACGAGTATATGGTACACCTTCTTCGGTGTAGTTGACAACGGCGTTGCCCTGGTAATCTCCGTCAGCGATGAAAGTGTCGAAGTCTAGAGATCGATACTCGAGTTCACCGTACTCGTATCCGAAGAACTCATCGATCTTCCCGGTATAGACGACCTTTTCTGCTCGACTCTCCCAGCTCGTTCTATCGGCCAAAAAGTCGACGCCGAGCTGGACGTCTGCGCCCTCGATCATCTTCTCCATCATCGAGGTGTAGCCTTCGGACGGGATGCCCTGGTACTTATCGGTGAAGTAGTTCTCTTCGAAGTAGAGGCGGATCGGAAGGCGCTTGATGATGGAGGTGGGAAGCTCACGAGGGTGCCTCCCCCACTGCTTCCTAGTGTAGCCTTCGATGAATGTCTCGTAGATTTCTCTGCCCACCTGAGACAGGATCCACTCTTCCAAATTCTGCGGATTTTCGCAGGGCACCCTGACGCTCTTCAACTTCTCCTCGGCCTCGGCGGGCGTCTTCACTCCCCATAACTGGTGCAACGTCATCAGGTTGATTGGAAAAGAATAGATCTTATCGCCGTACGACACCTTCGGTTTGTTGATGAAGGCCTCGAACTTCGTGAACCTGTTTACGAACTCCCAGATCCCGTCGTCGTTTGTGTGAAAGATGTGAGGACCGTAGACGTGGACGTCGATATCCTCGATCTTTTCCGTGTAGCAGTTTCCACCGATGTGGTTCCTCTTGTCTACGATGAGGACGCTCTTTCCCGCGTCGAGGGCGGCGCGGGCGAAGGTCGCCCCAAACATTCCTGCTCCAACGATGAGGTAGTCGTATTTCTTGTTTTTCATCAGCTCTCCAGTACCTTAATCTTGCTCATGAAGGTCTTACACCCAAAACTATCGACGGTAATTTCTGCGATGCAGACGGAGTAGGGAGGCATCTCCGTCTTTCCGTCCCAGCCCCAGCAGAATATACGTTTTGTTTTCCCCGCGAGACCGGATGCCTCGAGAAGAAGATAAGGCTTCTTGTTCTTCGTCATCTTCTTCTTGACGTCCATCACGACGAACCAGTATACATCGCTCTCCTCTATTTCGTCAATGGCCTTCACATTTTTTTCTTCAAACTTGGAGAGGATGTAATCGGGAACGAGGATGGCTGGATTGAAGGAACCCAGGAACTTCATGCTGTTGTCGACGAGTTCTCGCCTGTCCCAGTCTTCCATGTCCTCGGTCTCCTGTAGGATCGACTTGAATGCCTCGGTTCCTGCCTGAGGGTTCTTCTTCGTCCACTTCTTTATTTCGTTGTTCCTGTTTATCAGGACCTCGTGCATCTGTTTGTAGTTATTGAAAGTTTTTTCCGGGCCTACGCAGTCCAAGGAATCGAACCCCTTGATCGCGATGAGACCTTCGAGGGCTCGCTTGTTGAACTTCGAATGACGCCACTGACCCGTCGGGTACCACAACATCTCTTCGATGCTCTTGTACGGCCTGTTCTCCATGATCTCGTCGATCGCAGCCTCGCCGATGCCCTTGCACGACAAGAAGCTCGGCATGAATCGCTTACCGTCAAGGATGGTCCAGCCCTTTGTGGCGTAGTTGATGTCGACATTGACGATCTTATACCCGAGAGCCTTTACCTCAGAAAAAGCCTTCGCTCGTTTGTCGTCGGTTCCCGACATCGATTCGAGGTACGCGCACAGCCACTCCTCCTCGAAGTACGTCAGCAACCAGGCACAGTAGTACGAATCGATCGCATAGGCGACGGCGTGGGACGCGTTGAAGCCGTACCCGGAGAAGAACAGGATCTTATCGTAGAGCTCTCCCGCGACCGATTCTGGAACGCCGTTCTTTACGGCACCAGACACGAATTCCGTCTTGGCGCGGAGGGCTTCGGCGTCGCCCGCCTCTTTCTTCGCGGCGGTGCGCTTCATGATGTTTCGACGAATCGTATCCGTCTCAGCGTCGGGGAATCCCGCGACCACCGAGCAGAGACGCATCGTCTGCTCCTGGAAGATGATACATCCAGCCGTGGACTCGAGGACCTTCTTGATGAGAGGGTGCTTGTAGTCGATCTTGTCTGGATTGTTCTTCGCGTCGATGTAGAGCTTATCGACGCTCGCCGCGAGCGGACCAGGACGATAGATCGACGTCAGGGTCGCGATGTCGATGATGCTGCGCGGCTTTGCCTTTGTGAACAACCTCTGGGCGCCCGCGTTGGCGAGCTGAAAGACGCCCGGGAAACGACCCTCGTGGTACACGTACTCGTACACCTTCTGGTCGTTCAGGTCGATGTTCTTTGGGTCCATGTGCTTATGGAACCAGTCTCTGATCTGCTTGAACGTCGGGTTCTTTACTCCTTCCCGGCGTTCAAGGATGAGGCCGATGCAACGCTCGATGATGCGCAGCGTTTCGAGCCCGAGCAGGTCGAACTTGATCCATCCGAATTCCTCGAGGTGCTTGTAGTTCATGCCCTCGACCCACGGCGTCTGTGGTTCGCCCTTCGCGAGGATGAGTGGCATACGCTCTGCGATGTTCTCGGATACGATGACGCCACCGGCGTGCCGACCGAGAGAACGATTCTGCTTGAAGAGGATCTCGATGGGCTCAGCGACTTCAGGGTGAGCGGCGATGAAGTCCTGCAGCGTCTTTGAGTACTTTACGGCGTCCTCGTACGTCAGGACGAAGAGGTTCTTGTCCGTGCCCGGCTTGAATACCTCCTTCTTGACGTCGTCCTCGACGGTGGCGAGCGCGGAGTTGACCTCCTCGAAAGGAATGCTGTAGAAGCGAGAGACGTCCTTGATGAGGCTCTTCAGCTTGAAGGTGTTGTAGTTGGAGATCGGGATGACGTTGTTGTTCCCGAACTTCTCTCGGAGGAGGTCGATGAGGACGTCGCGGTTGCCGATGTCGGTATCGATGTCAGGCGCTCCCTGACGAGATGGGTTCAGGAACCTCTCGAAAGAAAGATCGTACTCGAGAGGGTCTAGGTTCGTGATGCCGAGGACGTAGGCGACGAGCGAACCCGCGGCAGAACCGCGGCCCGGGCCGATGAGCATGTGCTCTCGAGCGATATCGAGGATCGCCTTCATCGTGAGGAAGTAACGAGAAAACTTCTTGTCACGAATGATCTTCAGCTCGTACTTGAGGCGTTCTACATACTTCTCATCCGAGTCTAGACCGCGCCACACGAGACCTTCCTTGCAGGCGGAGACAAGAGCCTTATCCTCGGTCGTACCTTCGGGGATGACGTACGAAGGCAGCTTCATCTCACGATCGGGTTTGATGTCACCCAATTCATGATGAACGATATCGTGCGTCCGTTCAATCGCGCCACGGACAAGTTCGTCGTCATAGAAGTCCATGCCTTCTGTCGTCGTCATGTACGTGTCCCATACCTGGGTTGCATTCTTCGGATAGAGCTCGCACTTGAGGTCGTCCTTCGACTTAGGAAGCTGGTTCGGGTCGAAAGATTGGTAGTTGAGCCAACCAAGCTTCTTGTAGATCTCGCGCTCTTTCCAGTGCTCAGGACGCGAATAGTGGGAATCGCAAGTGACAACGAGACGATCAGTCGCGGAGTTCCGACGCGCAAACTCCAGAATCGCCTTGTTCACCAGATGCTGGGCCGGGAGCTTGTTGAACTGAAGCTCGAGGCAGACGTTCTCTCTGCCCACGGCGTCGACGAGCTGGTCGTAGGTATTGCCCATCGTCGAGAGGATCCTCTCGAACAACGAAGAATCGTTGAGAAGCGTGTGGTGTAACTGTTCGAACGGAACCTTCTGGAGCTGTTCGAAGACGTCGAAAGACAACGGGCCACCGAGACAGTTGTGAACCAACAATCCGTTGGCAAAAAAGTTATGATTATCGTCTACTGTAATATCGTAGACATCTTCAACGTAATCTAGCTCTTCGATTTCAACTACTTCTATAAAACTATTCATCTTTTTCAAGAAACCCCTTGATAGATTCTATCACATCATTCGGAGATTTGCAATAGTCAAGTTCCCAAACGATTAGAACATCCCACCCTTTTGATTTTGCGTATGATATTTTTTGTTCGTCTTTATCTCTGATCTGTCGAACCGTTCCGTGAACGAGCTGTTCTTCAAGCGAAAGATGCACTCTCGGGTCAGCGTGCCAATATGTCCCGTTGATCTCTACAATTTTCTTCGTTTCTTTTTTGTAAAAATCATAAGAGTATTTCCCCAAGAAGAGCTGCTGCTTGACGGTAGCATCGTTTAACAGCTCGTAGATTCTTTTTTCTAGCTTCGAAACGTAGTTCCCATTAAGACTCTTCAGCGCCCCGTGAGTGCCTGCTCGACACACGTCACCAATTCTTTTTTTCGCTTCGTTGAGGTCAAATCCTTTTTTTAACCAAAACTCTACGCACCTTGGGCTAATCTCTCGCTTGTATTTTTCAAGCGACTTTTGCGGATCTTCCGACAGACTTTCCCAATATTCTATCGTGTAAATTGGGCTGTAGCTATCGCGTTCTTTTCTTTTATTGCAAGTGTTTTTTTGCCAACGTAACAATTGGGATTTTGCGATCTCTTTTACTTCGTCTTCACTTTTATTGAGATGTGAAAACCTTATTTTCCACCATTGAGGTTTAGCGAGGTGAACGGAGTGAAGCTCTTTTGTGTAAGGGACTACTGACGCTAATCTTTTTGCAAAGACGCTCTTTGAAATTTTTGGAAAGACAAAAAATTCTTTTGACTTTTTGGTGCCATAAAAAGTAGAGCGTTGCTCACAAATTTTTTCAAACCCAACTTCGTGATCAAAGAGATCGGCGAGCTGAGAAGGACTATGACCTTCCTCATACAGACGTTGTATTTGATCTTTTGTTTTCCACGAAGTCAGGAAAGACTCAAACACTCTGCATTTTTCTTCTCTTAAGAACTTGTTGTAATCTTCTGCTCCCATTGTTGATATGCCTCCGAGACATAACTATGTTGTCTCGGAGGCAATGACTCTTACAAAGTGAGAATTTGAATGCCTTTATGTTTACTCAGATCTTGAGCTTCCATCCATCCTAGGTTAGTGAAAACTTTGTGATCCGGTGTTAGAGTCACGCTTTTTCCATCCTTCAGCTTAATTCTTAGCAACTTTGCGTTTTTTCTTGTCATGGCTGCCCAAGAAACTTTTTTGAATTCTTTGAGCTGGGTTTTTTCGTTATAAGATAAAACCAAAACGTCGTCGCCGTTATTGAATCTTTCTACGACAGAAAACAAATTCTCTAGACCTCTATTGGTTATGAGCTCTACGTCTCCTGTCAAGCAGGCGGTGGAGACCAACAAGTGCCCTCCCTTGGCGGCCTCCTTCAGCATCCCGTAATCCACCCGCGGGAACCTGTAGAAGCCCTCCAGATATCCCCGGGAAACAAGATGGAATAACCTCTGCAGACCGACAGAGGTCTTTGGAAGGACCACGAGGTGGTGACGACGCTTGACAGGATCGTTATACTTGCCCGACTTCGTCTCGTCTTCGTTTTCGATCGTAAGAGATGCAGAGTCTTCCGTCTCGACGCCCACGGTCTCATCGTTCGAATCGACGATCGCGGTGAGCGGTGTGACGATGGATTCATCCTTCGCGGGCTTCTGCTTCGAAGACTCAAGGTCCTTCTCCCACCTCTTTAGGTCAGGGTGGACGTACATCTCGCATCCCGGGATGAACTTAAAGTTCTTTCCCGCCTTCTTCAGCTTCTCTGCGTGAAGATAAGCGTGACCGAAACCATTCATGTGACCATGGTCTGTCAGCGACCACGCGTCCATTCCGTTCTCTATCACGTAATCGATGTGTTCCTGCGGATAATCAAGGCCATCGAAGGTCGTTACGAGAATCCAGCGTGCGCATGCATTGCCGCGAATCGGCTTGGCATACGCACTGGATTCATTTTATCTCCTTTGCGCATTTGTTTGATTTCCTTTTTGTTCGTCTTTGTCCGTTATGGACTAGACTTTTATATTGTAGCACTAACTCTCAGCACTTTGC
>Ga0136644_10004033_pt1 | contig 10901 bp, 8 predicted proteins | sample C_130820_EF_Meta_FD_94780 | JGI IMG/M metagenome (GOLD analysis project Ga0136644, IMG submission 94780) | Freshwater microbial communities from Lake Croche, Canada to study carbon cycling - C_130820_EF_MetaG (v2) (version 2) | ecosystem: Environmental > Aquatic > Freshwater > Lake | place: Lake...
CCAGGCCGCCAATGATCCCTTCGTCGTCGGGATGCGGTGAAAAAATCAAGGCGATGGGCTTGGGATCGCCTGGATCAGGAACCGCCAGGGTTGGCAAACCTCCCAGTGGCAGGCAGACGCCCTCCCGGTAAAGGCGGGCATACTCATCAACGAGGGACTTGTACGGATTGTTCATCCCAACCAGTCGTAGCAAGAAGCCCCGGCCAGGTGAAGTCCACATTCCATCAGGATATCACGATAAAGGGACAGGTCACCTGTTTATCTTGATTTTACGACTAAGGGACAGGTCATTTGTATTTTTGCAGCCAATGCGTAAACTCCCGCGTTGATTGCATGTTCTAAGGAAATTCCTTGTTTTGCTTAAGGCTCGAACTTAACTCTTGCTCATGACTGAGTGTGGTCTGCGGTGGCTAAAACATCTTGGAACCGGGTCCACAGGCCGATTTTTCCATTTTTGGTTGGCGGCTTTTTGCCTAGGGCAACTCCTGATGGCTGGGCCGGCTCCCGTTACGGTTTCGCCAGCGGTGGTCGCTGTTCGGTCGGGCAACAGCCAGCAATTCACAGCCACGGTTGGTGCCACCAGCGGACCGGTGAATTGGTCTGTGAACGGCGTTCCAGGAGGTAATGCTGTTCTTGGAATCATCACCCCGGGTGGACTGTTCACGGCGCCGGTTTCCGACCCTGGGGTAACATTATCGGTAACGGCAAGCATCACCAACCCGGTGGCGAGTTCCGCGTCCACGGTGGGGTGGCAAAACCCTCAACCCGTTCTGGTGTCCCTTTCACCGGCATCCGTCAATATTGGAACGTTTTCGGTGACCCTCAACGGCAGTGGTTTTGTTCCCGGAGCCTACGTGACCTTGAACGGCGTTTCCGTTGGCGGCAGCGTCCTTTCTTCCGGGAAAATCACCTTTCAGGCAACACTGACCAATTCTCAAAGTGCCACGGTCACCGTATGCAACCCGGCTCCAGGTGCCTCGGCTTCGCACCCCCTGACCTTGAAGGTCCTGCCACCGATTTCCGTGGCCGTATCTCCGGCTGTGGCGACCGTCCGACTCGGAGGAACGCAGCCGCTCCTGGCCACCGTCGCCAACGCGGTCGACCCGTCCGTCGTCTGGAGCGTCAATGGGCAACCGGGCGGGAATGAGACGATGGGCTGGGTGAGCACCAATGGTCTTTATTCCAGCCCAACGAACCAGCTTCCCGCTGGACCGGTGGTGGTCACCGCCATCAGCAAATCGAATCCCTCGGCCTCCGCCAGTGCGAGGATCAGTCTTCAGAATCCGTTGCCAGTGATTCGATTGCTTAGTCCCGGGTTGCTGAATCACGGCAGTCAATCGGTGACCGTGAAGGGCACGGGCTTCGTGGCCGGATCGCAGGTCATCTGTGATGGAACACCCCTTCCCACCACATTTATCTCCCCCACAACGCTGACCGCCGGTTTGGTTGTTCTGCCGAATCCGGCCGGGGCTCTGGCATTTCAGGTGGCAAATCCGGCACCGGGACCGAGCACTTCTCCGATCTGGGTGCAACCCATCGCTGCCGCGGCTCCCTTGGTCAGCGAACTTGCCGCGGCACGGTTCTTGGAGCAGGCCTCCTGGGGCCCGGACGCCGGCAGCATCGCCCATGTGCAGGCGGTTGGCTTTGGAGGCTGGTTGGATGAGCAAATGGCCGCACCTGCATCGCTGTTGACCCCCACCAGCGACACCTCCAACAACCTGGGACCCCAGCAGAATGACTTCATCATGCATGCCCTGACGGGACCGGACCAGCTTCGTCAAAGGGTTGCCTTTGCGCTTTCTCAAATCTTTGTGGTGAGCGCCCTGAAAACCGGTCAGCCCCGCCAAATCGTCCCCTACGAGAACCTGCTGCTCACGGATGCGTTGGGTAACTTTGTCGATTTGTTCCGGGACGTCACCCTGAGTCCAACGATGGGAGTCTATCTCGACCTGGTGAACAGCGATTTGGCCAATTCGGCAACGGGAACCGCTCCCAACGAAAATTATGCGCGCGAAATGATGCAATTGTTCAGCATCGGAACCACGTTGCTGAATCCGGACGGCACAGCCCAGTTGGACTCCAACGGTCAAACCATTCCAACCTACGACCAGCCCACGATTGCCCAACTGGCGAGGGCATTGACGGGCTGGACATTTCCCGGTCCGGTCCTTCGAACGGGTCACAACCCGGAAAATTATTCGGGACCGATGGTCCCCGTGGAGTCGAACCACGATTCAGGTGCGAAAACCATCCTCAACGGACAGGTTCTCCCGCCTGGACAGTCGGCCGCGGCCGATCTCGAGGCGGTGGTCCAGGCCATTGCGCAGCATCCGAATGTGGCCCCGTTTATTTCTCTGCGGCTGATTCAGAACCTGGTTGAAAGCAATCCGAGTCCTGGCTATGTGGCCCGAATCAGCCAGGTCTTTGTCCAGAGTGGAGGAGACCTGGGACAGGTGGTTCGTGCCATCCTCCTTGATCCTGAAGCACGACAGGGAGATGACCCCTCCCAGCCGGTATTCCCTGACAGTGGACACCTTCGCGAACCATTGTTGTACGTCATCAATTTGTTGAGGGCGTTTTATGGAACCGTGTCCGCGCCGAATTCAGTGAAGGCATTGGCACAGGTCATGGGACAGCAACTTTTTTATCCTCCGACCGTATTCAACTATTACTCGCCCCTGTTTCAGGTCGGCGGCGGACTTTCGGGTCCGGAATTCCAACTGATGAATTCCGCCACCGCCCTGATCCGGCCCAACTCCGTCTACGAATTGTTCACCAAACAACTGAACGGGGCCGTTTCGTTTGATCTGACACCGTTTACGAGTCTGGCCAGTTCGCCCCCGGACCTTGTGGACGCGGTGGACCACGCTTTGCTGCACGGCCGGCTCCCGATGGAGATCAAGTCCTTGATCGTTTCAGCCCTGAGGTCCACAACGGACCCCGTTCTCAGGGTTCGCACCACCATTTACCTCATTGCCACCTCCGGGACTTATCAAGTTCAACACTGACCCTACCGATGCAAAATACCATGACGCGGCGAAACTTGTTCCGGCTCGGTTTGGGTTCCCTGGGACTTTGTGGGGCTGGGGGGCGACTCGCCCGCCTCGGGTTGCTCAACGCGCAGGTCACTGGTGCGCCGACGGACTACAAGGCGCTGGTCTGCGTTTTTCTGGCGGGGGGCAACGACTCCAACAATTCGATCATTCCGCTACAAACCGCCCGGCAGGGATACGACGCTTATCAGGCAATTCGCGGTGCCACGCTGGCTTTGCCGGCGGCCGGACTCGGACCATTGGGTGCGAGTAACGGTGACGTTTACGGTATCCACCCGTCGTTGTCTTCGCTGCAGAGCCTGTATTTGAAAAACCGGCTCGCGGTGGTGGCGAACGTGGGCACCCTTCTCCGACCGCTGACCAAATCGCAATATGCGGCCGGTGTTGCCGGTGCACCGAAGAACCTGTTCTCCCACGCGGACCAACAGCAACAATGGCAGACAACACCCGGCGGAGACACAGGCTGGGGGGGACGGGCGGCCGACCTCCTTCAGGTGCTGAACGCGCCTTCGACCTTTCCCACCGGTGTTTCATTGGCGGGTAACGCGATGTTCCTGGCCGGTCAGACCACCACCCCGGCAACCATTGCCAACGGCGGGCTCGGACTTGCAGGGTCCGACGGCTCGGCGACCGCCAATGCAAGGGATAGCGCCTTCCAGCAAATCCTCTCGTTTGACACCGGATTGTCCCTGGTTCAGACCCTCAATCAATACACGGCCAACGGAAAGGAGGCGGGACGGATCCTGACCGCAGCCCTGAGTGGACCTTCCGGATTGCAGACGGTCTTTCCCGCCACTGGCCTTGGACTCCAATTACAGCAGGTGGCCCAAATCCTGAGGGTGCGCGCCAATCTGGGAATGAAGCGCCAAATCTTTTTTGTTTCCCAGGGAGGATATGACACACACTCCAATCAGTTGGTCCAGCAGCAGGGGCTTTATGCGGAACTGGCGGGGGCGTTGAATGCCTTTGACAATGCGACGTTCGAACTGGGGCTCGACGGCAGCGTGGTGACGTTTACAGAATCTGAATTCGGACGCACCCTGCAACCGTCTTCCGCAGGCGGTTCGGACCACGCGTGGGGTGGACATCAATTCGTCCTGGGGGGAAGTCTGCGCTCTGCCGATATCTACGGAACCTTTCCCCAGTTGGCGATCGGTGGACCGGATGACATCTCCAAGCGCGGAGTGTGGCTCCCTTCGACCTCACTGGATCAGTATGCCGCAACGATGGCCTCCTGGTTTGGAGTGCCCGATTCGGCGCTGACGTCCGTGTTCCCCAATCTGTCCAATTTCGCCACCGCGAAACTTGGATTCCTGGGCTAATGAGCCCCCTCGTGGTCGCGAATGTATTCCTGCTTGAGCCCCAACTCCTCCGGGGCGTGAAGAACGAGCATCTTCATCCGGATATCCTTCGGAATGTCGCGGGAGGTTTGTTTGGACACCACGATCATCAGCAGAATGGCCAGAGGGACCGCCCAGATGGCGGGTTGCTCGCATAAAATGCGCAGCAACGGATGCATCGCCCAGTACTCCGCCAGGGAGTAGGGTTTCAGGGAGTGAAACCATTCCGGCTCGGGTCGCCCCAGACTCTTAAACTTAGCGGCCTGTGCGGTAATGAAGGTCGTCCAACTGGTGAGCGAAATTGCCACCATGGCCAGAAGTCCCCCGGAAAGCATGCCGGTCGCCGCCCCCTTCATGGTCATGCCACGCCACCAGACGCTCATGAACAACAGCGGAAAATAGCTGGCGGCGGCGATTGCGAATGCCTGTCCCACCATGAAATTGATTTCGAAATTCTCCACCATCGTGCCCAGCACGATCGAAATTCCGCCGATCAGGACCGCACACCACTTGAACATCCGCATCCGTTCCCCGGCCGTGCTTTGAGGACGCAGGATGCGTCCATACACATCATGGGCCAGCGCGCCCGTCATGCTCACCAGCAGCCCTGAGAAGGTGGACATGAATGCGGCAAAGGCACCGGCGCATGTCACGCCACTCAATATGGAGCCGAGGATTCCGAAGCGTTCCTGCAGGATGGTCGGCAGCTTGAGTACCAGTCCATCGGTACCGCTCACTCCCGCTCCGGAATACAATCCAGGCATCAGATTTCGCCCCATCACCCCGATGACGGGCGGAAAGACGTAGAATACACCGATGAGAATCATCACCCACATGGTCGTGCGCTTTGCGGCGACGCCGTCCGGGTTGGTATAAAATCGAACCAGGATATGCGGAAGACCCGCCGTTCCACAAACCAGGGCAATGATCAGGGAGTAGGTGTACAACAGGGCATAGGGTCGGGCGTCCATGGAACGCAGGACACCCTCCGAGGTGGGGAAGGCGACAAATCGGTTGCCCTCCTGACTGAGGGTGATGCCGTTCGTGGCAAGGGTTGATAAAAGGGCCTCTCCGTGAAGTTTCGCCGACTTGAATTCAACACTCCGCCAGTGCATCCGTCGTGTTGCCAAATCAAGACTGGTTTCGAGGGATACCGTCTGCCGCGGCGTGAATACCCCCTTTTGAGCCATTTGCGCATGCACATATTCCATGGCCAGGTCAACCGCCGGGTAATCCCCCTCTCCGACGGCCAGGACCAGTCCGGGTAGCGACCCACTGAGACCCTGTTGGTTCAACCTGAGGCCGTATTCCTCACTCAGAGCCGTGACACGTGGCCCCTCATAAACCAGACCGGGCTTGACCGCCTTGGCCGCCTTGGTCGTCAACGGGCCGAATGGATTCATCCAGGCAGCTTCGGCCGGAGCCTTTTCCGGAAGCGGTCCCGAAGGTTTGGTTTCGAACTGATGACCGTAACCGCCGTAGACAGACATCAGGACAAAGACAGGGATCGAGATGGCAAACATCTTGGCCCAGTATTGAAACGCTTGAACCAGGGTGATGCCCTTCATTCCGCCCAGAGCCACATTCAGGGTGATGACCGACCCGATGAGGACCACTCCGGCCCAGTAAGGGAGTCCCGGGAAAATGTACGCGAGGGTGGTTCCGGCCCCTTTCATCTGCGGCATGGTATAAAAACAACCAATAAAGAGGACGAAAACGACGGCAATCTTGCGAAACAGAGGGGAATCATAACGACCCTCGGCAAAGTCAGGAATGGTATAGGCACCAAAACGGCGCAGCGGACCGGCAATAAACAACAACAGGAAGAGGTAGCCGCAGGCATAACAGACCGGGTACCAAAGGGCATCGTAGCCGCTGCTCATCACCATGGCCGCCACTCCCATGAAGGACGCAGCGCTGAGGTATTCACCGGAAATTGCCGAGGCGTTCCATCCGACGCTCACCCCACGTCCCGCGACAAAGAAATCTGCGGCAGACTTGGATTTTCTGGCCGCCCAGAAACCCATGAACACGGTAACAACCACGGTGACGGCGCTCAGCGTGAGGATGTACGGATCAACGGCGGCAATCATCATCGGTGAAATTCGGTTGAGAAATGGGACCCTTGGACGACTAATTCCCGGGCGGAGGGTTCCGCTTCAATTCCAGGACCTCCGCCGCCTCGAGGGCCATGCTTTGCCGGATGAACACCCAGGCAATCACCCAGACAAACGGGAAAAACAAGACCCCCAGGATCAACCACGTGAGAGGGAATCCGCCGACCCGGCTGGCCATCAGTTCCGGAAGAAAATAATTGAAAAGCGGGAGCGCCAGCAGTGCGACCAGGAAGGTGGCGGCGCAACACACCGAAAGCCGGAGCTGCTGATGCTTGAGACGCGCCAACACGGCATCATTCATGACCGCCGAGGTTGATGGAGGTTGCACTCGGTTATGTTTGCAAAACTCCGAACGCCTCACAAGGCCGCTCTCACACGAGGCCATGCCCCGGATGTTCCGTTCGGACCATGAAAGACGGTTGCGGGTCCGCAGACCCCGTCCGCTATTGTTTCGCTCCGGAAGCTTCCTCGGGAAACCGGGCATTTCCCTCGGGGCAGGCCCACCGCTCGATATCCTCCACCCGGTCGGGATGACTGGCCATCAGCACGGATCGAGTGCCGGCTTCAAAGCAGGACGGAACCCACCCTGGTGCCATGGTGCAACCATAGAGGGAATACCGTCCTCCATCGATCAGGTGCGCCGCCTGCCAGACACCTGCGGGAACACAAAACTGCGCCTGATGACCCATGTTTGGATTGGGCCCCAAGACCACCTCCTCACTCGATCCATCGGGCTTCAATAGAATCAGCCGAAATGGGTCGCCGGCGTAGAAATGCCATAGTTCGTCCAACGTCAGGCGATGGAAAAGGGAGTGACTGCGCGGCTCATCACAATAAAGCCCCACCATGGCCGTCCCCACCGGGTGGCCGGGAGATATCTCGGCCACCGATCGGTACGTCTGCGCGAAGAGCGTTCCCTCTACCGGAAGCGGCTGAAGTCGATATCGGTCGATGAGGCTTTGGACGACGGAATCCATGTTGAGACAAGACTAGAATTCGAGGTGGGCAATGACGGTATCGACCAATGCCTGCGTCCGTTCGCTCCGGCGAATACTCGATCGTACCGGGTCGCCACCGGGATTCGAGGTTAGATCGGCAAAGTTCTCCAGCATTCGAACCGTCTGACGCCCGGAATCCGGGGTCTCCACCCGATTAAAATCCTTCGGCGTTGCCAATCCGGATCGCTGGGTAAAGCCGACCGGACGGGTAGGGTCTGGAATCAGAAAACCTCCCACCCAATCCAGCACGAAATCATCCAACTGAATGACGCCTTTTTCACCCATCAGGTCCAGATCCATCAGGCAGGCACCCACTGTGTATCCCGCGTCCCAGGTACTGGTGAGGCCGTCGGAGAACTGCAAAACACCAGCACCGCGGATCATGGCACCAGTGACGGTGTCCCGCCGGGCGACACCGTGGCAGTGCACCACCGTCGAATCGGGATCGGCAAACTCGGCGATGGCCCTCATGCAGTACCAGGCCATGTCGCCGATGGCCCCAGTGGGTTCCTTTTCCGGCTGCAATCGGATGTTGTTGCGATCCGACGAGGGAAAGAAGAAGGAAGTCCGAATCGCTTCGAGCCGTCCGGTGCGCAGCGGACATTCTGCGCGAATCTGGTGGGTCCGCGGATGATGCGTAAAATGAGTGGCGTCCAGGAAAGCAACGCCATTCTCAAGGCAGGCGTTGGTGATTCGTTGCAGGGAGGCCAGACTCGCAAATGGCTTTTCCCCAAGCACATGTTTTCCCTGGCGTGCCGCAGCGATGCAGATGGACTCACGCACCGAAGTCGGAGTCGCCACATAAACGGCTTTGATGGAGGGGTTGGCAATCAATGCCTCCCAGGACTCAAAGACGGGGACATCGCCATGGCGCCGTGCAAACGTTTGGGCGGATTCAGGCCGACGACTGGCCACTCCGGCCAATTCGACACGGCCGGTCTCACGGAGAGCGGTGGCGATGACATCGGCGATATAGCCGCTGCCGATGATTCCCAGTTGCAGTTTGTTCTCCATTCGATGGTCTCCCGGATTGATGACCCCGGGTTTCAGATTGCGGTGTCCGTGACTCGCCATTGGGTCCGTCCGTCACGGCAACCTCCCCGATGAGGACATGGAGGAACTCCATTGGTCAATACCGACGAAACCATTGGCCGGCCATTGCCGTGTTGCGCTCAGGCACAACCAACTGGATTTTGACGGCAATCCAGAGGTTCCTTAAGGATTCGCACCTTTTGGGCTCATCGTGGCAACAACGGTATCTCGTCCTCCCGTCCAGTCCCAGATGACGATGTCCCATTCCGATCCCTCATACAAAAACGTGTGGATCACTTTGAAGCCCACCTTCCGATGCGCTTTAAGGGATCGGCGGTTTGCCCGCGAAATATCGGTAATCGCGTAGTCATATTGCCCCTCAAGCGACTCACGGAATCGATGGTAAAGTTGTGGGACCAGTCCCATTCCCCGGTAATTGAGAGCCACGCAGAGCTGCCCGACCACCACATAAGCCGATTCGCGCAGCGGGCGATGGCCGTATTGAAGTCGTTCCACCTGATGGATCAAATCCTCCAGCAGGGGATGTCCGGCACCCATCGAGCGTTCGGCCACCAGGGCGTATCCGGCGAGGATGCCCCCGTCGACCGCAATGATCGAAGGATGCGCCCGGTGCATTTGGCGGAGATACTCCAGACTGTACTCAGCGGTTAGAAACCCCTGCTCAGCAGCTTCCGACTCGGTCAGATGTTGGGGCAGGTTCTGCCGTTGAAGTTGGAGAATGGCCTCCAATTCCGATTCCTGATGGACTAATCGGGTTGAAATGGACATGGCATTGGGGACCTGGGACCAACACGATCCCAACCGGTTGTCCGACACTGTGCATGAGCGTCGACCCAGGCTGCAACCGACAACACTCGGGCAGGCATATCCAAATCCTCTCCGTGCGGCTTGGGGTCAGCCTGTCAGCTCACAGTTGATCATCCAACGAATGCCAAAGCGATCCGTCAGCATCCCAAACCAGGCACCCCAGAACATTCTTCCCGGCGGCATCGTCACCCAACCGCCTTCAGAAAGCCGTTCGAAAACCTGGACCGCTGCTGCCTCATCACCCACCAGATTGATGGAAAGGGCAACAGCATCACCGACGCTGGTCGGACGGTCACAGACGTCACTGATCATCAGCACATTGTCTCCGAAAACCAGCCGGCCGTGCATGATCTTGTTGCGGTCGGCCTCGCTCACTTCCATGGGACCTTCTCCATAGCGACTGAGCATGGCAATCCGCCCGTTGAGTGCCGCTTCATAGAATTTCAGTGCTTCTTCCGCCCGACCAGTGAAGTGAAGATAGGGAATCAATTTCATTGTTTTCCTTCGAGCATGGGTGATGGAACTTTGGCTGCCCCTTTAAAAGGCTAATTCAAGGCATAAGACCGGGTCAACATCCCTAAGACCGGATTCTGCCTGGGTCCACGCCCCCCCCGTTTACCGGTAGGCAATGGGCGGAACCGGACGTCCCACCCGAAGGACCGACAATTCCTGGATTTGTGGCTCGGCAACGGCGACTTCGGTCACGCAACGCACGGCGGTCAGTTTCACTGGATGGATGGGAATAATTTGGCGGACACCAATCTGTCTTCCCTCCACCAAAACTTTCCATTGTCCGTCGGCATCAAGGCCCTCCACTTTGAACTTTCGAACCCTTTCACCTTTTCGAATATCCTCACGAACCACAACGTGATCGACGAGTTCTTCCCGGGACCAGTCCAGGATAACCCGATACCCATGCCCTTGCGTTGTCTCCAGCGGATGGCCAAATCGCAATCGAATCTCATCACCGAATTCGCGCAGACGTCGCATCTGCGCCGTGGGAACTTCTCCATGCCCGTCCGGGGTGACGTTCAATAGCAAGTTAACTCCGCGTCCGACCGATTGGTAATAGATTTCAATCAGGGACTCGAGACTGAGAATATGGGTATCGGAACCCGGGGACCAAAACCAACGAGGTCGGAGCATGGAGACATCGCATTCTGCCGGGAACCAGGCGTTACCCGAGGGGCTTCCGGCACCTTCCTGCGGGGTCTCTCCTTCCTTCCAAGGAATGGTGTTCCAGCACGGATAGGGGGCAAAACCGTGCTCGGTTCCGACCCATCGGGAACCGCCCGCACGTCGACCCTGGAACGCAATGATTCCGGGGGAGTATCGCTCAATCAAGTCATTGATGGGGACCACATTGCCGCCGTCGAACCACATTTCAAACATGGGTCCGTATTGAGTTAGAATCTCGGTGAGTTGCTGGCGATAAACGGCATTGTAGGCTGCCTGCGCTTCCGGAGCCTTGGTTCGCCCGCCATTGCCGGCTCCATGGGTTTCGTCATACGGACAAAGATAAACGCCCAGATC
>Ga0136644_10004034_pt1 | contig 10899 bp, 10 predicted proteins | sample C_130820_EF_Meta_FD_94780 | JGI IMG/M metagenome (GOLD analysis project Ga0136644, IMG submission 94780) | Freshwater microbial communities from Lake Croche, Canada to study carbon cycling - C_130820_EF_MetaG (v2) (version 2) | ecosystem: Environmental > Aquatic > Freshwater > Lake | place...
CGCGGTCAAGGATGTTAACCCACTTGAACTCACCACGGTAGTTCTGGGGGTTGAATCCCATTTTGCTGTCAGTCGAGATCGGGCTGGGAACCACGGAACGCAGAACATCTTGATGGAAGATGTAGCTGACTTCGTAGGTAGCCGTCTCGTAAGCAGGGTTAATATTATACGCCGTACCCTTGGTCGTGGTCTCCTTGCGGAAAGGGAACACGCGGATGAGGGCGTCGTTGGTCGTATCATACACGTTAAAGCGCGGAGGATACGGATCGACTGAATGGTAGAAACCACCGTAGGAACGCTCAATGCCGAGAGGAGTGAGCAATTCGTTGGGCTTCGCCCACCGGAAATCCTGACGGATGTCAGCATTCAGGCGGATGAGGTTTTCGCTGGTTTCCGCACCGCAGATCAACATGAACACCGGAGCGCCGTTTTCACGGCCCATGGCATTAGTTCCCGCGCCGTCGCGGATGAGTTTCATGTAGAGCCGCTTCAGGATGCCCTGAGTCAGCTGGCTCTGCGGTAGCGAGTTGGCCGAGAACGCGCCGGAGGCGCAGGTTCCCGTTCCGGTAGTGACGGCATTATAAACGCCGACCAAATCACCGGTGGTCACGCTGTAGGAATTTGCACCGTCGGACTTGACGGGAAGAATTCCAATGGTGGAAGCGCTAGGGATGACGAGGTTACCCTCGGCTGCAACGTTTTCAGTGTACAGCTGACGATAACGATCCTGCCAAACCAAGGAGGTCGACTCAGTGAGGACATCCATGATATTGGACAACTGTTCCCGACGTTTCACCGCGAAGCGCAAGTCTTCGAGAGCGATGTCAGGGGAGTCAACCGAGGCCCACTGCAAGCGATACTGACGGAGCTTCTGACCGAACGAAGCGTTGGTCAAAGGCTGGGGCAGAACGTTACCCGTAGTGGCCGAAGGAGAGCTGGAAGACACCGGAGGGGTCGATCCGCCCGAAATCGTCTGAGTATACGGATTAAATCCGGTATAAGTCTGATCGATCGGGTTGGAACCCAGGGTGCGCCAGTTGTAACCAGCGTCAGCCGTAATATCGCCAGCGGTATAACCGTTAGCAGTAGAGGCTGCGACCGAACGAGAGGGGTAGAAACGCTCGAAAGTGACCGAGCTGATCACATCGCCCATCTCCTCGGGGAAGGTTTCTTGCTTGGTGAGCTTAAGCCAAGCGGAGGTGTCGATCGTCCGGCGATAAATTTCCGGTCCGATACGACCTGCTTCTTTAACAAGAAGCTGCTCGATAGAATACGTAGTAGCCATATTAGTGTCAATTTCCTTTCATCCTTCCCCCAGCTCGCGCTAAGGGTCGGTTATGATTTGTAACAACAATGCCAGTTCCTATCGGAACTATCCATCGTCGCTACTGTCAAAACTTTTCCCTGGCGGCATCCCAGAGCTTTTAATGCCCGAATTCTGCTAGACCATTTCAATCTTTATAGGTCTTGTCCGGCAAGGGTCTCAATCTTTATACCTGCACCGAACTAGATAAAAGTATCAAGCGGGTGGAACGTGTCAATACTTTTTGTAAATTTATTTTAAACCGCGTTCCAAAGCATCTAAGAAATTCAGATCGGAGGGTATTTCAGAAGCAGAACTCTTAGATCCGCCGGATGAAGGACTAACAGCCCTAAGCTCTTTGGCAAGAGTTTCAAGTTCGGCAATTCTAGCTTGGGATTTACTTACGTAATCTTGGAATACGCTCATAACTACCGGCATTGCCGCGGCGCTAAAGGTCAATTTAGCCTTTGCCCGAGGATCAAGTTCCGTATTTTCAATGTCCAAAGCCTGTTTTTGTATGCTTTGAATAGTATTATTCCATTGCTCATTGCCTTCAATAGGCCGTAAAAGAGCGTTTTCTTTTTGGATATTTTCCCATTCGGTTTTGTAAGCAGTTTCAATTTCAGTCTGCATCCGCTTAAATTGAACTTCCCGCTGTTGTTTTTCTTCTGATTCAATCAATTGTAGGACAGTATTAACATCTTTGGTCAAAAGATCTCTACGGGCAAACACTTTGTGGAGTTCTTCGGCCTTAGTGCGAACAGCAAGTGAATCAACCGGATCAAAAGCGCTGGTAGCTTCTTTAAGCATTGCGCGGCGTTTAGCTGGATCGGTCTCCGCCATAGCAACATAAAGATTGCGAGGATCTACATTTTCATAAAGAGCCGCAATGTCGGCTACTTCCTTTTGAAGGCTAGTTAGAGGCTCAGTAACGGCTTGTTTATATTCACGGGTAGACTCAAGTCTTGAAAACTTTAATTCGTTTTCGTACTCGTCTCGCTCGGCTTTAAGAGTGTCCAATTGATTTTGCAAATCAACTTGTTCCGCAGATGTGTTGGAGGTATCCGATACTTTTGTCTCAAGTTCTTTTAACTTTGTCCTGGCATCACGCAAATCTTTGGTAAGCCGGGCCCAAGCGGTTTGAGCTTCGGGCTTGAGATTGTCTGGAGCTTTAATATCTAAATCATCGGCAACATCAGTTTTTGACTGGGATACAACCTCTTCCTTGCCAGTTAATCGCTTTGTCAACACATCCAAAGGATTGGTTGTGTTTGAAGCATCTGATTTTTGCGGAGTAACAACTTCTTGACTCTTTGAAGGCTCGGGGGCGGCATTAACAATCGGCGCGGGTTCCGCAGTTGCCGGTTTATCAATAGACTCAAACCCTTTATCCAAAGCATCGGCAAAAGATACAAAATTATCTCCTGAAGGTGTGGGGGTTGCGGCTGGTGCTTCTGGTGTTGCGGTAACGGTTTCGCTCATTGTTTATTTTCCTTATTTGCTCGTGGTTTCTGTTTTGGTTTCCCAGGGTTCTGGTAGTTCGTCCTTTTGGACAAAATCTTCTGACAAAGAACTTAATACGCGTACAGCTTCAAAATACCCTTCTCGTCGCGCATTTAAAGTTGCGTTCCAATCAATAAAATCTACTCCTGCCGGAGGCATAGTTGGGATAGGCATTCCCAAACTCATAAGAACTTCTTTTAAAGCTTCGCCAGCTTCTGAGTGGCAAAACGTTTTCCAAGCAATTTTAAAGTCGTCTCGTTTATTCCAATCTTTTAATGTCATGCTTTTGGTGCGGTGTTAGTTTTCAACGCAGCACTTAAACTAGCCGCAGCTTGAGCATCTTGTAAAGCTAATTTTTGTTTCATTTCAGCTTCTTTAAACTTTGCATCCATCGCCGCTTTTTCTTGTCTCAACTGCATGTCAAGCTGATGTTCTTGCATTTTCATCTGCATCTGAGGGCTAATAGGTTGAACTTGCCCCTGTTCTAAAGCCTGTTGCTGTTGCGCTTCGTTTGCCTTGCGAATATCTTCCTCAACGTCACGTTGTAAATTAACAACGGCTTCTCGCATCAAATTCATCGCCATCTTAATTTGACCGAGTTCTGCTTGTTTTGTCTGGTCTTGCGCAATCCTAACAAAATGGTCGTTAACGTGCTGGAACATTGTGGAGAGATACGCTAACGTTTGTTGTTTATTCTCTACTTGTTTGTTTTGTACTGCTTGTACAATTTGTCCACTTTCCCCAAGGTGAACTGATAGATGGATTGAATGATTCTCACTGGGCAGAACGCTCATCTGTTTGCCCTCTTGCATGGCGGCATTTTCCAATTGAGCAATCTTAGCGTCGGCGGGTATACGATTCTTAACATTCGGGTTAGGCAAATATCGATCAACTTGATCGTAACCAACTCGGGCGGCAATCCTATCGCGAATAGCATTTACTTGCCCAACTTCATCAAACCTCGGCAGCATACCCATAAACTCATTAAAGGCAGTAATACGCGCTGCGGGAGAACCTAAACCAACTGACTTAACAGGATCCACACTATATACAGCTTTTACTGCTTCCCAAGGAACGGATCTTTCTTCTAAACGTCTGCGGAACAACATTGCTTCTGCCGCCCCGTCTTCTCCCTCAATCCAAGTATCTCGCTGTAATCTCCTAAATTGTTCCCGAAGTAATCTACCCCAAGGAACGTAAAACAAATTCATCGAGTTTGTTGTGAGAATACTTTCGTTCGCTACCTGGGCTTCAACTTCCGTGGCGGTTCTTGGATTGCCAGAAGGCGCGTTCATCTGAGTCCTATAAGAACCGGTATTGCTTTGGCGAACCATCGCCATCTCGTTAATCAAGGGTTGAACATTAGCCGCAAGATTTGGATACTGAGTTTGAACAACGTTAAGTCCGGGAGGCAAGAATGATAGTGGCCCGGAATAGGCCATCGACATGCGAGAAACATCTTCACCGCTTTGAGGCTGAAGAAGTACAGAAGTCTGCAACATGGCGCCGTCCGCCATGGCGCAACGCAAACGATTGGTCATTTGAATATGCGGGAAAATCTTATATCCTAGCCCGCGGATAGAGTGATATGTGCCGTTACCAATGCCGTATGTAAAAATATGAAAAGCTTCTGCGGCATCTTTAAACCGATTAATTTTCTTAAACAAAAAGTCTCCGTGGCCATCTCTTCGCCCAATGGCGTGAGAATAAGATCCGTCAAATTCACGCACATAATAATGAACAACATGAATTTCTCTTGACCGAACATGAGCAAAATACAGATCATTATTTTTCATCTGTCTCTGCAATTCTTCCCAGTTCAGCCCGTCGGAAGGAAAAGTAGTAGTCGCATCAAGGATTGCTTGTCTAGCCGCTTCAACATTCCATCCGGCTTGAGCTGCAATTTTGGGGTCTTTGATATATTCGTACAATTCGTGGGTCAAATAAATCCTACGAACGCAAGCAATATCGACTTTACCTTCTGTTGCGGAAGTACCGCGGGGCATGAAGAAATCTCCAATGGGACAAACATTCCACTTCCAATTTCGTTCATCCTCAAAGAAAGCAATTCCCAAACCTTGGGAAACAAAATAATAAGAAAGTAATTGCTGTTTAAAATAAAAACTATCCCAATCTTTTGTAATAAGACGATTAAACTCTTCGGCAATAATTGCTCCGTACTCTTCCCGTTGACTTTCATCGCCAAATTTAGTCCTAACATTTACAAGACGATCTACAGAAGTTACAAGGTCATTATACGAAGTAAGAGCTTTCTCAAGGTCGGCTCCTGCTTCGCCAAAATTTAAATTGGCTCGATAACTTTGACCAAGTCTGCGAAGAACAACTGGGTCATACGGAGCGGCACCGTCAAACATATCCATGATTCGGGCGCGGTCTCGGGCAGATTGTTCGTCCGCCAAATACAATTGCTGGTACAACCCATGCAAACCTTTTTGATCGGTAATGCGGGTTTTAGGCGCTTTTCCCTTGTTATCCAAATTTAACAAGGAATCATCTTTAGGAGAAGAAAGAGTATATTTGGGCTCCACAAGTTTGCCTAGTATGGGGGAATGCTATGTTCCTGTCAATCAGATTTGAATTAACCCAAGAACGAAGAGTCTGCGACTGCTCGGTCTAGTTTTCTGACTTGGTTTTGCCAGGAATCCCTCATTTTACCGCCTACAAGAGAACCTGCTTGAATACCAAGTCTTTGCCTAGCAAGATCAAGCCCTAGAAAAAAAGCATCGGCCAAATCGGGAGACCGCCCAAGACGCAGTTTATAATCTCGTTTTGGTTCAATAGTAACTTTACCTCCAGCTGTAGTAGTATACTTTCGACCAGTCATCTCTTTGGCTAAGTCGGGGAGTATGCCTTTAAGCTGGCCCGACCTCATATATTCAACTCCCGAAAACCACAGTTCGGTAACACGGTTAGTATACTTATCCAAACCTCGAATAGGGTTAGTAATGCTAACGGGCAACACGGATGCTTTTTCTCCGAACTTAATTCGTACAATTCTTGGAGACCAAAGCTCGGCCAAGATGTCGCAAAAAGGATCGCCCGCACCAGTAGCGTCTATGGCTAGTCGTTCAGGTGGAACACCAGATTCATTACACAACCGAATAACTTCTCTAGCAATTTGAAAGTTTCTGGGTTCGGGTTTGGTGACATCTTCTCTGAGATGATGAAACTTATGCAGGGCTACAGCGGGGCCGGACTCTTCGCTTTGACCATATTTAACAATAGCTAATACGGATCTATCTCCTCCGTTTGTAAATGCGGGATCAAATCCAGCTAGGAACATAGGAGGGTTTGACCATCGTGGCTCCTTGGTTACATCATATTTTCTAAAATCAGCTTCCGAATAAATGCCCTCCTCGGCCCCAACAGGAGCGGGAAAACTTCTAATGAACCGCCAGAACGACAAGGAGTTTTCTCCTTCATTCTCAATTGCGTACTTTACCTGTTTGGACGTAAGCAAAAACGGCCACTTATCATTATGTTCTATATTTGGAGTCTTAAGTCCGTCCAAATGAATGCACTTGCCCATTTTTGTATCCCACTCATCGGCGTCAACCGTAATTGAATTCCAACCGTCTTTTGGGGTTGAAAACACTCCGAAAGGGTCATATTGAGAATTAAAGTTTCCAAGAGCAACACATTGAAACTGAGGGTTAGCATTAAGATTGTTGATAGCTTCAAACACGGAATTGGTTACGTCGGTAGCTTCGTCAATAATCAAGAATACCCGTTTATTCTTCAAGCCAATCAGTTTGGCTGTTGCTTCTTTTTCCTTGTCTGGGCTAGAGGGAACCAGAGTTATGGAGGATCGATCCGAAGCTTCACCGGATTCCGATACGTCCAACACAATCTTGCCCATTGAGTCAATCAACTTCCCGGGCAATCCTGGAACCTGCATGTATCGCTCACGTATTGAACCCCATAAACGTTTTCTTGCTTCTCGAACGCTAGTGGTGGTTACCAACACAAGAGTCTCGTGCGGAGCGCACAACCAATTAACAAGCCCCCACATAGCCATAGTGGAGGTTTTGGCGGAAGATTTGGGGCCGGAAATGGCTAGATAATTGTGTTCACATGCTCGTTCAATCATCCAATCGGCCCAAGGATGCCAATGAAATCCATTTTTATTTTTAGTCTTATGATAAGGCCACAAAATATCCACCACGTTTTTAAAATGCTGAGCCTTACCCAAACCTCCATCTTCCGGGCGTAACCCCCATTTGAAGGCGAGCAATTCAATGTCGAGATCGCCGGCGCCATCGGGCCAGGATTTTCCATATCGTTCAATAGGCAAGCAAGTAGTCTGGGTATTAGCTTGACAATTGTCAAATCGAGTTCAGCCTAACCGAACGCTTTGGAACATATATGATCAATGAACAGCTGTCAAAAAGGCAAGGTTGGAGAACGTGAGTGGCGTGATGTTCTCAAAGAAAAAGGTTTTGAAGCGCGGCGCGGTCGTCAATTCTCAGGTAGCCCTGAATCGCCGGACGTTATCTCAAACCTCCCTTTTCACTTTGAGGTCAAGCGGGTTGAGGCCCTCAACATTGATAAAGCAATGGAACAGGCCCAACGAGACTGTGGCAAGAGTATGCCAGTTGTGGCCCATAGAAAAAACAAACGCCCGTGGCTTGTTACGATGGTTGCGGAAGATTGGCTTGAGTTAGTTCGTGAAAAACATTCAGACGCCTGTCACCCTGCATTCATGGCAGGAGAAATCAAAGAACACTTTACTAACGGCAATTCGGAACCACTCAGTCGCGCTGGATTGTTCTGATACCGGAACTGGTAAAACCGTAACGGCTTGTTCAGTAGTTAAAGATCTTTCTATTCCGTTTGCAATTGTAGCTCCCAAAATAGTTCTTCCGGCCTGGAAAGAATGGTGTAGCACATTTGGGCTACAACCGGAGTTTGTGTTGAACTACGAAAAGCTTCGTACAGGTAATACCCCATACATTAAAAAACTTGGTAATAAACAATGGGAGTGGGTTCACAAGGGGCCAGAGTTTCTTTACATATTTGATGAGGTACACAAATGCAAAAGCTATAAGTCTCAAAATGGGGCTATGCTTGAAGCTGCCAAATCAAGCAAAGTCTTGATGTTGTCCGCTACAGCTGCGGGAAGTCCTTTGGACATGCGGTTTACCGGAAGATTATTGGGGCTGCACAATGGTTTAAACTTCTTTAGTTGGCTCCACAAAAATGGTGTAGTTAAAGCTCCTTGGGGCGGAATGACTTTTCGTGGGGGTAAGCGGGTTCTTACTGACATACACTCAAAAATTTTTCCAGCTAAGGGAGTTCGTATACGAATTAGCGAGCTGGGTGACGCTTTCCCAAGCAATCAAGTCAACGCTCAGACGTTTGATATTTCGCCAAAGATTGGAGAACTATATCAACAGGTAGAGCAAGAAATAGCGGAATTAAAAGACAAAGCAAAAGACGATAGAGATCCAGAGAGCCCGTTGACAAAACGACTTCGCATGAGGCAAGAGATTGAACTTCTTCGGGTGCCGGTAATCGTTGAGATGGCGGAAGAGTTCTTGGCTGAAAATAAAAGCGTGGTTTGTTTTGTAAACTTTAGGCAAACTCTAGAAGCCATAGGGGAACGAACAAAAAAACTAAAACCTTTATACATTCACGGGGGACAATCTTCCCAAGAGAGGGAGGACAATGTTCAGGCATTCCAAGCAAACGCTCATCATTTGCTGTTATGTCAAATAAACGCCGGAGGCGTCGGGGTAAATTTGCATGATCTCCATGGAAGACCTCGTGTCTCTTTGATTAGCCCTACGTATTCGGCGATAGATTTAAAACAAGCTCTCGGTCGAATTCATCGGTCGGGGTCAAAATCTCCGGCGCTTCAGTATATTTTGTTTGCCGCAAATTCCGTTGAGGAAGAAGTAAGTCAATCAGTCAAGAGAAAACTTCGTAATATTGATTTGTTGAATGACGGTGATTTAATCACGCACAATTAGTTGTTGACGATTACGTTTTGGAGGTCACAATCTACGTCACGCTAATGGATACTCAACACGCAAGGTATAGCCCAAGCACTCTTAAAAGCCGGGAACTCTGCCCCGGGTATGAGCCTAAAAAAGATGGGCAAGTTCATATTGTAACCCAACGTGGAACAGCTATGCACTACGCTTGTGAAATGAGCGATTTCCAAAATTTAAATGCGGATGAAACTAAACTTGTGATGAAATGTTTGGATTACATTGAACGCCTTAGAGCGGAGTTGACTCAAGATGCTTGATGTAAAAGAAATTAAACTAGAGGTTTTTGACCAATGGGGTTTTGTGGATCGATTGATGATTCGCGGAAACAAAGCGCATTTGATCGATTACAAATTTGGTTTTAACCCCGTGGATGACGCTGAGCATAACGCTCAGATGTGGGCGTACACGCTGGGTGTATTTGATAAATACGATTACATAACTGAAGTTACAGTTCACATATTGCAGCCAAGACTTGATTTGATTTTCACTCATACGTTTAACCGCGAGGCTGACTATGGGAGAATACACAAACGAATAAAAGGAATTATAGACAAATGCAAAAATCACACCGAAGCGGATTACACACCTGGAGATCAATGTATTTACTGCCACAAACTAGCGGATTGTTCCGCAGTTCACGGAGCCACTATGCAAATAGTTAAAGCTTACGATCTAACCCACGATGCTCAGTTGCCCGAACTCTTTCAGCCAAATCAACTTTCGACACCAGAACGTAGGGCTCAGGCGCAAAAAATTGCCATCGTCATGGAAGCATGGTGTGCTAGTGTCCGCAAACACAATTTAGAATTCGCCAAAGAAGGTGGAGAAATTCCTGGGTATGGACTACAGGAAGTTCAAGGAAAGAGAAAAATATTTGATTCGCAAAAAGCTTGGGAAACTGTCCAAAACAAATTGACGCCTGATGAATTTGCATCGGCTTGCGAGGTCAGTTTTACGGATTTGGCGGAACTAGTTGCCGCCAAAGCGCCGAGAGGTCGGAAGACCGCGGCGAAAGAACAACTGGAGGAAGAATTGTTTACTGCCGAAGCAATGAGGCGTAACGAACCTTCTTATCAACTAAAAAGAATAAAAGAGACAAATAAACAAAATGAAAACCTCATTCAGTAAAAAAGATAAAGAAGCGGTGGAAGCAAGCGAAGAAAAGGCATTGGTATCCGCGGAGTCGAAATCTCCGACCATTACCAATCGAAACGCGGGAGTTGATGGCGAGTTCAAAGCTTCTGACTTTTTGATCCCCAGGATCAACTTGGTCGGGAAGACTGGAAACTTGAGCAACAACTTTCAGCCTGGGTCTTTTGTGTTTAACAAAGAGATTGTGGCTGGAAGCAAAGAAGCCAACATGGAGGTGGTTATCACCCACATTCAAAAGAAATACATTCAGGAAATTCCTTACGGAACGGATGTAATCCCGAAAATCTTTGCTTCACAAGCGGAGGTTGAGTCGGCTGGTGGAACCTTGGATATCTCCGAATCCGAAGATGTGGATCGGTATATTCCGTTTTTGGTTCTAACCCTGCTGGTTGCCGAGCCCAAGGAAAAAAATCCTGTGTTCTCGCTTGAGGGACCGGATAAAAAGAACTACGCATTGGCGCAGTACAATCTTACTAAGAGTGCGTACCGCGGGGCTGGTCGTCAGTTGTTAACTGACAGTCAAACCGTATTGCGTGGTGGATTGACCAAGGGTCGTTATCAGGTTAGCAGCAAGCTCAACACCAATACCATGGGCAGTTGGTTTACGCCCACGTTTAAATTGGCTGGAACAAATAATGACGAGTTCCAGGCTTGGGCTTCTAGTCTGATCTAAACAGATGAAGGAGGGGAGACGTTCCGGCATGGTGCGGCGCGAGAAGCGCCGACAGGTCAAGTGTTCCTTGCCGCGTGAAACACCGGACGTCCTCCGTCAACTTGTACTCCTTCTTAGGGATACACTTCAATTTCAAGTTCAAACACCAACGCAAGTAAAGGGTATATGGATCAAGACAAAATAGCTCCTACTGTTACCGAAGTAGCTAACGAGGCGTTTTCAGTAATTTGCCGGATTATGGACAAGGGATC
>Ga0136644_10004035_pt1 | contig 10898 bp, 4 predicted proteins | sample C_130820_EF_Meta_FD_94780 | JGI IMG/M metagenome (GOLD analysis project Ga0136644, IMG submission 94780) | Freshwater microbial communities from Lake Croche, Canada to study carbon cycling - C_130820_EF_MetaG (v2) (version 2) | ecosystem: Environmental > Aquatic > Freshwater > Lake | place: Lake...
ACAGTACGAGTTGGGGTTGGACTTAATGCCATATCTCCACTTACTACCCAATCATTATTATCAATTTTACTCAAAGTAGCTCTACTATAAATTGTACGTAATGTCCAGCCAACACTAGAGTTGATGGTAACCCCCTGTTCGCCCGTAACATTAACGGCGCCATCGCCTAATCTGACCAATTCTATGGTACTTCCTACTGGCAAAGAACTATTGGCCGCTACAGGAATAGTAACCGTTATTGTAAAATCATTATTAAATGTAACAATTGACTTATTATCGTTGCTAGTTACTGAGTATGTCGTAGAATATTGATCTTTAACATTTCGATAATTCATCCAAGTGGCCAATTGTTCAAAACTAACCTTATAGGTCGAGTCTGAGCTACTAGCTGGCAGCACATAAGAGCCAGATATGGCTGGAGCAGCTTGTAATTCGCTAATTCTTAGATTGGCCATAATTTAATTCACTTTATAAGGATTTGAATATTAGTTTTATACACCTTTATCATTGGTCGGGGCAAATCATTCCGCGTCTACCTATCTCGTTTCTTGCTTTTTCTAAAGCCTTACCTAGTCCATCAAAATAATTTGCTGGATCAGCTTTCATTCTTGTTAAATCGCTTGAGCTATAATTTCTTATTTCTTGTATTTTTCTTATTTTAATTGGGGTTGTTCTGCTAGAATCAGACCTGTTACAATTTCCTGGATGTTCTTGACCACAAACTTGCGTATTTTCATCATTACACGGATACTGCATAACACTTCTAGAACTAATTTTATACCAATATGGACATGTTTCACATTTTTTGTCTTTATTTATTTTTTCAATTCTATCTAATTTGGTTTTATAGCTTTTAATTAAATTTTTACCACAAATAACTGTTCGACTGAATATTCCTCCTAGTTGTGCTGCTCTTGCTGCTTTATCAACATAACCTTCAAGATCCAGTTTAACAATTGTTTCTATAAAAACGATTGTATAATCATTTTGAACAGCATTTCTAAGTTCAGAATAAGCATCTTCATATGATTTACAATTATTATTAGTACATTCTTCTTGAGATAATGTTGCTATATTTACATTATAGGTATTAGTAGAATAATCATTACATTTAGATATTTGAGCCGTATATCCTGAGGAAGAAGACACCTCTAAGTCTTGGTTGCATGAAACCACAGTTAGGTCATTAGACCATCTCCAATTGTATTTTGGTGGACAGCATAATTGTCCATCACATGAAGATTGACATTTACCAGTTTCTATACAACCAATAGGCCCACTATTATTTACAGATATAATATCATCGCATGCATTATTATTTTCGAGAGGTATAGTATGTGTGAATGATGGGGGAGCACTATTATTCATTCCATTACGGGTACAGTAATAGGTATATCCTTTACGTCCTGTGAGCTTATACTCATATTCGCATGTTGTTGAGTTTTGTACTTGTTCTAGTACCAGAGAGCCACCATTATTACAACTATATTGTGGCACACTAACATTAGGGGTTGGAGGAGTTGGTGGTATATCGAAGCCAAAAGGACCCGATTGAGGATCTGTTGGATTAACAGCCTGATAGGCACCATCTTTTGTTATTAATTGACCTGATGAGGAACATTTAAATATATGTTTATAGTATCTGTTGAAACACTTATAGAAAGTAACAGTTTGTCCTCCTAGACCATCAAAAAAACCTACATTTGCGTTACCATTAAGTATACTCCCAACAGCTAATGCTCCACCAAATGTCCCAAGAGCTGTACCCGTTCCTAGGGCTATGAGTCCAGCTCCGACAGGCGATGCGGCGCCGGTTAAAAGGAGTGGGATACCAAGTACTAAACACGCTACTGAGACAACTCCATTTGTAACCGTAGGTGGGCCTTGAACAATAGCTGGTGCTGGTTCTCTTCTTCCGGTGCATGGACAAATATTCCCATTAGGAGTTCCAGTTACTTTTGTAAGTCCCGCAACAGGTAATTCGAATTGCAAATCAGAGCAAATATTGTCCCCTGCACACAAGTTTTTGAGCCCACCGGCACAAACAAGCTCGTAACCCCCAGGACAACAAATTGGAACACCGGAAGCATCTAAGTAATTAGGTATTGTTCCTGTGTCTATTGTTATGGTCGTTGTTTTTCCAGAACCATTATCGCATGGTACACCTCTACTAAGACAATCTGATAAACTATCATAAACATTATAACCAGTACATTGTGTACCAAGCCAGCTATCTGGTATTTCTTCACACAAATTCCAGCGTATAGTTGAATTTCCTACCGTTTCAGCATGTGGAGCTAATACAGCACAATTATTTAAAATTTGTATAGATTGTTGTTGTGTTGGTGTTTGTACTGAACTAGTATCAGTTATTAGTGTAATTGTTTCCTGTATTGGAGAACTAATGTTTGTCGTATCTAATGAGTCTAATGATTTTGATTGGCCAGATAAGATTTCTGTTTTTAACTCATCGTCAATTGTTGTATCAAAACTTATCGATTGATCTATAACTTTTTCTAAATTAATAAATCCAAGACTTTTATCTGTAATAATACTATTGCTTACAATATCTTGTGATGTATTAGAATTATTTGGAGATTCTTCAGTTTGTACGGATAGTGGTAATAGATTATTATTTCTAATAATAATTTCTCCCATTTGGGTTAGTAAAAAATCCCCATTTTCTGTCAAGATAGAATCATCATTATCTCTTAAAATAATTTTAACTTTATATGTTTGATTAGAAAATAAATCATTTATATTTGGAACAATCAAAGTATCAGAATTATCTCCTGTTTTTATATATGTTTGTCCTCCATCACTAGACACTGCCCATGTATAATCAAAAGAATAGTATATTCCATTAGATCTTGTATCGTCTGGAAAAACAAGATTTGGTATCGCAGTAAATTTTACAGTATCTCCAACAGTTGGTTCTGTTGGTTCTTGTGTTACTGTGACCTTAACAAAATTATCAAAAATAATTGTATCCATATTTTTTACCTTATTTTTCAATCCACTGTTATTGTATCTGTTCCATTGCTTATTGAAACTCTAAATCTATAATTGCTATATGCATTTTTTTTAATATTGTTTACATTAATACTATTTAAATTATCTCCAATAGCGATATTTGAATAGCTCATACCGCCATTTATTGACTGTTGCCACTTATAATAAAAAGTAGTATTTATTGTGGAAATTGGATTAACACTCATTATTAAATCAACATAATCGATAGAAGAAATAGTTTTTAGTTTATTTATAGTAGAAATTTTACTACAACTTAGTGTTGGTAATATGGTTAAACGAGCACTTTTGCTAATAGCCGTAACCCTATCCACGGAAATTATAACTCGATAATAATAGCCATTTTGCGTTCTTGTTAAATTATTAAGAGTCAAAGTGGATTTGGTAGCATTAGCTATATAGACCCATGTTCTATTATTAGCCGATTGTTGCCATTTATATGTTATTGTTGGATTACTCAGTGGAGACGTATATGAGTGAGTTACATTAAATACTGCAGTATTAGTATTTGTAGTTGTGTCTATTGGGTTAGTATTAATAGTGATTGTTGGTAAAGCATTTAATTTAACTGGATTTGTTGTAAAACTACTAGAGTTATTAGATATGATTACTCTATAATATTTATTATGGTATGTTTTTATAGTCTCTGTATTAGAAATATTTAGGATTAGTGTTGCAGATGTTTGTCCAGCAAGACTAGCGAATCCCGCATTAACAGACGACGAGTATTGCCACTGATATCTTAATATTCCATTAGTTGATGATGCTACTGTTTGGAATACGGCTTGACCAGATTGGGCGGATGTTGCTGTTGGGAATTGTTGTACTATTAGACTGGGGAATACAGACAAAATTACCTCTTGGCTATGTTTTGGAATGCTGCCAGAAGTAGAGATAATAACCTTATATTTATATCCATTCATAGATATATTTGGTGATTTAATAGTTAAAATAGATTTATCTTCCGAAAAAGAATATCGTGTCAAGTCTGTAACATCGACATATGATGATCCGTTATTAGTGCTAATTTGCCATTGATAATTAATGCTATTTTTTTTGGTACTAAGTGCTTGAGCTTCAAAAGACACAGAATTCCCTTGTGTTGTCAATCTATTGTTTGGTTGTTTAATATAGTAAACTATATCTCTTGCGTATAGTTTATCGTCTGGTGTTAGTCCATGTAGTATTTTAGACAGATTTTTCCAAAAAGTACTATTTAAATCTATTTCTTCAGTTATTTTATTTATTTCTGCAGATCCATCAAGAACATTAACTGCGTTTGTTAACATTTGTCTAGTAATACCAAATGGTTGCATCATTAATCCATATCCGTCAATAGTTGCTCCCACAAGATTATTTTTTGCAATACTGTATTTACTATTCGGTGTGGGATTTTTTTTATACTCCATAATACATTTAAGTATCCAATATAATGCTCCTCCAATTTGTACTTTTCCTTGGAAGCTAATTAAATTAGACCATTTTATAGATGGCTGATGATATGTTCCCCATCCCGAAGCAGATAGAATATTATCTCTAATATCAATCATATTTCCTACATTAGTAATGTATTCTGTTTTTCCAGTTATACATTGTTCACTATTATAGAAAATGATTGATCCTGGTTTAGCTTGTTCGTGCAATGTTTCTGTTCCTAAAAAATTTATCTTAGTTGAAATAAAAGAAAAATCTTGTGATATTCCATTGTTGAGTATTGTATTTGTGGTATTTTGTATATATCTTAATGGTGATTTATTAGAATATGAAGATATAGACAAAGATTCTACGCAAAAAACATCTTTTAAGATTTGATATTTCCCATAAGTTACCAATCTCGTTGGTCCCCCTGTTACTAATAAAGATCCTCCAAGTTTTACAAAATCTAATAAGGCATTTTGTCCTACTGATGACATATCATTATTTTCCTCATGTTGCAAAATTACAACATTAACATTAGCTAAAATATTGTTTTTATTAGAAAAGGAGGAAGCTTTTACAGAGCTTATAGTGATATTGTTGTTTGGTGTGATAGATGATAGTTGAGTTTTTAATGTATTATCTTTAGATGTTGTTTGAATAATTAAAATTTTAGGATTAGTTATATTATTTGACAACCATTTTATTGAATTTTTCAGTAGATTACTAAAATTTGCTACATTTAGATTTTGAGCTGTGATATGAGAAGAAAGATTCATACATTTACCCAAACCATATGGTCTTCCGGCTAGCCCTATAGACGTGCATCTATTTGAAGGCATAATTAATGGGGTATACGGGGTGCTGAGAGATTTTAATCCATTAGATACTTCTGGAGTTTGTATTATGTTATTTTTTTTGGTATATATATTTGATATAACGGCAGGGCCCCTTGTGGCGATACCATTATATTTGTTTTCAACAACAAGCTTATACGATTCATTTGTTGCTAAAAATTTAACATAGAAAAATACAATAGGGGAATTTGAAGAATTATCGTCAATATTTGCAAAGGCTCCTTTAATTGATTGAAGTCTAAGGTGAGGATCTCCCCACATTACAGTATTATCTACAATATTATTTGCGTCAGGCAATTCAATTCCGGTATTAATTGAAGCAGTTTGGCTTGTGATAGAGTACATAGAAGAAGAAATAATTGCTCTATATAAATATTGATTTTTATTTGTACTAGATATAATTAAAGTATTAGATATTTCTCCAGCTATATTTTGAAAATTTATTCCATCCGAAGACTCCTGCCATTGATAATTTAAATCTTCTGTTGTTGGCTCGTTAAACGATGCAGCAACAGAAAAAAAAGAATCCCCACCTTCTGCAACATAAGAGTTTTGCGGTTCTTCAATTATAGAAAAATTAGCGGCAATAAAATCTAGCTTAGCAATATTTGTATATTTAATATTTTGTAAAGTTGGAGAAAAAGCTGAAATAATTTTTAGTCTATAGGTTGAATCATCGTCATTTTCTGTTACATTATTTAGATTTAATGTTAAGCCTGTTGCTCCAACTATTGGATTATAGATTGTTGGAGTTAATCGATTAGAATACTCCCACTGATACGAGGTAGAGGCTGAGACAGGAACATTGATATTCGCACTAAAAGATGCTGATCCTGCATTAACTATTTGATCTGTTGGATGAGATATTATATTGATTGGAGGTAAGGTTGTAAGCTTAGCCCAATTAGAAATAGCTACTGAATTACCCGAAGTAACAACAGCCCTATAAAACAGATTATTTTGAGCTGCTGTTGCATTACTAATTGTTAAAGAAGGACTATTTTGGTTGTTCTCTATGTTTACAGATGTTATTCCTTCATCTGATGATACTTGCCATTGATAAATGACAGGAAAAATTTGAACCGACGTATCAATTTGTGTGTTATCTGGCATGTGTTTTCCTAATATGGGGTAACCTGTATTGTGAAAGTTGCTGATCCACTACTGTTAATGAACTGGTCAGAAGGTTGCTGAGATATGGCTAAATCAGACCCAAGAACAGACAGCGTAACAGCGTTGCTTGTTACCGAACCAAAAGCGTTGGTTAGTATGACACGATATTTGTAATTGTTTTGGCTTGTTGTTAAATTATTTAATAAAATGAAATTGTTTATTTGTCCGTTTATATTTGACCATACAGAACCATTGTCTGTGGATAATTGCCATTGATAATTCGCATATGATGGGCCCCCTGCAACACTAAAACTAGCCAGTCCTGTTCCGTTTGGAGCCTCTTCTGCCATTTGATTTGTGGGCTGTTCAGTGATGAATGGAGGTATGGGCGAAGCTGTTGGGGTAACTGTGGGTGTAGCAGTTAGCGTTGCTGTTGGAGTTGCTGTTGGGGTTCTTGTCGAGGTTTTAGTTGGTGTGGGAGTTATTGATACGCTATTTAGCAAAACGATATTATTTGGTTGGCTGCCAACGGGTATATTTTTTATTAATGTTTCGTTAGAAATACTTATTATATCAACAGAACAAGTATAACTGTTAACGCTATATAGATATAATCCATTGTAATTAATAGCTAATCTTAGAGGATTATGGATGGGTCCTCTAGAATTGTTAAATGTAAGATCTATAGTAGATAACACTTGATCTGTAGAAGAACTAATTTTTTTTATTGTATTGCCACTAAAATTAGATATGTATGCATTACCAGTTATTGGATTAAAAACTATATCTGCCGTAGAATTTGAGCCGTTTATTGTATTTAACAATACAAACGCGGGATTTGAAACATCATAGATTTTAATATCTGTATCAGAAACTAAATAAAGTTTATCGTTTTGACCATTTATTCCCATGCCTTTAAAAACATTAGTATTCGTAATAGAAGTGCTATTATTGCTCCAATTATAGGAAGCATAAGAGCCCAAAATACTTGGCAACAAGATTCTAAAAACTTTATTGTTATTTTGAGCAACAAATATGTACTGGCTTGTGGCATCGTCAACGTACTCTATTTGAACAACCTCGGAATCAAAAATACCACTAATTGTTGTTAGTAGTGTTGAAGAGCCAGGGTTTAATGAGTTGACCTGATAAACTAGTATTGAGTTCCCTGTGGAAACAAATAACACATTGTCTGCACTATTAATTTCTAAATCAATAATTGCAGACTGAGCATTAGTCTCGAATGAGTATCTATTATAAGTTGCTGTATTTATTGCTGTAATGAGTGAACTTTGGTCACTTGAAACGTATACCAGTCTATCATCATTGGTTGCTACCATTCCAAGAGGATTGTCTATATTATTTTGTATTCCTAATAACTCTTGTCTAGTTGTATGTATTATCGCTATACTATCTGATCCATAATTACTAATATAGGCTCTTGATATGGTTGGATCTGATGGGGTTGGAGTAATTGTTGCTGTTGGTGATGGTGTTGTGGTTTGGGTGTTTGTAACGGTAGGTGTAGGAGTTTGAGTAGCGGTTTTTGTTGGAGTTTGTGTAGGGGTTTTACTAATTGTTGGTGTTACTGTTGGGGTTACTGTTAAAGTTCTAGTTGGAGTGGCTGTTGCTGTTCTTGTGGGAGTAGCTGTAACTGTTGGCGTTAATGTTGGAGTAACACTTATGGTAGGAGTTACTGTTGATGTGCGAGTAGGGGTAGCTCCAGGACTGGTTGTTGGAGATGGTGTTAGTGTTGCTGTTGGAGATGGTGTGCTTGTAGGGGTTTTTGTCGGAGTGGTTGTTACCGTTGCTGTGGGCGTTGGACTATTGGTTGCTGTTGGTGTTCTGGTTTGTGTTGGTGTTGGAGTCTGTGTTGGGGTTTCGGTAATAGTTGGGGTGGGAGTTACAGTTTGTGTAGGGGTTATTGTTTGAGTAACTGTTGCTGTTGGTGTTACGGTTGAGGTAACAGAAGGGGTTGGAGAAGGCACCAAACCCAAACTAAATGCTATATTTTGTGGATTTTGACCAACACCCAAGACAAGAGGAAGTTCTGAAGAAGATAGATTTCCATCAACAATAGAAATTGTATTCTGTATATTATTAATTAATACTACTTTGTTGGTAAGAGCATCATATTTAAAGTTGACATAATTTAATGTTTTCTCATTCGTTAGACTTTTTAAAATTATATTACTATTTTTGTCAATAAAATCTATCTGTGAAGAAATAGTTCCATCGCTATTAAATATGTTGGGTTTTTTAAGTATCAAACTATTATTAGGACCTATATCTGTTTTATAATTGTTTATATTAGATATATTATTTTGTATATTTGTAGATCCATTAATTTTTATGATTGGACTATTAGTTTCTGTCGATCCTAAAACCCTGTTATTTTCATCTGTAATAATTTCAATAGGATTAGTTGTTATGTATATATCGCTGGTATTTTGATTTATACTAATATCTATAGGAGTATTATTTAACTCTTGAATACTAGCTATACTCCATATTCCATTATTCTCTAAAATAGTAGTCAGAGTCTTATTTATGGGATTAATAATATATGTCTTATGATTATTGTCATCGGTAACAAGCTCAGAAGCTCCTTCTGCAACAGATAAACTATTAACTATTGTATCAGTATTAAGATCAATAACTTTAACACTATTGTCAAAATTATTCAGTACATAGGCGTATTTATGAGACTCATCTATGTCTATGGAAACGCATCCTGATCCTGTGGGGATATTGCCAACAACTGCACTAGATATTGTGCTAATAATAGACATGTCCTGAGTATAATTAGCCACATATATTTTATAGTTATAGACAGCCAAATCCATTGGTTTTCCACCAACAGAAATTCGTCCTATTTCTCTATAATTTTTATATGGTTCTGTCATTTATTTGTCCTTTTGATTATATTAATAATTACACCGATGTTGAGGGTGTGGGTGTTGGTGTTGGAGAGAGCGGCGGAGTGGATTCTAGATAGGCTACAATACTAATATCTCCGCTATCAAAATTAGCAACATAAGCCATAGGACTGAGACCAGATGTTACAGAAGGAGTTGGGGTGGGTGTGTAGGTTGGGGTGGTAGATGGGGTAATGTCTGGACCAACAGTATTGGGTGTAGTTGTTGGGGTTTTGGTTGGAGTAGCTGTAACAGTCGCGGTTGGCGTAGCGGTTGGAGTTTCCGTGACCGTCGCGGTTGGCGTTGCTGTGGGCGTAGCGGTTGGAGTTTCCGTGACTGTTGCGGTTGGCGTAGCTGTTGGCGTTGGAGTTTCCGTGACCGTTGAGGTTGGCGTTGCTGTGGATGTTGGAGTAGGATTACCTGGTCCTGGCGGCGGAGGAGGAGGGCCGGGTGGTGGGGGTGGAGGTCCGGGTGGTGGGGGCGGAGGTCCGGGTGGTGGGGGTGGAGGTCCGGGTGGTGGGGGTGGAGGTCCGGGAGGAAGTGAGTTTGTTGTATGTGTTGGCGTAGGAGTTAGTGTTGGTGTTTGACTAATAGTAACAGTAGGAGTTGGTGTAACTACTGCTCCAGACCATAATACATAAGGTAGAGAATTAGAATTACTAATTATTAAATAACTCTTACCGTTATCTAGTGTAGTAAAAGCTTGTAAAAAGTCTGGATCCCCATTAATCCATACTGCCGGACTATCATTTGAAAAAGCATATATCTTTTCAATATTATTAGTCAAACCTGGATAATTAGATAAGACAATTGATGTTCCTAAAAATGTAACGATTTGTTTTGTTTTGTCTATAATTTGCTGACTAGGAATAATTTCTGACACATTCTGTAGTTCATATGGTACAGATGATGAGTCTTTCGATATGATAAAATATCCAGCATTTGGGTCTAAATTTGTAATTTGCTGTAAAAATTCAGGATCCCCATTAATCCATGAGGCTGGATTATTGTCAATAAATGAGTATATTTTTTCTACATTATTTATGCCGGATAATGATGCTATTAATATTGAAGATCCGCCGAAATATTGGGTTAGAAATTTTTTGGATTCAATATTCATTAAAGATCAATCCTTCTATAGGGTCCAGTGTTTGTTCCTGATCCAAAAGAAGAAGTATATACATTGCCAATATTAGTTACAAGAACGAATGTATTATTAGCCGTTATAACTTCTGAATACGTTGTAATTCTATAGCTGTATACACCACTCATATATATTCTAATGTCAGTAAAAGACAATGGATTATTGATAGGTGAAATTTCGTTAAACTTAATACTAGAACTAGCAGTACCAGATAAGGTAACCCCATTACCTGAAGCAGAATTACTTCCAGAAGCTATTGTTAAGGTTGTATCAAATGCTGATGAGGGAGTAGGTGTGGGTGTTGCCGTAGCAGCTGGAGTGGCCGTTATAGTCGCGGTTGGTGTTGGTGTGGGTGTTGAGGTTGGAGTATCCGTGACTGTTGCGGTTGGTGTTGGTGTGGGTGTTGAGGTTGGAGTTTCC
>Ga0136644_10004039_pt1 | contig 10892 bp, 8 predicted proteins | sample C_130820_EF_Meta_FD_94780 | JGI IMG/M metagenome (GOLD analysis project Ga0136644, IMG submission 94780) | Freshwater microbial communities from Lake Croche, Canada to study carbon cycling - C_130820_EF_MetaG (v2) (version 2) | ecosystem: Environmental > Aquatic > Freshwater > Lake | place: Lake...
CTATTTCTCAATTTACAGACGGTCTATTCAACAAGTTTAAAGATTTTGATAAATTCTCGATTCATAATATCGATACCGGAAAATCAATAAAAGACATTATTTTGGGTGAAAGTAATATATTTGTGATGTCAAAACAACTTTTGCAAAAGTATACTGGTGAAAATGTTATTGCACAGATAAAAGCCCTTGGATTGGATCTTATTTGTTTCGACGAGAACCATTTTGGCGGAACAACAGAAATTTCAAAGGAAATTATCGCATCATATTCTAGTGAAAATACTGTGGAATTATATTTGACAGCTACTTACAATAAGCCACTGAAGGAATGGAATATTCCTAGTGAATGCCAGTTTTATTGGGATATTGAAGACGAACAGATATGCAAACAGATAGTCGCAGATTATAGTAATATCAATAGAATGGTCGAAAAGCATGGTCATAATGTTTTGACCGCAGTAGAACATTTTACTAACCTTGGATATTCGGTAAATGAAATATTTGCATCCTATCTTGAAATGCCTGACCTGTGTATATTTACTACAATGTTTGAGTCGTCTATACATGATCAAATACAAAGAGATATTATGGGATCTAAATATGGATTTTGCTTCGACACTTTGTTTGCCCTCAACAAAGATAAAACCGCACTCTTATACGAAAGAGAAGTTTCTATGATTTTGAGATATATATCAGGATCACATAAGCTTGTTGATTTTAAGAAAGGTGATAAATCTGTTCTTTCAAGAATAAATAAGATGTGTAACGAAAAAAATTCTCGCATACCTTTTACACAAATTTGGTTTCTTCCACCAGACAATATAAATAGCACTTCTATATGTTTAAAGAAACTAATGGAACAGGATCCAATTTTGAAGACGTATGAAATTATATGCATTAATAGAGGCAACAAAGAATTGGCAAAGGATACGAAATTGGAAATTTCCAATAAAGAAAAGATAGCAAAGGCTGCTGGTAAAACTGGTTTAATTTTGTTAGCTGGAAGTATGTTAAATCTGGGCATAACTTTGGATTTGTGTGACGTAGTTATGATGTTAAATAACTCAAGCTCTTCTGATAAAATAATGCAACAGATGTTCCGGTCAATGACGCAGGGTGAAAATAAAAAATTTGGTTTTGTTGTAGATATGAACATAAACCGTGTTCTAAACACATCTATAAATTACAGTGTCAATAATGCCAATCGAAATGTAGAGAAAAAATTGAAATATATAATAGAGAATCATTTGATCAATATCGATCCCGATATGATGGAACAGAAGCAAATGAACAGTGACGCTTTTGTTGCAAAATTGATGGAAATATGGAAGGCTGATCCGGTACATTCGTTCAAATCATTGTTGCAAAACCTTGACAATGATCGTATTACTTTTGATGAAAAGGATCAAAAACTGTATAATAAGTGCTTTACAAGCGCCATTAATGACAACTCTGCATCTAGTATTTATATGAGTGACGATGGTGATGCTTTGCAAGAACTACCTAGCGGAATTGAAGTAACAAGAGAATCTAGTAATACAGCAAGTGAAGAATCTAAAACCGAAAAGGAATTGGCAATATCGTTTATAAAAGACGTTTTGCCTTATATTATTCCGCTTGTTTGTATTTTAACCATAAAGAGCGAAGAGAAAGATATATTGGAAATGTTCAATTTGATAGAAAACGATTCTCTTCTTTTAGAGATATTTGACGATGTTTGTATGACTTGGTGGAATAAGAAAAACTTGATTCTTATAATTAAACAAACAATTTCAAAATATTTTGATAAAAGTTCTAATGCATATAATATATCGATTACGTTTAAGATGTCTTTGCGGTCATTGATAGACAGTCCCACTGAATTGATAACGCTTATAAATGATTGTTTAAAACCAAAAGAAGTAGATAAGAAGAAGCATGGTGAAGTGTTTACGCCAATTGTGTTCGCAAATAAAATGCTCGACGAATTGGCGAATTATTATAAAAAAAAATATGGAAAAAACATTTTTGAAGACAGTACATTGAAATGGGGTGATATTACGGCAGGAATGGGGAACTTTCCAATACCACTTTACTTTAAACTTATGGAAGGTCTTTCTGTAGAAATTCCTAACGAAGTGGTACGTAAGAAGCATATCATTGAAAATATGTTATACATGGCAGAACTTACCAAAAAGAATTGTTTTATGATTAAACAAGTATTTAATGTGAACGGTGACTACAAATTGAATTTGTACGAAGGCGATTCTTTAAAACTAGACATAAAAATGGAATGGGGAATTGATAAATTTGATGTCTGTATAGGAAATCCACCATATAACAAAGAATTGAAATCGACTGGCGCCACAGCTTTTTACAACGAATTTATCGAATATTACATAGATAAAAGTGATCTTTTAAGTTTTATCATACCGTCTCGATGGTTTTCTGGCGGCAAAGGTCTTGAATCGTTCCGTAAAAAAATGCTTTCTAGAAAGGATATTGTTTACATTAACCATAATGAGGACGCAAGTAAAATCTTTGGTAATTTGGTAGATATAAAGGGTGGTGTTAACTTCTTTCTAAAAGATAAAAATTACAATGGGCTGTGTGATTTTAATGGAACGATGACTCAATTAGATAAATATGAGGTTTTCGTAAGTGGAAAATATTATAGCATAATTGATAAACTTTCTGCATTTAATTCTATAACTGATATATTTATGGGGAGGTGTTTTGGTATTGAGACGAATGACAAACGATTAGTTGACGATGTATCGCTCAACCTAATTAAGTGCTTTGTTTCTCAACAAAAAGGGTTTGAGAAGTACATTTCTAAAGAAGAAGTAACAGAGGAATATAATTATTGGAAAGTTATTACCGCAGAAGCTGCACATGAACATGGCAGTGGTTTTGGAAATACATTTATCGGAAACACTAACGAAGTGCATTCTGGAAGTTATATTTCATTTAAAGTAGACGATGAGGCTCGGGCAAAATCTCTGTTAAGTTATATGCGATGCCGACTTCCAAACTTTATGCTATCTATTAGAAAATGTTCCCAGCATATTAACAAGAATGTTTGTAAATGGATTCCTCTTCCACCATTAAACAAAACTTGGACAGACCAATTGATATATGAGCACTTCAATTTGTCTGTCCATGAAATACAACTCATAGAAAATACACCTATTGACGGTTACAAGTCAGTTGTAAATAATTCATTGAAATTAAAAATCCGCAACCCACTATAATGCACGTATGCTTTCTAATATACATTATTTTTTTTGATAAAATACGTTTGTTATTATTTTATCAAATATTATGTCATTAAGCCGCTAATCTAAGACCACCTAATAGGTTTACGCCCGCACCGAAGCCAAGTCCTTGGCGACTGGAAGCACCAGCAGCAGGGATAAACACATCAAGAATGCTAAATACAGCAGCCGCAGTTAACGCGATAATTACAATTTCCTCAACATTAAGGGATTTCTTGGGGATAAGCATCGCACAAATGCCAACAGCAAGGCCTTCAATTAAGTATTTGATTGCGCGCTTTACAAGTTCAGAAAGATCAAACGCCATGGTTTATATATTATAGACCAACAAAATAATGCTACAATGTTCCTAAATAATTAAAAATAATAATATTTATGATATAAACTAACTTAAACAAGTTTTTTTATACATTATAAACATGTCAGACTTTGAAAGAAAAGTATTACCAAACGGTAAAGAAAATCCTAAATATGTAGATTTATGCGACGAAGATCCACCAATTGCTGGACAAAAGTTCGTATGTATGTCTTTTGTTTCGCCAGAAAAAATCCTAAAAAAGCGCGAAGTATATTTGTTTGACCAATTCATTAAACAATGGGAATTTTCAAAGTCTATGGAACGATATTTTGATTTTATTCATTTTATAGCTTACAAATATAACCTAAATGTAGAGACATTGATCACTGATTTTAATGATTTTGTAAAGGAAGAGAGCGATAAATTAAAAAAGAGCGGTATCGAGGACGACTATAAAAATTTCATGGACAAACAAGAGGAGAAGTTAACTGAGCAATTTGGTCGTGAACATGCTTTCCAAACATCTGTGCGCGGATTAAAAGTCCGCGGCGTATTTCCTACTCAAGAAGAAGCAGAAACAAAATGCAAAAAACTAAGAGAACATGATCCTAACCATGATATCTTAGTAGGGCCTATTGGTGTATGGATGCCATGGGATCCCGAGGCTTATAAGACTGGTCGCGTTGAATATTTAGAAGAGGAATTGAATGCTCTGCATAAAGAAAAAATGAAGAATGAAGAATTAGCAAAGCAACAGTTTGAGGAACGCGTGCGCGAAACGAAAAAGAAGGCTATTATGGAGAATATCGAGAAGGCAAAGAAGAGCGGAAATGTTCTTACGCAAACCATGGATGAGAATGGTAATTTAATTGGTGTGAAAGAAACAACGGATTTTGAAAATCGCGAAGTTGAAAGTGTAGAATCAACTCAGTTACGAAACGAGATGCTGGTAAAGAACGTTTTGTCAAGTGATAAAGATGGTACCAATGAATAGTTGTAAAATATTATTGAAAAAGATATAAATGATAAGACATTTATATATTTAGGGTGCGATGAATACTTTTTATCAGATACTGCATAAAATCAGTAGTAAATCTGAAGAATTGTATAATTTTGATACGGGTTCCGCGAAATGTGAAATGCAAATAAAAATTAATTATTGCAAAACATGTTACGAGTTTGAATATAAACATATTAATGACCTAGAAACATCTATTGTTAAAACCGTCATTGATATGTTGATAATGTCACCCTTAAAACAAAATCTGAAAACAAAATACGATTATCTAAAAACCGTATTAGATAATATATTTCTAAAAGACTCACAAAAGCTAGATTTTATGAACATCTTTAGAAAAGCCCAATGGCATTACCACATTTTAAATCGACTAGTATATCGATATAAATGGAACAAAACCTCTTTAAAAATCGAAAAGGATTTGTTTATGAATACAATTAGCGAATCACAGCATAATGTGGTTACTGTTCTACAGAATAATCAAAAATATTTGTTTACTGTGAATGATTTGAAGACAATCATAGAAACGGCTCTTTGTAATACTCATCATTTTTATGCACAGCCATTGCCCATCAAAAATCCTTACAATAATATGATTTTTGACAAATCGTCTCTTTACAATATTTATTTTTTTATGAAGCGTGGCGATTTTGTTTTTAGTGATATTTTTCATAAATATTTTTTGGCAAACTTCAATTTAACATATTTTCGCGAACTAAATGAAGTTGCCATTCGTGAAAAGTACATTGAATCCGAAGCAAAATCAGAAGACATTTATATGTTGTACGAGACTACAATTGTGATGTTAAATGAGAACATGCATACTAAAAAGCTTCTAATCCATTCGGGGTTTCCAAAGAAAGTTCTTGTGGATGCAATGCGGCCGTACGTGAGACTTTATTTAAAAAAAACGTATAGTTTAGATTTGTATACTAAGTATTCTTGCGAATACGAATTGCGACAACAACTGAAAGAGTTTGTAGAATATAATCCGCAATTTGGACGAAGATGGTCAACGAAAAATGTATGTGGCAAAAGAACGTTCACTTATAATATGGATTATAAAAAATTTGAAAAGCCAAATTCATTAAAGGGATTTTATAAAAGTCATTTGGAAGCGCTTAATGAATGTAATTACGCTGGGGATATTTTCAATAATGAAAATCCACAAAGTGATTCGTCTTCAGAATCAGATTAAATCAACGAAACGAAAATAAAAAGATTAAATAAAAAGTTATTAAAAACCAATAACATTTTTACCACTTATTTTTCTTTACGTTAATCGCGGGTCCAGATCGTTTTTTGCCTTTGCTAGGATCATATGCCTCATCTTCATCGTCAGAACCCATATTCTTCGATATTTCCCAGAATTCCTTTGATCCCAATTTGAAATCTGGGTGATTTTCGGCTTTGTACCAGAAAATTTGATCATTCAATTTGTTAGATTTTGCATTGTTATTAATGACTAAACATTCGTAGTTTTCGGTGGTTTGATCCATGACTGCACAAAAAGATTCTAATGTTGGAAACATACTGGCATAATTTTCCCATATTCTTTTACGATTTGTCAAATAAGGTTCTCTTAAAATAAAAACATAATCAATATTTGTACGTAGATTTGGTGGAATACCAAGTGGGTATTGCATAGTAATAATTAACATAATTTTCCAGTGACGTCCGTTCATGAACAATAAACGCATCATTTTATCTCGCGTCCAGGTTTGATCATATAAACAATCATCTAATATAACAAATGCCCGAGGATCGATTGTGGTTTTCTTATAAGATTCTAATTCTTTGTTTACCTGTTTAAGAACTGTTTTTTGCCTTCTTAAAATGTTCTCAATTAAGACTGTATTATACTCTTCATGAATAAACAGTTTCGGAACATGTGCTGCATAAAACCCGTTACCAGCTTCTGTTCCTGAAATAACAGTGCCAATTGGAATATCTTGGTGATAAAATAACAAATCGCGAACCAAATAAGATTTGCCAGTATCACGACGCCCAATCATAACAATAACTGGTCCTTTATTTTCATCTGGTTTAAATGTGATATCTCGCATATTAAATCTTTTTAATTCCAACGTCATATTAATAAAATATATGCATATTTGATTTATTATGATATGAACGTACTCACAACATTAAATAGTAAACTCGGTTAAAACTGTGAAAATTTAATATATAAACCACTTATACTTCTTTTATAAATAGAGAAATGACAGAAACCCCTAAATTTTCAATTCATTATAAAAAAGACAAGATGTTAGATTTAGAATCTTTAGAAAAATCATTCATTCCATCCAATGAGGATTCTGAACAAAACTATAACCCGTATAAGATAAAGGGTTTGCAAAAATACAATCCTATTTACAGAGAGTTTTTTGATCTGAACGAAAACAATTATAATGGCATTTCATTGAACCATAAATACGCATTAAAAACGCATAATTCTGTAGTTGATGTCGAAACAGAAGAGGTTTTTCAGAAGCCAACATTTATCAAATATTCTCCGCTCTTAGATCCTTTGCGATATATGACTGGAAAATATAAAAATGAAATTTCTAACATCAATATGTTACCAAAACTTGATAAAAACGCACATCCAAAAATATTAGATTTCAATAATTCCGCATACACTGATAATTTTTTCTGTTATTTGTCTAGCAATTGTCTCAATACGCATGGTTTTTTGAACGGACTAGAATATTATGGTTCCTATTTAGGAATTCAAGATAAACATAAAATGAATGTATCTGATGATTTGGAGTATTTGAGCGGTTCTACTTATTTTAATAAAAACATAAATGTACTTTTTACAATATCAGAGACAGAAGAAGACGAATTTTTAAACTTTGGTTCTCGAAATAATAAGATCAAACTTCGCATATCAAACACCGAACAACATAATATTACTGCAATTTCGGTGGAAGATTTAACAGTTGGTGATAAACCAGACGATACCATCAATGAACTTGTTTATGAAAAGCCTAATAACGAAACTAATAGTTCTACTAGTTCAAGCGGTTCTGATAATGATAGTGATAGTGATAGTAATAGTGATAGTAATAGTGATAGTAATAGTGATAGTGATAGTGAAAAGAGCGGTTCAAATTGGGAAACTGAAAGCAGCGACGGCACTTACGAAGAAGAAGTTAATAAATTTGCATACATAAAAGATTTCCCTGTGCAATTAATTTGCATTGAAAAATGCGACGGAACGATGGATGAATTGTTTGAAAAACATAAATTAAATGAAAAAGAAGCATCGGCAGCATTATTACAAGTTATTATGAGCTTGTTAGCTTATCAAAAAATGTTTCATTTCACACATAATGATTTACATACAAATAATATAATGTACGTAAACACGCATGTCGAATATCTATTTTATAAATTTAAAAATGTAGTTTATAAGGTTCCTACCTATGGTAAAATATATAAAATAATTGATTTTGGAAGAAGCATCTATTGTTTTAATGGTAAAATATTTTGCAGCGATAGTTTTGCGCCAGGCGGTGACGCTTCAACTCAATATAACTGCGAACCTTTCATTAATGATAAGAAAGCTAGAATTGATCCTAACTATAGCTTTGATTTGTGTCGATTAGGATGTTCTCTCTACGATTTTGTAATCGATGATGATGATAATCCGAAGAATTATAATGATTTGCAAAAAACAGTGAATCGTTGGTGCACTGACGACTCGGGGCGCAATGTTTTATATAAAAAAAATGGCGATGAAAGATTTCCTGGATTTAAGTTGTATAAAATGATCGCGAGACTTGTTCATTATCATACGCCGGAACAACAGTTAGAATATGAGTATTTTAAGCAATATGCGGTGATGATAAAAGACGTTGGATTGGCTATTATTGATATTGATAAAATGCCAGTTTATGCATAATAAAGAGACAACAGTTTATGCCATCGGTGTAAAATGGTAGAAATTATAATAAAAAGAATTCAAACAAATGACTTTAATATACATTATATGACTAGTAATAATCTCGGTCCATGGTATTGCTATATTTTGCGAAACACAAATCCAAAATATAGTCATTTAACATATAACGGTTCTACAAATAACCCCAAACGCCGACTTCGTCAACATAATGAAGAAATTTCCGGTGGCGCAAGATACACCCATGGTCGTGGTGGTGGCTGGGAAATTTATGCACTTTTATCAGGATTCCCCGATCACAAAAATGCCCTTTCTTGTGAATGGCGAATAAAACATACTGATGGTAAACCTGGAAAAAGACCACCACAACATTGCGGTGTTTATGGACGTGTTTTGGCGCTAAATGACATATTGCGCCTCGATAAATGGACAAAACAGTGCACTGTTAATAATACAGATATGTCTTTGAACCTTTATTTGGCAAATGATGTTCGGCATTGCGTGGACATATCTAACTTGCCAAAAAACATACAAATGATTGAAGAAGAACCTATGATGTTTGTTCTTCAAAATTCTATGTAAAAATATTCATCGCCTAATAAGTTACGCAATATTATATTCAATGCTCGATTTTCCATTTGCCATTGAATTCGTTTCTTTTTTACTTCATAAAATCGCCAGAATTCATTAAGGCACACATCATATCCTATTTCAAAGTTTTTGTATTTTAAACTTCTAAAATTTTTGAAAAGGGCAAATTTAAATTCGTTGTTGTAACGTATCGACGCTTCTAATTTATCGAACGTGGCTATTAGTGTCTCAATTCCCTTATTTGGCACAATGGTAACTTCGTCTTTTTCTAAAGTTAAACATTGTATATAATATTCTTTACCGGTTTGTAAATTTTCGCGTGAAACTGGTTCCATTGTGTTATGTTTTATTTCATCAAATGCCGATGAAATAAAAATCAATTTTTTTAGTTTACGATCTATAAGTTTACGATCTAAAAATATATTTAAAAACATTTGTTTTAAAGCCATTAAATCCGCTACTGGCAGATACAGTATATGCGCCAAAGTTCTCTACATATACCCATTCACCAATCGCCAATTCCGGCAACATAATCTTATCTGCGATCAAATCTATACTATCGCAAGTGGGTCCAAAAAGCCGACTGGCTATTAATTTCCCATCTCGTTCATTGAATGGCAAAATCGTGGGACTATAATGGTCAAACATAATACAATTGAATGAATTATAAACTCCGTCGTTTAAATAATAGACAATTATGTTTTCACCGGTTACCTCATCAACCACCCGCTTTTTACCTATAACATTGAGAACCAGTGTATGTGTAGATTGTGCAAAAAAACGCCCGGGTTCCGCCATAAATAGTATAGATCCGTCTGCCAATTCTTTATTAAAAAAATCTATCATTGCGTCATTGATAGATTTCGCAATATCTTCAAATCGAATATTGCGGTCCACACCCGGAAATCCGCCGCCGATATCTATCATATTTATATGTATTCCTAATTTTAAAGCAATATCTGTAGCTTTGCGGCAATCGCCTATAGCATCATAGAAATTCGACGCACATGAACAACCGCTACCCACGTGAAAACTAAATCCAACTACTGCGAGTTTCAGTGTCTTTGCGATAGTAAGTAATTCTTCTACTTCTGATAGTTTACAGCCAAATTTTTTATTAAATTTACAGACACTTTTGCTATCATCGACTGCTAATCTGAGAACCAATTTTGCATATGGATGATATAATTTTATCTTATACAATTCTTCCTCACAATCAAATGTCATTAAATCTACGTCATTTGCTCTAGCATATCTTATTTGAGAAGACATCTTACAAGGATTCGCAAAAATAATGCGCGACGGATCCTTCGTAATTTCAATAATGGTTTTCATTTCATTTTCACTCGCACAATCAAAATTGGCGCCCAAAGACGCAAGTGCTTCAATTAGAACCGGGTTTGGATTACATTTCATAGCATAATATGGATGAACGTCGGGCAAAAGCCGCGTCCATTTTGAATAAGAATTCGTTACTTCGCCTAAATCGATTATGTAAAAAGCATGTTCGCTCTGATTATCTTCTAGAAAGTCGTTTATAATATCATACGTGTCTCGGTCAGAACCATATAATTTTACTTTATACTTTTGCAAAAGAGCGTTATCGAGTGATTTGTATTCATTGGTTTTTACATCGGATATGCGATTTATTGGAACTGCGTTTTGACTAACGTCTTCCAAAAAAATCATTTATATATATTTAAAAGTGTTTTTGTATTGTTTTACAATATAAAAACAAAATTGGTAAAAATATTTTAGCCCCCTGCGAGAATTGAACTCGCGACCTCCAGTTTACAAGACTGGTGCTCTACCACTAAGCTAAAG
>Ga0136644_10004040_pt1 | contig 10891 bp, 15 predicted proteins | sample C_130820_EF_Meta_FD_94780 | JGI IMG/M metagenome (GOLD analysis project Ga0136644, IMG submission 94780) | Freshwater microbial communities from Lake Croche, Canada to study carbon cycling - C_130820_EF_MetaG (v2) (version 2) | ecosystem: Environmental > Aquatic > Freshwater > Lake | place...
ATGATGACATTTTCACTTTCAGTTGGTTGCTTTATTTGTTTGGTATCTTTTACTTTTATTTCTACACACTTTTCAATTTTTTTTTTCACTCATACTAAATCACTCTTACTACACACTTTTTTTTTTCAATACACTTTTTACAAATCTTTCAACTGGTCAAAAGGTATCATTGCTGCATCGTTGTCTAGTACTTTTTTTGTAGAGTTACTTTGACTTGATTTTTTATTTGGAATCAATCTTATTGTGTTTGAGTAAACATTTGACTGTGTAGTTACTTTTTTTTCTACTTTATTTTCATTCACATTATATACATCAAGTATCTTTACTATTACGGGACTTCTCTCAATATCAGTATTATTTAACTCTACTATTTTTATTGCACTGTTTATATCTGTATTATTATACTTTTCAGATTCCCGTCGCTCATACACTTTAAACTTATTTATGAAATCATACAAACCACTTTCTAATCCTTTATCCGATTGTTTTAAATCTCCAGTAACAACCATCTTACTTCCTACTCCAATTCTAGTAGTAAGCATCAACATTTGATTCGGCGAACTATTCTGCATCTCATCTGCAATAATGAATGCATTTTTAAATGTTCTTCCTCGCATATATGCAAGAGGTGATATTTCAATAACACTATTATACATCATCAAGTCAATCTCCCTCTGTGAGAAAAAGTCCAAAAACACATCAAATATGGGACGAGTCCAAGGGTCCATCTTTTTATTTATATTTCCCGGTAAAAATCCAATATCCTCTTCTACTGGCACAACTGGACGAGTTAGTACTATTTTACTTACCTTTCCACTTTTTAAATCTTTAACTGCATTGTTACACGCCAACATCGTTTTACCGGTTCCAGCGGGTCCAACCGCGAACAACAACTTTATTTTATCATCATTCAAATAATTATAATACTTTTCTTGATTTGGAGTTTTCGGTTTATAAAACTGAGACAGCGATTTCAACTCTACATTACTATCTTTTTTCATTGTGCTTATTCTTTTTGTTGCCATTTCTCTCAATTGATTTGTAAAAACAGTTTTGGTGTTTGTAAATAATACTTTATTTACAACAATCAAACAATAAAACATATTACTCATTCTCATTTCTATAAAATATTGTTATTTTTGTTTAAGTTTTTATTACAATAAATAATTTGGTAATAAAGATACTATTAGAAAATATATATGTATCCAATAAATAAATATCTATATGAATGTGTATTTGAAAAAAATAATGGAATGTATCAAGACTTTATGTGTAGTATTGATACCGAGTATGTAGACACTATTAACATCCTTAAATACGCAAATACAGTTCCAGAAATACGTAAAACAATTCATAAACTACTCAGTATTGTAACTAACCTTGTGGACCACAACTACGAAATGATTTATTACTGCAAACTTATTTTATTTATAGACAAAAAAGAAACTAATGTGAAATGGTATACGGAGTATGTCAAAATGATTCTTGGTTATGACAAGATAAATATGGGACTATGCAATTTACAGTAAGTTATTTTTTCTTACAAATCAAAAAAAAACGTTTGAATTTCTTTACACCGTCTGGTGTATAACCATCACTTTTTCGTATTGGTTTCATATTGTATCCATAAACGTGCAATATTTGTCTCACTAAATTCAATAATGGCCATTTTTGTAACTTTGGTGCATCCTTTTGCAAACTCGTCAGTAAGGACGAACTTAAATAACCTCTCAACTCTTCTACTTCATTTTTGATACTATCATACTTCAACGGATTTATCAACATTTCCCGCTCAATAAGCATTTCATTTATTTCTTCTTCATTTTCAAAAATAAGACCACATTCTTTTAATATTTTTTTACTAACATCGTCCATATTTATAAAAAGTAGATAAAATTTTTATAAATATTTTTACGTAACATTTAAATACAATACTTTATATCTTACATGTTATTTTATTTGACTTGTTTATCTATAATCGGCAGTAGTTTAGAGTATAAAATAAGTATAAAAAGACCCATTGGTAAAAAAAGTGGTTCATAATAATTCAAATATGTCCAAATCATTACAAAGAAGAATGGTAAAAAATGCCCACTAGGTATCATAGCATAACAAGTTGGTGTCCGAAAATATATCCATGCACCCGCTGCAATAACAGAAATGTATACTTTCTTTTCAAAGGAGATATAATTATCTAAAATCATTATATATAATGTTTACAACTTTATATTTACAAACAACAAATCCTAAATTATTATTTAGAGATTTATTTACTAAAAATATTTTTACAAACATAATACTATCTGTTTTTTTTCACACTGTTATTTATTTAGGATTTTTCAACTTAGCGTCCTATGTATTCTTTGGTAAAATTCTGTCAAACATTTGCAACTACCGTATTACAGTGTCGTTACTATTAATAATGTTTTTTGGATTTTTTGCTAGATTTTTACACGTAAAAGAAATTTATCGTGCATACGGAAATAATATGGAAAAAACAAGGGAACACGTAGATAAACTTTACATTGGTTGGATTTTTATATCATAAAATCTCAAAATATATTTTACGTTAAATTCCGAATTTGGGTATGGAAAAGACGTCTCCATTTTTTACATATTTTGCAATCACTTTTGGATTGGTTTTATTATTAACAACATCTTCTGCTTGGTAAACATTTCCAAACTTGTCAATATAGTAAACAATTCCTAATATTTCTTGCGCCCAAACTTCTATTTTTTGTGTTGTTTGTTTATTTTCTTCATTTTCTACCAGTCCGTGAGGAGTTCCTTTCATATGAGTTCCACAATACTCACACCCCTCTTTTTTTCGTCGGGTACACTGTTCCGAACTTGCCCTTTTTGCACAACATCTGTCAAAATATGGCACTACATTTTTAACACGCTTTCTCTTTAAAAAGTCGTCCTTGTTTAAAGAAAGACGCTCATAATCATAAATATACTGCATTAAACTATTTAACTGTTCATCTTTAATCCCCAACTGAGACGACCGCTCAAGAATCTTCTCCTTGAAGGCAGTAGTATATATTTCAATCTTTTTGTTTATACGCTTTTCCATTTTCTTTTTATATTGGTTATATTAATATATTAATTTATCTTTAGTTCAATTTTTATTATAATTAAAAAACAACTTAAAGAACATCATCATTATTATCAACCGTCACGCTAGGTGTTTCTTCAACAATTAACTCAATATTTTCTTCTTGTATTTTTTCTTCTTCTACTAATGTTTCGTCAAGTGCCTTTTTACTTTCTATTTTTTTTTGTTGAAGACGTTTCTTTTTGGCCAGATACTTTTTTCTTTTTGAGTTTGAAATTTCTGAAGGATTATCCATCACATCTAGGGTACCATCTAAAGAAGACATGTCACTGTTATACTCTACTTCGTATACTGGCGTTTCATATTTTTCAACTACGTTTTTGTTTTTATATTCTTCTACAACCATCTCGGGTTCTTCTATTGAGTCTTTTTTTTCCTCAAAATCAATATCGCTATCTAGTTGGGAAATAACTAACTCCAATTTATCAGTATATCGTGTTAAATACTTTATCTGTAACTTGTGGAAAAATGTAAAATAGTTTATAAACAAATGTATTTTCTCTCTTAACATTATGTTATTAAACATTATTGTGTTTACAAAATTATCAATATTAAAGCCCACTTTGTTTTTATTTTGGTATTTTTTTAACTCATCTTCTTTTGTCAAATACAGATTAACGAGAGAAACCAACAATTCCAATACTACCGCGTGAATACTTTCTATTGTTTCAAATTCGTATACCTTGTATGGTTCTAAATCTTTATATACTGGATATTGGTTGTGAATATTTAATAACTCTTTTATTTTTTTATCGGTAATACTTGTTTTAATGTATTCTGTTATAATTTTGTACAGTTTAAAGAACTCACAATACATTCTATTTAAAATACACGAAAATAAGCGTTTCATATCATCGTACTCTATATCTATTACTTTTGCTTGAAAATGTAGCGAGTCCAAACTAAATACACATAATATTTCATTGTTATACCTTATAAAGTCATTATAAATATTTTTCAAATGTTTCGTTTTTGAATCTAACATTGCCATTTTTTTATCGTTGTCATTTTTTAGTCCAACTATTTTATGAAACGTCGTCTTTAGTTCGTTGATTTGTTGTTCCATTCTTTATATTATGTGAATATTAATATAAATCAAAAATTATTAATTTTGCGTTTATTTTTTTAAAAAAAATATATATGGAAGAAACTACTGAAGAAAAAGAAACTTCTCTCATTGCCATAGGCAAAGAAGTTGAATGGACTATTGAACACGAACAAATCTTGATTGAATGGGCAGATAAAGCCATGTGTTATAGATGGTTACATTCTCGTTCAAATATGTTATACTCTACGTTAAACGCTTGGTATACTATACCGGTGATTGTTATTTCCACCTTAACCGGAACTGCCAACTTTGCACAAGAGAGAGTTCCGTTGGCGTATCAGAGTTATTATGTAATGGTTGTTGGTGGTTTTAATATTTTAGCCGGTATTATAACAACGATTCAACAATTTTTAAAAATTACACAGTTGAACGAAGCCCATAGAGTAAGCAGTATTGCATGGGATAAATTCTACCGCAATATCAAAATTGAAATTGCCAAACATCCCAGCGAGAGAATACACGCTACCCAAATGTTGAAGTTATGTAAAGAAGAATTTGATCGTCTTATGGAAACCAGTCCAGTGATTCCAGAAAAAATAATTACTCTTTTTAAAGACTCTTTTAAAAAATCAGACAACTACTTGAAAATTATTAAACCAGAAATATGTGATGTTCTTATATCTACTGATAATTATAGAAACCATTGGTATAATGAAGAAAATACCAATAAAAGGATTCAAGAAGTGATTAATTTACAAAATAGTAAAGAATTTGCTAGTAAGAAACTTGAAGAAAAAAATAATAAAATTGTATCAGAGTTTAAAACGACATTTTATAGAATAAACAACAGAGATGCTCTTGATAGTGAAATTATTGATAACTTAAAAGACAAGTTGGAAATGCATATTTTACTGAAAATTATTGAATCACAAAAAAGCGATACTTTAGTGTAATTTAATTTATAAATAAATAATTATTATATATCTATAAATTATATGAAACATACAAAAAGAAAATACAATAAGACATATCGTAAAAAAAGAAAAAGTCATAAAAAAACAAAAAAAATCTTTATTATCAAGAAACAAAAAAAAACACGAAAACAAAAAGGAGGGTTGTGGAAATTTAATCAAACAGAGGTTTATCCAAGCATAGATAGTTTTATACTTAATGACTGTATAAATAGACTAATTACAAACACAGATAGAGATAAAAAGTGTAAAAAAACAATATCTATGTTCAACACAGAAAAAATGAATAAAGAAGACTATATAAAATATAAACAAATCATAAGTGATTACAATAAAGAAATATTAAAGTTACTAGAAAAAGAATGGAGAACCTTAAAAAATACAACACAAAATACTTATGATAAGGAGTTTTATGATAAAATGAATAAAATTGTAGATGCATATGACTTTTTGAAAAATACTGGTTACATTGAACTTCTTGATAAAATATACAAAAAAAATCCATTACTTAACTATAAAATTGAAAAAATTGGAACAATTTTAATTTTTGACTATGTTACATCTCTCTATACAAAAAATAAAAAAGAAGAACTAGTACAACTTTTAAAAGTGATTAACCCTTATACTTATTTAAAAATTATAAATCCAAATGAATACGTAAAATCAACCCAATCCAAAAAAAGTTTAATTGAAAGAAACATCACATTCAACCCTACACTTAACAACTATAACTATTATGTAAATATTTGTAACTGGGTTTACCAGTCTAACTTTGATTTATATAAACTTAAAACTCCAACTGACTTGTGTGAACTTTTTAATAACTTTAACATTACTAACTGTATTTCAAATACTTACGGAGAAGACACCGACTTTCCATACAGTAGTGATTGTGTAATATTTGAAGAAAGTAATGAAAGGTATAAAAACTCACAATGTTGGGACTTACAAATCACTTCACGCGTCACTACTACAAATATAGACCAAAAACATTCATATTCGTACAATTTATATGGTGAAAGTTTTGTACGTACCACATACAGAGTTTTTATTATTAGTCCTAATTATTTTTTTGATAGTTCTACTTGTAGAACTCAGTCTTACGATGAACCTAATAATTTTGAAATTGCCCTAGACACCCCCACATATAAATGCTACTTGAATATTTTCTTGAAAAAAATAAATGAACTATATATTGAAAAAAACAATAAAGTTAACTTTTATGAACTATGTTTTGGTATAGTTAATACACCAACTAAAAAATACACTAAAGAAGACATATTATCATATCTATCATTACTTGATAACTACTGTTATAAAACGGAAACAAATAATAACATTTTATTTAACAGGTATTCATTTACTGAACAAAACACTATCAACGATTTAAAAAACATACTTGACAGCGTCAACGTCAATAGTTCTGTTATAATAAAATTATTTGTAAACCATTTTAATGTTGATGTGAAAAATAATCCTACTATCATTCCACGACTTGTAGAATTTTATGACTATGTTTTTGATTTACTGTTAAGTAAATACTACCTTCTTAAGTACTGTCAACGCTCTATTTCTACAATTTTCGATAAAGTTTTGATTGACTTTTCTGGTATGTGCAAAAGAACACATAATATACGTAACTTTGATGAAAAAATACAAATATCATCCCATAGTGGATTATTTTCACACTACGTTTCCAGTGAATCTGAATATTTTCCAAGTATCAGACTGCATCTTGCTAATTTATTAGTAACACCAGATGACAAGTTTGACACATTGACAAAAAATTCTATTTTTAGATTTATTAAAAAATATATACCCAACTTTGAAGTTTCGCAACAGAATAAGAGGATATATGAAATAATTGGTATTGATTACGAAAATAATGACTTTGATATGAGTGGTTTTGATAACTATCGCACAACTACAAATAATCCACAATATTCTGAATTCAGTTACCAAATGCACCTTTTGAACTTCCAAATATGTGACACATCAAGTTATACTTACTACATTTGCAATTTTAATTTAATGCGCAACTTCTCAGATTCATCTGGTGATATGAAATTGGCTAAATATGGGATAAGTGTACAAATTTTAGTCTATAATATGAGTACAAACACTCCAACATTCTATAACTTAATACTGTGGGACAATCAGTTTAACCAATATTTTTTTACAAATCAAAATATAAATAAATACATTTATACAGACTATGGTGAAGCATTCACAGACGGTTTTTTACTTCCAATTTTTTCATCTTTGAAAACAAATGAAAATGAAGAAGTAGAAGAATTCACATCATCTCTACGGCAAGAAATAAATTCAAGAGATTCAACAAGTACAACTCCTAGAAATACTATGGTGCAATATAATATACCATTCAAAGTTAGAGGAGATTCAATTGAATCAAATGACTCTACAGTTACACTCGGTTAAATTATAAATATAATTCAATGAAAATATTTATAATTCACAAAAAGAATCAAGTCATTTTATACGTTTTCGGTAATATTAAAACTGATAAAAATAAGAATATATAAAAAATGATATACACACCATATTCAGATATACTTATATCAAAGTAATTGAATAACTGATATGTTATAAACATCACTATTAATGAAAGACCGATAAATGTTATTATTTCTCCAGTTGTCATATATAAAATTAAGAAATAAAATATCTATAAATATATATAAATGAAAATAAAAATATCAACAACTACAATAATAGTTACATTATCTACAATACTTGTAGTATGTATTGCATTTTCCATTTTTTACAAGAATACCCAAAATGTTATATTTCTAAACAAATATGAATTATCATCTTTCTTAATAAAAGACAAAGACAATTATTATAAATCTTTCCACAAAAAAGACCTTATTGTTCGTAAAATATCAAATATTAATGAATATAAGGAAAAAATACGAACTAGTACTTCAGATTTCTCTCTTTATCAAAAAGAAAAAATCCTTTTTTGTACTGAAAAATTAAACAACACACTCATTAATGTAAAGTACCCTTGGTTTGATGGTAAAAAAGCTATCCAAACTCCTTGGAAATTTGGTTCTATCAATGGTTCAGATTATGAAAATGGACTACCTCATACTAGAAGTGATGTAATAATTCTTCCTCAAGTTGCTATTGATAACTATTCCTATCAAGAACTAACTAAATTAATCCTTCACGAAAAAATCCACATTTACCAGAAAATGTACCCCAAAGATATTGAGAATTACATCCAACATAACAAGTATTATAAGTTCAAAAAACGTTCTGAAGTCATTGACTCAAGGGCGAACCCAGATTTAAATGAATGGATATATAATGACTCCAATAACAATACATTTGTTGCAATATACAACTCAAACCCAAAAAGTATTTCAGATGTGACTTTTTATTCCAACAACAATAAAAATGAAGAACACCCTTTTGAAAAAATGGCATACGAAATGTCTGAAAATATTAAGTCATTATAATTACAAATTAAAGTTTATTATATATTACAAAGTAGTTTGCAAAATATAATATTTTGATACATATATGATACAAGATTTACTTATTCCAACTTATGAAGAAGACTATGATGATATTCCATACGATTTAATATATAACCCTCGCACAAAAATACCCACAAAAAAAGAACTAACGTGTACGAATAATACCCCCAAAACTTGTTCAAATGAAACGTCTTTATGTATGAATATTTTTTATAATAGTTCAAAATATTTTTTTTTATTTTTATTTCTAATACTGTCCTCTACGGTGGGTATATTATATCTCATCATTTTTATGGATAAAAATATAAACTAACATTATACCAAATGGTAAGACACTGGAACGTGTTGTTCATACTTTTTTAGTGCAACTAAATTTTCAATATAAATACTATCATTCTCCGCACTCCAATCTTTTTCAAAATTACTACTCTCATCAACACTTGAATAGTCATAAAAACTTATTGATTTACCTTTAAATATTGCATAACGGTTTAGACCTCCATAATTTATAATATTGGTACTAAGTTTACTTTTTTCTTCCTTTGCGTCCTCTACTGCATGATTATAATTTGTAAAATAATAGTATGGACCAAATATTTCATTCATATTGGAAGCAATATTACTAAACACCGACCTAAATTCAGCCTTTTTAAAAGTTGAACCAGTAAATCCTACATCTGGTAGTTCGTATAAGTGACCATCTTCGTCTTTTAAATATAAAAAACTACAATTATTCGTAAAAAAATCCACTACCGAATCATCTATTGGAGTATCACAAGAAGACTTGTTGTATATTTCTTTAGATAGTGTAATCCACATACTATACAAATTTGTTACTGTTGAATCCTTATTTACTTCTGTACAATCATAAAATAAATATATAACATTCTCTTCCTTAAGATATCCTTTGTAATATTTATTAAAGTCTACTGACTCACCTTTTAAAATGTGGCAAAAATTCGCATTCAATAACTTGTTACTATTTTCAAGTATATCTATGCTATTCATATAAAAAAATCTATAGAACTTTAAATCCGAAATGACACCACCTTTGTAAAATTCCCTACTTTTATTCAATATAAATTCTATGAAGGGATACTTACCGCGTTTATTTATAGAATATGGTACAATATTTATAATTCCATAGTAGTGACTACTCGTAAAATCATCTATGTTTGTACTTAATAGTTTCAACGCATCGTCATAACAACTTTTAAACTTTTCGCTTTCATCTACAAGTGAATTTTCTTCTGAATCCATTTTCTAATTATTAAATATTTATATTTAAGTTTTTTCATTATGATTTATCTATTTTTCTTCTGATGGTTTCTTTTATTTGTTCTTCTCTATTGTCCATAATGTGTTTTGTTAGGTCCTCTGCGTGTTTTGGGTCATTTTTATAATAGTTCTGCAACACTGACATTAAATTTTTGGCATTTATTGGTTTTTTTACTTTATTCTTTTTATAAATTAATGCACCACCGTTAATATCAAAACAATCTATTTCGTTCTTTTTCATTACACTCATTAGAGTCTCGGATAAATTCTTTTTCTTATTTTTACGTTCTTTTATTTCATTCTGAAGTTTCATTATTTCATTATCTATTTTTATCCACTCTTTTATATTGTTTACTAACTCTTCTTTTGTCTCCATACAAAAATAATATACATAAATTCTATATTATTTTTCTACAATTGTAATTTTTATTCTTCTTGTGTCAAATCTATTACTTTTGGTTGTTGATTATCCATTATAACTGTATTATTTTTATACAACAACCCATAATGCCTCTTACACACGCCGTTTTGAAACACCTTACAGTTACAAGAGGACCCTTTTTTTATTCCCGACTTTAATATTTGACTACAACCAACATTTTCATTACTAATTACCACATTTTCGTCTGTTTTACATTTTTGGTACATTATTTGTTTATTACTTTTCTTTTCTGCCTTTAATTTCATATTTTCTTCCATTTTTTTCTTTTTTTCTTCCTCCTTTGCTTTTTTCTTTTCTTCCTTTAGTTTCAACTTATTTTCTTGCATTATCTTCTTAAGCATTAGACATTTATGTAAGGGACAGTAAAATTTATTATTTGTAAACATTTTCACCATACTATTTGTGCATTCCAGTACTTCTCCATTCTCATTGGTTTTTGAAATATCATAACAGCATTCACCTAGAATATATCCATCACTTATTAATTTCATATTATTTATTTTGCAATTATGTTGGGGTTTACTTGTA
>Ga0136644_10004042_pt1 | contig 10891 bp, 10 predicted proteins | sample C_130820_EF_Meta_FD_94780 | JGI IMG/M metagenome (GOLD analysis project Ga0136644, IMG submission 94780) | Freshwater microbial communities from Lake Croche, Canada to study carbon cycling - C_130820_EF_MetaG (v2) (version 2) | ecosystem: Environmental > Aquatic > Freshwater > Lake | place...
CGGGTATTTGAGGCTCTGTAAATGAGTATGCGTTTGGATTTCCTTCTTTTGCATATTTATCTATCAATGGACCACCAGGATATGGCAAGCCAATTAATTTTGCCGTTTTATCAAATGCCTCTCCTGCTGCATCATCAATGGTTTGGCCGATTACCTTCATTTTTAATGGCGATTCTACCAACACAATTTGTGTATGTCCGCCACTTACCGTTAAACATAAAAATGGAAATGATGGTCTTGGCTCTTCAATCAAATTGGCTATAACGTGCGCCTGCATGTGATGCACTTGTATTAAAGGTTTGTTTAGTGCCAACGACATCGACTTGGCAAATTGTGTTCCAACAAGCAATGCGCCGATTAACCCCGGCGATTGGGTGAATGCAATGGCATCAATATCTTCAAGTGAACAGTTTGCATTTTTAAGCGCGACATCTACAACTGGGATAATTTTTTGCATATGTGCGCGACTCGCTAATTCGGGCACCACACCACCATATTGCTCATGTATTTTTTGAGTGGCAATGACGTTGGATAAAATTTTCCCATCACAACAAACAGCAGCTGCGGTTTCATCGCAAGAAGATTCAATGGCGAGAATATTGATGCGCATATTATTATTTTGTAGATTATCTATTTTACCAGCCATTCACCAGCAAATCTGCCAAGTGCATGGTTTGAATTTTCAAGTCTTTTTTCTTAATATATCCATCCAATTGCATCAAACAACTCATATCTGTTGACACGATACATTCCGCACCCGTATTTAATGCATTGGTCACTTTTTGATCTGCCATCCCTACAGAAATGCCTTCAAACTTCACCGCGAAAGTACCGCCAAAGCCACAACAGGTTTCATTGTCCTGCATTTCAATCCACTCCAATCCTTTAACATGGCTTAGCAATTTACGCGGACCTTCTTTTATTTTGCATTCTCTTAGTGCCGCGCAACTGTCATGATAGGTTACCTTTCCATTCCAAACTGTACCAAAATCATATTGGTGTAAAACCTCCGTTAAAAAATCAGAGAATTCGAATATTTTAGTTTTGAGTTCTTTTACTTTCTGATGATTTACACCATGTTCAAATAATTGGGGATAGTAATTTCTAACAAACCCTACGCAGCTTGCACTTGGCGCTACGATATATGTTTCAGCTTCAAAATCCACAATGAATTTCTTGGCTACATCGCGTGCTTCATCCCAAAATCCGGCATTAAATGCAGGCTGGCCGCAACAGGTTTGATTGGAATTATACGTAACCTCACAACCCGCTTTTTCTAAAACCCTTACCATATTAAATGCAGTAGAAGGATATAGCTGATCAATAAAACAAGGTATAAAAAGGGCTACTTTCAATTGTTTAATTTCGATGTTATGAAAAAAGTTCGATCATTTTAAGTGCTGTAACAGCTGCTTCCTCGCCTTTATGTCCATGCTTTCCGCCAATTCTTTCTAGAGCTTGTTGCTCATTATCAACTGTAAGTACACCAAAAATGGTAGGCACAGGCAATTGAAGGTTGAGCTGTAACGCGCCATCAGTAACAGCTTTACACACATAATCAAAATGCGGTGTATCACCTTTTATGATACAGCCCAAAGCAATAAATGCACTTGGTTTTTTATCTCCTGAATTGTGCCAAGTTTTTTGAATCGCAAAAGGAATTTCAAAAGCGCCTGGAACGGTAATTACTTTATACGCTACTTTTTGGGATTCTAATACATTTATACAACCCGATTCCAACGCATCCAAAATTGAAGCGTTCCAAGATGTTTTTATAATTAAAACAAAGGCATCCGATTTGAATTGGATGCCTGTTGGTAAAATATTTTCAGGACGAAATGTAGACATGTAAAATATTAAGGATTCAATTCGCCTAAACGAGCCAATCTTTTTTCAACATCTCCATTGCTTGATGATGGGAAAGTTGGAAAATTATTTTTTACTTTTTTGTAAGCAGCAATAGCTTCTTCGTTTTTGCCATTTTGCTCAGCATAAGCAGCATAAACCATCAATGCATCTGGCGTTGCAGACTCATCTTTTTCATTTACTTCAGCTGCTTTTTTGTAATAACTAAGCGCTTCTGATGTATTGTTTTTTTCTGAATAAGCGTGACCTATTAATAAGTATGCTTTTGATTGAATTTGATCTGCGCCATTACCACTAAATTCTTTTAGGTATTTGATGGCTTTATCGTATTCTTTAATTTGAAGGTAGCAAGCACCAACGATATAATTAGCACGATTTGCAGCTGGAGTTCCGCCATTATTGCTGATTATTTTCAACAAACCAATCATATTGTTTCCTTCAAAATTTCCACCATTCAATACCAAGTTTACAGAATCTTTGTTGAATCCATTGGTAGACATTTTTCCGAACAAATTTTCCGCCATGAAAATACTTTCATTGGCTTTTAATTCATTTGGCTTTTTGATTAATTCATTATATCCTACCCAACCTGACAATACTAAAACGATTGCTAATAATCCGTAAGTGATGGTTTTCTTATTGTTATCCCAAAAGCTTTTTGCTTTTTCAAGTGTTTCATTTTCATCCGTGTCTAAAACTTCTTCAGCAATAACGGGTTGAGTGGTTTTATTTTTCTTTAGTTCTTCTGCCATTTTGTTTGGTTTTTACTTTAAAATTTCTGCAATATAGTAAATAAAAATTAGTCGGTTATATAAGGATAATCTTCTTGAACATAAACATCCTTTAATAACTCATCATTATCAGGCCAAGGGCTTTCTTCTGCAAACTTAACAGACTCTTCAACTTGATCTTTTACTCTATTGTTGATTACTTCAATATCTGCTTCTGAAACTTGGTATTCAGTCGTAAGCACTTTTAATACATGTTCAATTGGATCTTTTTCTTTGTACTCTTCCAATTCTTCTTTGGTTCTATATTTTTGAGGGTCACTCATGCTATGTCCTTTGTAACGATAGGTTTTAATTTCCAATAACGTTGGGCCACCTTTTTCACGCGCACGATTAACTGCACGTAAAACGCCATTGTGAACTGCTTCTGGACTCATTCCATCAATAACATCTGAAGGCATTTCGTATGCATCTGAAGTTTTGCTTATATCCAATGTTTTACTTGTTCTTGCTACAGAAGTACCCATAGCATAATGATTGTTTTCACAAATAAACACTACAGGCAAATCCCACAACATAGCCATGTTAAAGGTTTCGTGCAACATTCCCTGACGAGCAGCGCCATCTCCGAAGAAACATAATACTACATTTTTAGTACCACGATATCTTTCTGCAAATGCAAGTCCAGCGCCAGTGCCAATTTGAGCACCAACAATTCCATGACCGCCAAAAAAGTTTTCTTTTAATCCGAAAAAGTGCATACTTCCACCCTTTCCTTTACTACAACCAGTTGCTTTTCCGTACAATTCAGCCATACAACTGTTGGCAGTAACGCCTTTTGCGATAGCCAATCCATGGTCTCTATATGCAGTAATAAATTTATCGTCCGCATTGGTCGCCGTCATACATCCAGCAGCAATTGCTTCCTGTCCGATGTATAAATGACAAAACCCACGGATTTTTTGCATTCCGTATAATTGACCGGTTTTTTCTTCGAATCGACGCAATAAAAGCATCAACTCGTACCAGTATAAATAAGTGTCTTTTGAGAATTTCGCTGCCACAGTTTAAAATTTTAGATGCCAAAGATAAGAAGTAAATTGTAAAAAAATAAGTTGTGTAAAAAAATCAAACACAGCTTTTTAAAGTTTGGAATTTCTTCAATAAATCAGTTTAAAATCACATTTTTTCGATGAAATATCTTTTCAATTGGCGAGAATTTATCTTACAAAAATTAAACGAACTGGTATAACTTGCACGGCACAATGCTTTCCATTCAAAAAATCATCATCACCCAATTCAAAAACTACGAAACCGGCAGATTCGATTTCGATAGCCATGTTGTAGGTATTTGTGGAAAAAATGGCATTGGAAAAACCAATCTTCTAGATTCTATATATTACTGCTGTTTTACCAAAAGCTATTTTTCGGGTAATGAAAATATGATCATTGAAAACGGAAAGGATGGATTTAGGCTTGAAGGTTATTTTTTAAATAATGAAGCGCCGAACAAAATCATTTGCATCAACAAATCAGGAGCAAAAAAAGAATTCTCGTTGAATGATGTGCCTTATGATAAATTATCTCAGCACATTGGATTACTTCCTTGCGTAATGATTGCGCCGGATGATATTGAACTAATCAATGGCGCTAGTGAACTCCGACGGAAATTTATGGATACCGTGCTTTGTCAGCTAGACAAAGATTATATGCAATCCTTGATTCATTACAATAAAATCCTTTTACAACGAAATAGTTATTTAAAAAAAGATTTTAGCGCACTGAAATTTGACTACGCGTTGCTCGATATTTTTGACGAACAGTTGATTGCACATGGAAATGTTATTTATGCAAAAAGAAAAACATTTACATCCGAACTCGCTCAATTGGTACAATCATTTTACCAAAAAATTTCAGAAGCAAATGAAGCCATCGAGTTGATTTTCGAGAGCAATTTAAATGATCAGTCACTTACTGATTTATTGAAGCAAAATAGAGAACGCGACAGAATGCTTCAACGAACGAGCAAGGGAATTCATCGAGATGATTTGCAATTTTCGATGCATCAACTTCAATTTAAAAGCATTGCTTCACAAGGACAGAAAAAAAGTTTATTATTTGCGATGAAGCTTGCAGAATATGAAATCATAAAATCAACCAAAGGATTTTCACCCATTTTATTACTGGATGATTTTTTTGAAAAGTTGGATGAAACTAGAATGAACAACTTATTAAAAATAGTATGTATTGAAAATCAAGGGCAAGTGATTATTACAGACACGCATAAAAGCAGATTATTGGATGTGTTTGAAAAAATGCAGATAAAAGGGCAGATTATTGAATTGTAATTTCACCTCAAACATTGTAACTTTATTTTATGGCAGAATTTTCAATGCAAGAAGCATTACAACAATTTTTGAAACAGAGCAAAATGAAATCGGCGATTCAGGCGATTCAAATAGAAGAATTGTGGGAAGAGCTTATGGGGAAAACGATTTCAAAATACACCGACAACATTAAAATTATTGGCAGCACTTTATTTGTACACACCAGCGTAGCACCTTTAAGAAACGAACTTTTATATCAGAAAGACACCATTATTCAACGGGTAAATGATGCAATGGGAGACGCCATTATAAAAGAAGTTAAAATCAATTAATCTACTTTCAGCATTCTATCAAAGGTTTCGCGATCAAGCTGACCAATATAATTTCCTTTTTCTTTACCAGAAACAAATACTTTAAAATAAGGGATTTCATCAATTCGATAATGTTGCGCGATGGATTTGCTTTCATCGATATTGATACGAATGATGGTTGCTTTTCCTTTATAATCATTGGTAACCGCTTCAAGTAAAGGTTCCATTTTTTTACAAGGACCACACCAAGGCGCATAAAAATCTATCAAAACCAATTTTTCTGAATCAATAATTTTTTGAAGCGATTCGATAGAAAGTGACTCTTTTTTCGTGGGTTCCGCATTTTTTAATGGCAAATTAGATTTGTTCCAAGCCAAAATACCTCCTTTTAATTCTACTACTTTGTCAAAACCTTGTTTGCGCATAAAATCCGCAGCAGATGAGCTTCTTCCACCAGATAAACAATAAACGTAGTAAGGTAATTTTTTATCCAGATGAACAATTTTTTCTTCAAACTTTGGATCATTGTAATCTATGTTGACGGCTTTTTCAATAGCGCCTGATTTGAATTCTTCTGGAGTGCGCACATCAATCAAGATGGCATCTTTTTCTTTTTCAAACGCGGCTTTAAATTCAACAGCATTTGATTTTTGTGCGTTACACGAGAATATTTGCATAAACAAAAAACCCAAAAGAAAATGTCTCATTGTACTTTATTTTATTTTTAAACTAACAAAAACTAAGTTAAGCATTAAAAATAAACATTTAGCGCTAAGCTCTAGAATAAAAAATCTATCGATATGTCATTCAAATAAACATGGTTTTCTTTGTACATTCGCGCATGCAAAAATCGGTAGCACTTCACACTTTGGGTTGTAAATTAAACTTCAGTGAAACCACTGCGATTTCGCGCATGCTTGAAAATGATGGTTTTGAAAAAAAATCATTTGATGAAATTGCGGATGTATATGTAATAAACACTTGTTCGGTAACCGATAATGCGGACAAAGAATGTAGGCAATTGGTAAGGAGAATTCAAAAGAAAGCGCCTGAAGCCATGGTGGTAATTACAGGTTGTTATGCGCAATTAAAACCAGCTGAAATTGCTTCCATTCCTGGTGTAAACTTAGTGTTAGGCGCAGCCGAAAAATTCAACATTTCGCAGCATCTTAAAGAATTAAATAAAAATGATGAAGGTAAAATATGCAGTTGCGATATTGAGGATGTGAATGTATTTGTGCCCTCCCACTCCATAAAAGAAAGAACCCGAATATTTTTAAAGGTTCAAGATGGATGCGATTACAATTGTAGTTTTTGCACTATTCCCCTTGCCCGAGGAAAAAGCAGAAGTGATAGTATAGAAAACATCATACAGAACATTGAAGAAATTGCACAAGCCGGCGCAAAGGAAATTGTATTAACCGGAATTAATTTGGGTGATTTTGGAAAAGGATTTATCGGCGGTAAAAAGCATGATGAAAGTTTTTTTGACTTGATGAAACGCATAGAATTAGAAGCGCCAATCGAACGATTTAGAATTTCTTCCATTGAGCCCAATTTACTCACCGATGAGATGATAGAATTTGTAAGTAAGAGTAAAAAGTTCATGCCGCATTTTCACATTCCATTGCAAAGCGGAAGTAATAAAACATTGGGCAACATGCGTAGGCGCTACAAAAAAGAATTGTTTGAAGAGCGCGTTAAGCTCATTAAACAACTCATGCCACATGCTTGTATTGGTGCAGATGTAATCGTAGGTTTTCCCGGAGAAACAGAAGAAGATTTTAATGAAACGGCGCATTTTATTGAATCGCTTGATATTTCGTATTTACATGTATTTACTTATTCAGAACGTGCGAATACATTGGCAAACGAAATGAAACCAATCGTTCCTGTTCATATCAGAAACGATCGAAACAAAATCTTACGAAACATCAGTTATAGAAAAACGGCATTATTCAACGAAAAGCATATTGGAGAAACCAGAAAAGTATTGTTTGAATCGGCAAATAAAAATGGCACCATTGAAGGATATACAGACAACTACATTAAGATAACTGCTGCATACAATAAGGAATGGGAAAATAGTGTTGTGGACTGGGTGGTGTAAAAATTTTTTAATGGTTGAAACCATTTTACCATAGCCCACGGTTTAAACCGTGGGCTAATCAGATAAATTTCATATAACCGTTTCAACGGTTTTTCAAGAAAATTTATCTTGTATTTTCTAATCTAAATTTGCAAATTCTACAACCCACGCCCACGGTTGAAACCGTGGGCTATGAATAAAATAAAAAACACCCAATCTTTACAAATTGAGTGTTTCTAAAAATATAAAATTCGAATATTATTCTGCTTCTTTTGCTGGTGTATCATCCGCTTTCTCCTCGGTTTTTCTTTCCACCAATTTTCCAAGCTCAGAACCTTTCTTTTGTTTTTGTTGTGCTTTTGGAGCAAACATCACCAACATTCTTTTACCTTCCATTTTAGGTAAGCCTTCTAAAGCGCCAACATCTTTTAACCGATCGGCAAATTTCAACAGTAGCAATTCGCCTCTTTCTTTGAACATAATAGCCCTTCCTTTAAACTGAACGTGCGCTTTTACTTTATCTCCATCCGAAAGAAATTTCTCGGCATGTTTTACTTTAAACTCAAAATCGTGGTCATCTGTATTAGGTGTAAAACGAATTTCTTTTACTTCACTCGTTTTTGCCTTTGCCTTCATTTCTTTCTTCTTCTTTTTCTCTTCGTAAAGAAACTTGTTATAATCGATGACACGGCAAACAGGCGGATTGGCACCTGGAGAAATTTCAACCAAATCCAATTCCATGGATTGTGCTATTTTAATTGCATCTGGGGTTGCTAAAATACCAGGAGTAATGTTGTCTCCAACCAAACGTACCTCAGGTACTTTGATCATAAAATTGGTACGATGCTCTTGCTGTTGTTCTTTTTTAAAGCGTGGATTAAATGCGCCCCTTGGGGGCCTTGGAGGAAATGCCATTTAAATTATTTGGTTTACAATGTTGTTTTAATAATTAAAAATAATACAAATTTTATTATTCTCCGATTCTATCTTCAATTTCCTTCGAAATCTCCTGTACAAATTCGGATAATGCTTTAGCGCCCATATCACCTTTTCCTTGTCTGCGAATAGAAACTTGCGTTTCATTCATTTCTTTTTCGCCTATTACAAGCATATAAGGCACCTTCATCAATTCGGTATCTCTAATTTTCTTACCGATTTTTTCATTTCTATCGTCTATCTCTGCACGCACACCAGCTGCTTTTAAAGCTGATAATACTTGCTTTGCATAATCCATAAACTTGTCGCTTACAGGCAATATTTTCACTTGCATTGGTGCAATCCATGTTGGAAACTTACCAGCATAATGCTCTAATAAGAAGCCGATAAATCTTTCATGTGTACCTAAAGGAGCACGATGAATAATCAAAGGAACATCGGTACTATTGTTTTGATTGGTATATGATAATTTGAATTTATTACCACTATTAAAATCTACTTGATTGGTTGCTAGTGTAAACTCTCTACCAATAGCTGACCAAATTTGAACATCTATTTTAGGACCATAAAACGCAGCTTCATCTTGTACTTCAATAAATGGAATGTTTGACTCAATCAAAGTTTGACGAACCATTGATTCCGTTTGTTCCCAAAGTACTGGCTCATCAATATATTTTTGTCCGCGTTTTGAAGGTTCGTGCAAACTCAAACGCATTACATATTTATCAATGCCAAATATTTTAAAATACTTGAGATACATTTCATTTACAGCCCTGAATTCTTCTGCAAATTGCTCTTTACTGCAATAAATGTGCGCATCATTCATATGTAAGCAACGTACACGCATCAAACCAAACAATTCACCACTTTGTTCGTAGCGATAGCAAGTACCATACTCTGCAATTCTGAATGGCAAATCTTTATAACTTTTAGGTTCCGCATCAAAGATTTTATGGTGATGCGGACAGTTCATTGCCCTTAAATAATATTTTGTGCCATCAAGCTCCATTGGTGGAAACATGCTATCTGCATAATAAGGTAAATGTCCACTAGTTAGATACATTTCTTCTTTTGCGATATGTGGCGTCACTACTCTTTTGTAACCAGCAGCAGATTCTGTTTCTTTAGCCAATCTTTCTAACTCTTCAATGATGATCCCGCCATTTGGCAACCAAAGTGGAAGTCCTTGACCAACCATGTCATCAAAAGTGAAAATGCCCAATTCTTTACCTAATTTTCTATGGTCTCTTTTTTTAGCTTCTTCCAACATCAACACATATTCGTCGAGCTCTTTTTGATTGGGAAACGTAACCCCATAAATACGGGTTAATTGTTTGTTTTTTTCATCGCCTTTCCAATATGCACCTGCAATGCTGGTTAGTTTGATGGCCTTGATATGGCCAGTTGATGGAATATGCGGACCTCTACATAAATCTGTAAAACTTCCTTGTGTATAAAAACTAATTTCCCCATCAGTTAAATTGCTCAGCAAATCCAATTTGTATTCGTCTCCTTTTTCAGTGAAATATTGGATAGCTTCTGCTTTTGGCATTGCTTTTTTAATAAATGCATTGTTTTGTTTTGCAAACTCATTCATCTTCTTTTCCAACACAAGCAAATCATCTTCCGACATTTTGGTATCGCCTAAATCGATGTCATAATAAAATCCCCTATCCACAGCCGGACCCACCCAAAATTTAGCATGCGGGAAAACAGACTGAACGGCTTCTGCCATTAAATGGGCAGATGAATGCCAAAAAGTAGACTTCGCTTCTTTGTCATCCCAAGTCAATAATTTCAATGAAGCATCGGCATTTATTGGACTTGAGGCATCTACAACTTGGCTATTTACGGTAGCTGCTAATACTTTTCTGGCCAATCCTTCGCTAATTGATTTTGCGATATCCATTGCAGAAACGCCTGAATCGTAGGCTCTTACACTTCCATCTGGTAACGTTATATTTATCATCATAATTTAAATGTTCTTAATTTTCGAGCCCAAATTTAACGAACTCTTTGCTATCTTCATAGCATAAGAAGTTATTTTAGTCAATAAATCATGTTTATTTTTGCGATGGACAAATTTTTACAGAATTATGTTTAAAAGTATTTACATCTTTATTTATTCTTTCTTCGGCATTATCGCAAGTGTTTATGCTCAAAACTTTTCGGGGCAATGGAAAGGTGAGTTTATCGACAAGAGTACGTCTCGTGGAAATTTCTCAGGTGAAAAATGCGAATACGTGTTAGAGTTAGAAGTAAATGGAACTAATGCAACCGGTTCATCTTATACTTATTTTACAGAAAATGGAAAAAGATTTTATACCATTTGTAAAGTAGAAGGTACCATTGAAAACAAAAAGAAATACATCGAAATAAAAGAAACAGAACGTATCAAAACCAATATCCCATTAAACATCACCAACTGTTTTCAAGTACATAAATTAACGTATTTCAAAAAAGGAGATGAAGAAACCATGGAAGGTAATTGGGTTCCTTCACCTAATCAAAAAGGGAACTGTGGATTTGGCGTAACAAATTTAACGAGAAGAACGCTGATAAAAAATTATCCTGGTGCTTATGCAAAAGTGCAAAATAATGCAGACACAAAGCCCACCAATAATCCAATTGCAA
>Ga0136644_10004044_pt1 | contig 10888 bp, 10 predicted proteins | sample C_130820_EF_Meta_FD_94780 | JGI IMG/M metagenome (GOLD analysis project Ga0136644, IMG submission 94780) | Freshwater microbial communities from Lake Croche, Canada to study carbon cycling - C_130820_EF_MetaG (v2) (version 2) | ecosystem: Environmental > Aquatic > Freshwater > Lake | place...
CACGGGTTTCTTCGTCATCTACAAATAAGAAGCATGACATTGGTTCTCGTAAAATATATACATTGTCCGAAGAAAAAACATAGAAAAATTACACCAATACTATTTATTATTCATAAAAATTATCATAATATGTCAAAATCAGAAACAGATATTTCATATGGAATCATCATAGACCCAACAATACGTTCAGGGGAAAATGTGATTCGACACCTTGTTATATCTGGTGGAGCGATTACAGGGCTAACGTATTATGGTGCACTTCGCGAACTAAATAAAAAGAATTATTGGAAATTAGAGAACATTAAAACCATGTTTGGGACATCAGTTGGGTCGCTTATTGCAGTCGTTATTGCGCTCGGTTATGAGTGGGCGGACGTCGACGATTATTTTATTAAGCGGCCATGGCAAAACGTATTTAAAATTACTACGCTTTCAATGATAGATTCCATTATAAGTAAGATGGGTATTTATAATAGTAAAGTTTATGAGGAAGCACTAGCCCCGCTTCTTGCAGGTAAAGATTTATCCATAGATATTACATTAAAGGAATTTTATGAACTAAATGGCATCGAACTACATATGTATACTACCGAATTAAATACATTTAAGCTGATAGATATGTCTTATAAAACTCACCCTGACTGGCGAGTAGTCGACGCGGTATATTGTTCATGTTCCTTGCCAATTATTTTTATTCCATTTTTACATGAAAAATGCGCATATTGCGATGGCGGAATGTTCTCAAATTATCCTCTTCAGAAGTGTATTGAGAGTGGTGCTGAATTAAAAGAAATACTTGGTATTTATAGAATATATTCCGATGATGGGTTTGAATTAACTAGTGAATCAAATGTTTTTGATTATTTGATGACAATAATGAACCACACTATTGAAAAAATAATATTAATACCAAGAATAGAGCCAGTTACAATTGGTATCGAATGTATTATGCCCGGCACACCTATGTCGCTGTCTAGCATGCATGATATTATTTCTAGTCCGGATGCGCGTAAGCGGGTAATTGATATTGGTGCTAGCTATGATATTGGCGATGAATGCAGCGCTACGCTTAGTCATTCAACATAGTTGTTACAAAGCTATTTAATGACGTCGTGGTGATTTTAGACTCAAAGTCGATTATTTTTTCCTCGCGTAACATCTTAATAGTGGGGTAAGAGTCAATTTTGTACTCATTAATGGCGCGCGTAATATCACTAGTCTCATTAGTACAGTCCATATCCACACATTTTACTAAATAACCATTCACTTGCTTACCATCCATTTGGGACTTGAATGCGTTCCACTCGGGGAGTGCCTTCTTGCAATGAGGGCACCAATCTACATGGAAGAAAAATACAATAACCTCTTTATCACGGCGACTAGCATTGGCAACGTCCTTGAATTTATTTGCGGCTGGTTTCAAATAAAATCTATCATATGCGTAATATCCGACAACCATAAATAAAACTATCATTGTAACAGTTATAATAACAAAATAATAGGGGGCAACGTAGCGCCTTACAACCTCGACAATATTTGCCATTTATATATTATAGAAACAGATTTCATTTATAAAATCTATACTAATTTTTTTATCAGCGTATTATAACTAAACATATTTCAATGGTTCATAAGAAAACAAAAAAGAACCGGTCCAGGTTCTCGCTACATCACATTTTGAAACATAGTAATAATGATGGGATTGTATATTCAGAAGACGATTATAATAGTAATGATGGGATGCTTACTGCGGTATGGGGACCGAGTATGTGGCATTATCTTCATACTATGAGTTTTAATTATCCCGTTCATCCTACCGATGCGGACAAAACTCATTATCGTGATTTCATATTAAATTTAGAGTATGTTCTTCCATGTGGCAAATGCCGAAAAAACCTGCGCAAGAATTTCAAAAAATTACCTTTAGAGATGAAACATATGGAATCTAGGGCAACGTTTTCGCGATATGTCTATGACCTACATGAGGTTATTAATACTATGTTAAAGAAACATCCTGGACTTTCATATGATGATGTTAGAGAACGTTATGAGCACTTTCGTTCTCGGTGTACCAAATCATTCAAACTACGAAATAAAACTATGAAAAAGAGTATGAAAAAGAAGCATGTTCATTTTGCTAAGAAAATCGCTGTTTCAGAGGAAAAGGGATGCACTGAACCGCTATATGGTGAGAAGTCAAAATGCATTTTAAAGATTGTTCCACAGGAGAAAAAATGCGAGAGTTTTCAAATGGATGAGAAATGTATTAAGAAGCGCGGGGACAAGGTTTAGACAATATTGTTTTACAACCTTGAACATTTACCCATTTTAATTCTTAAGGGTTTATAATGTGTTATATTATATAACAATATATTAGAGATAATGAATCAAAATACTGGCTCCATACCATCTAATCAATATGATACACCAATACAACCTATTTTGAAAAAGCCAAAGACTTCTTCAGATTCATCAGGCAACGATATGCCAGAGTCTGATAACGAAAAAACTGTTACTTTTGAGAACTTTGATAACTATGAATCTTCTCATAAGTCAAAAACTGTCGAAACGATACCTTTTTGGTCCGAGAACCCCAATGTACTCTTCCAATCGCAATATATTTTAGAATTCTTTCCAATTGAGAGAATGACGTATGAACAAAAACTAAACGCAGTGAGTCGCACGGTAATATTATTGACGATTATTAGTATTGTCATTAATCCCACTGTTCGCACATTGATGGTCGGTGCAGTTACAATGGGTGCGATTTATATTATGTTTTTCTTCCATGAGAAAGAGCGTAAAAAAGTTGAGTCTAAGAAATTGAGCGATACTAAGGCGGTCGAAGGGTTTGAGGGACCAGGCCTTGCATACTATAATGATAATAGCATACCTGTTCCTACTGATTTGTTTACTACACCCGATTCATCTAACCCACTTAGTAATGTTTTAATGACGGATTATGATTATAATCCTAATAAGAAACCCGCTCCGCCCGCATTTAATCAAACCATCAGTTCCCAGATTTTAAAACAGGCCAAACAATTAGTAAATGAGGCAAATCCTGACCAGCCCGATTTATCTGATAAGTTATTTAAGGATTTAGGAGAACAATTGATGTTTGAACAGTCGCTTCGCCCATTTCACTCGAATCCTGCTACCACGATTCCGAATGACCAAGGCGCATTTGCCGATTTCTGTTATGGTAGCATGATTTCATGTAAAGAGGGCAATAAGTTTGCCTGCGCTCGCAACTTGACGCGCTATAATAACTATTAAAAAATTTCATAAAATAAAAAATAATATGGGTTTTATTTTTTATTTCTAATGGTTCTAATAGTATTTATATTTTGTAGCAGTAATTATAGAACACTTTTCATCTATACTTGATAGGCATTTTCCTATGCCTTCAATGCCAACTTTTTTAACATCAAAGAATTTTATGTTTTCTATATTGATTTGAATATATTTCTTTTTTCCAACACCTAAAAACAACATCACTTTTTTTGCCTTCTTTGATTTAGTAATTTTGGAAGACGCAATAATTCCATTAAAATGATGTATGCCGTTTTCTATTCTATAATAGCAACCTGGGAAGAAATCATCCGTTTTCATAATCCAATAATCATATTTTTTTAATTGCTCCAATTGTGAGAATGATTCTATTTTTTTACGGCGATTCGATGCATAAATTGATACATCATCGCGTTTTAATAATTGAACCGAATAATCGAGTCCAGCTAATTTTGCTTCATATAAGTGAACCCATTTTCTATATGCAGATTGGCAGTTATTTAATGTTGCCTTCCAAAATTCATAAGGGTGATGTGCCTTCATATACGCCAATTTCCATATTAATTGCGCATATGAAAACGCATGTGATTTACAAAATCCGTATTGTGACAAGTTAGCCAACTTTTTCATAATTTCCTTTTGTTTTTCTCGTGGAAAATGCTGTATATTTGATTTAAATTCTTCAATACCTTTTTTGTCACGTTTAGCGAATACCCGTCTATATTTATCCGCGGTCTCATCATCTATATTCAAAATTTTGCTTATCATATCTATGGCGTCATCATCAAATATGATATCATTACATTTCTTATTTTTATTAATCTGTGTAAAATCAATATTATCTATGTTTTGCTTTGCATCAATCGCTGCAGGACGAATAATAGATAAACATACTGCTAAGCCATAAAGGTCAACTGGTTTCACTTGCATAAACGCTTTTCTAATTAATGGCGACTCTGCTAGAATAATACCAATATTATCACCTCGCACTAACATATCAAACGTTGTTTTATCATATTTGAAATCTTCAAACGCAATGTTACTATATTCGTATGATTCGTAACACTGGCTCAAAGCTCTACTTGATAATATATCAATTTTAAAGTTTTTTTCTTTCGATAAATCATATTTATTCATAGTGATTTGTTTTAATGCTCCATTATTAGTTTTTTTATCCGAATTTAGTATTAAATCTTCTGGTATACCATCTGCATAATAGACAATACCTCCACAATGCAATGAATAACAGCGAAATGTGTTATCTAATTCGTTTTTTTCTTTCATAATGAACTTTTTTGTTTCATTCGGCAATTTGTTTAATTCACTAACAATATCGTTTTTTCCAATAAATTTATGGATACCCGCATTTCGTATAGCCTGCCTAATAGCAGATTTATCATGATAATAAACGTGGTTACTAATGCGCGCAACCTTTCCAGGCCACGTAAGACCGATTTTTAAGAATACCTCATCCCGCATATTATGAGGGAAATCCAAATCTATATCAGGAAGATTATTTCTATGCTCAGTTAAGAATCTGGCAAATTTAATATTATTTTTTACTGGGTCAATATGACTTATTCCTAACATATAACAAACCAGAGATGAGCCACATGAGCCTCTTGTAACATGAGGTATATTTTTTGTGAGATATAATATTTGCATAGCTTGCATCAAATGTCCAATCAAATTTTTTCTATCTAACATTTCTAATTCGTATTCTAATCGCTCAGTATAATTAGGATTAGATGGTATCTTTCGAATAAATAATTTGGTTAGCTCATCGACCGTATTTTCATAGAAGGGTATTTCGTCTAATAGAGGAGTTGTTATTTTATTATTAATCATTAAGAGAGTATTTATTTTCACTAGTTTCTTTTTTATAGGGTCGTTGAAATGCGTAAGAACCCGTGTGTTATAATTATACGACCATGGAAATACATCCGCTGGTAAATTTAGATATTGGTTTAAATGATTACATATCACAAGGGAGCTTTTAGCACGAACATCAATCACTAGACCAAATTGTTTTTGGCGTTTTTCATCTATGCGTAATACACGCCCAATACATTGTAAAAATACCTTTGGGCACCTATTTTCAACTTTATCAAGAAATACACAACAATCTAAATTTTTTATGTCCGAACCCTCTCTATGTTTTGCTGCGCAAAACAGAATAGCTTTTTCTTCTATTTTATCAAATTCTTCATAACTGCCATATGTATCGATAGATGCCTTACATGTATCAATACATATAGTATATTCTTGAAAACTAGCTGACCATAATTTTGCCATTTCCTCGCATAGTTCTATCATGCCACACCAAACAATGATTTTTTTGTAAGCCAATTGTTCACTTTCAATCTGTTCTTTTATTAGGTGCACAATTTCATCATAATGTAATATGTCGTCACATGAAAACCATTTTATTTTTGGCGGAACTATCACCTTATCCATATATGCGTCATAGATTGAATATGACGTAATAATATTTTTATAGGGTTCATATGTTTGATTTGGTGTTGCTGAGAATCCTATGCATTTTGGGATAATTGGTTGTTGTAACATATAATCGTAAAATTCGCGTGTAGTTTTATTTACGATTGTATGGCATTCGTCATGAATAATGAGCTGAAATGGGATTTTTAGTTTTTTATACTTATCACTTGAAGTTAAGAATGCGCGGTTTATAATTAACAACACTGGCTTATTCCAAAATATCCCGCTATTTACGCTATTATACCATTTGCTAAGTTTTAAATCAGAGTAATTGAGAACATTATATTTTTGAAATATATGCAAGAAATTACGTTCTTTTAATGTGGTTTTATTAAATTGTTCGATTAATATAGACTTCTTTTCGCATATCCATAATACATTTGATTTTGGAAACGTTTCGTAAAACTTTAAAATAATGTGCATTGCTATCCATGATTTTCCACTACCTGTTGCATGATAATGAATACCAGAATCAAAATTATTTAATACTGTTTCTTCAATAGCCCGTAGTTGATTAGCTCTCAAATTGTTCATTGACTTCTTATGATGCGTACACTTATGGAAAAAATGGGTTTCAATTTTTTAGACCGTGTTGTCCATTGCATGTGAACATTTGATAATATATGGCACAGTAAAATAAAAAATTTATTATCAATATATATTATACTACAGTAATATATATTTAGGAAATGGCCACATTGAATTCGTATACTTTTAATAATATGGGGCGTTTAGGTTCAGACGCTACTGATAAATCCCAGAAAAATGTTTATAATACCCGTTTCGCTAACTATACGTTATCGAATTTTGTTAGCGAGACGTTGTCTGATAGTCATGTAAATTTCGCTGTTCAACAGCCCACGATGACGTTCACTGGTCTCACGCACGGCACAGGATTGAGCGCGAATTCTGTTGATGTTGATTCGACGCTTATGTTAAAAGCTGGCCAGGAGCGTCCTTTAGAGAAACTCCAATTATTTGAGCGTCCCTTTTTGACGGTGCCATATTTAGGACGTGGCAGCGCGGACCCTACTTTAGAGTCCCAGTTGCAACAGGGTGAGGTTGTTGCTGGTAAGAAGAGTGTTTCGACAATCATGGAGAAGTCATTTGCGCCCTATAGTCTTTATCCTATGGACTCGAAGATGGAGGAATACGTCAAGGACCCGAAGAATACAGTGCAAGAGGCGGCTTTAGAAGGTTGGACGCGTGGTGGCACAGATACGCGTGGAGGTTTAGCCAGTAATGGAAGGTAGATGGTTTATATATAATATTTTTATGTGAATATTATATAGATAATAGATTAAATATGAGTGGAGATAGTAATAGTTCACTTGCTGGTGGTCCTGGTCTTGGTGCTGGTGGTGGGCCTGGCTCTGGCTCAGGCTCTGGCTCAGGCTCTGGCTCTGGTTCTGGTACTCCTGCTAATGCTGTTACTAATACTGTTACTGATACTGCTACTGCTTTTACTAATGGAGTTTTAGCTGCTGGTACTGCTGCGCGCGCTCGTGCTGTTACTGATGCTGCTGGTACTGATGCTGCTGGTACTGCTGCTGCTGGTGGTGGTGGTGGTGGTGGTGGTGATGATGCTCCTGATGGTGCTGCTAATGCTCCTGATGCTAATGCTGGTGCTGGTGCTGGTGCTGGGGTAAATGTTACTGTTAAAGTAAATGGCCAAGATAAGACAGTTACTAATATTATAACAGGCAGTCCACCTGGGTCGGTTGGCTCAGGCAAATTAGATGGCAAATCATATGTTCTTGTAGAGGAAGAAAACTACCAACAAAAAACTGAACCATCAACAAGTGGTGGCAGAAAATCAAAAAAACGCGCTGCTAAGCATTCGGCGAGAAAGTCTTCTAAGCGTAGGAAATCGGGGCGTAAGGGTAGGCGATAAAATGTTTTGTAAGGTTGATGTATAAATATTTAGGCGTTCGTTCTAATTTTTGTATAGTGATAATATATATTGAATATGGCTAGAAAACTAAAACAAAAGGGTGGTAAAGGACCAGCACCAACCCGGGACAAGTTTCAAGATGACCCCGTTGGAACTGAAAACAGTATGACTGCGGAACAAAAATATAATGCTGCATATACTGCATGGGAAGCTGATGAATCGATGGAGGTTGTCGAGGATGAGTCTGTGCCTACGGGGGACATGGGTGAGGGCGAGGGTGAGACTGTGCCTACGGGGGACATGGATGGTGAGGGTGCTACGTCTAGTGGCGGCAAACGCCACAAAAAGAAGGGCGGCAAGAAATCCAAATGCAGCTGGGGCGGCAAGAAGAGTGCCAAGAAGATGGGAGGTAAGCGTGGTAGCAAAAAGACTGCCAAGAAAATGGGAGGTAAGCGCAGAACAAAGAAGGTATAAATACTAAAAGGAACGGCCAAAAGGAACGGCTAAAAGGAACGGGTAGCCAATAATTTATATTTATAATAATAAATATAAATCCAAAACAATAACAATACTATCATGTCTAGCCAATACAAATATTCAAACACAAAAGAATATCGCGAATGTCTCCGACAATTCTGTAAAATGAACACTGAAAAATACCCACAAATAATTCACTCCGTCGATGCCGCAGGCTGGGACGAAGAAACCATCGACGAAATGTCCTACGACGAAGATTCTATGACAAAAATCCTAGATACCATCTATGAAAAAACCAAGGACCATCCCTTATTTAAAAAAATATATGAAACGGCGGCTGCGAAAATGATTTCCCTAGACCCAGAAATCGGGCTAGCGATTATTATGTCCTATGATTATTTTTCAGGATTCTATGCCTGTCTCGATGCATTTTATAAAAGCCCCGATGAATTCACCGAGGACGCTCATACATATATTGGTCTAATGAAAAAACTAACCTAATATTATATAGTTTTCGTAAAACTATGTCACCACCAAGAAGGCACCGGATTTTTATATATGTCTATGTATATAAATGTCGTCTACTAGAAATAAAAATTGCCCCGGCGATTATAAATTAGAACAAAATATAAACACAAATATCTCAGAATATAAAACGTATGTAAGTTCTACTATAGCAGCACAAAGCTATTTTGCAGGCGACGGCCTTTTAGCTGGCAAAACCCCGCGCCAAGTACTTTGTGAGAATTACTGCGATGTTGAATCCGCATTATTTGGCATTGGCTCGACCAATTTAGTGAATCCTAAGGCGCCAGTTAAGCCTGATTTGAATCCGGTTCAGAGCTTGAATATAATTGACCGTCTTCCTGTCTTTGTTCCTGAGCCTCTTGTGATTGAAACTTCTCAGCGTCCTTATTATTTGAACTGATGAAATAAAAACTTTACCAATTATAAGTTTACAAGTCTTGGTTTGACCTTGACTTCATCGTATAACTATGTCTAGCTTTTTGTTTATTTTTAAATGTCATATTTTGACGGGATTTTGGTGGGCGGGGCTTAGATAAGTCGTCTATGGATACCGTGAGGCGAGACGTCTCGTCGCCACTACTATTTTCATCGCTTTCACTATAAGCATCGTTTTCTTGTTCTTGGATGGCTCGATTAATCTGTTCCATAATTGAGCCATTATTTAGTGTGGGGTCAATTTCAGGCAATTCGTGACATGGTAATATTTCGATTTTAATATATTCTGATAATGGCGTAATATTACCTGTTGGGCCGACTTCAATCGGCATTTGAATATTAGCCATTACATATTTTATCATTTATATATATTGGCGGTTTGATTTTAAGTTTTTATTTTATTATTGAATATATGTAATCAATAATAAAAATGGAACATGGTCAGGTAATATTATTTTTTGACAGGTATTTTGGAGGTTACTGCTGCTACAATTGATGCTATTATGTCACGTAACTCAATCAAGCCGTTATCAACTTCTACAACTGGTTCAGCTAGTTTTTTAGCGACGTCTTCTAATTTTGTTTTTATGTCTGGCGACTGTTCTTCAAACTCGCTAATTAAATGCATTATTTTTTTAAATTTTTCAAAATCAACCGTAGGTTTTGCTATCTCGTTCCCTGGTTTTCTATCAATAATTTCATTAATTTTTTTAATTTCATCTTCGCCCAGTGCACTAGTAATTTTATTATCTGATAACCATTTTTTAAAACTATCTATTTCTATTTTTCCAGTTAATAATCCCGACCTTAAAACTCTTTTATATCTCCTATTTTTTAATTTATCATTAAATACTCCCTGTAATTCTTTGTCAATTAGTTTATTTTTTGCCGATTTATTACCTTGTTCATATTCTTGTTCATCTTTTTTCTTAATTAGAGATTTTTCTGTTGGTTTATTAGCAGGGGCTGGAGCAGTGGCTGGAGCCGGGGCTGGAGCAGTGGCTGGAGCCGGGGCTGGAGCAAGGGCAGGATTCGCAGTAGTAACTGGATTAGCAGCAGGATTCACGGTAGGAGTCTTTGTTTTTCCACCTGCTATTTCCGTGTCTCTAAACGTCTTTGATGTAGAATTAAAATACATACCTTTTTCAAATTGTTTGGTATTACTATTTGAAACACCATTTGGATTATAAACGAATTTACCAATCTTTCCATCGCCTTCTTTTTCCTCACCAATATAATCAGTACCATAATATGGATTAGTTATTGGACCGCGAGGAATTGAAACGCTTATAGTTGGAACTTGAGGTAAACATACCTTTTCGCTCTGGGTTTTTGCTTGTTGTTGTTGTTTTTCTAGGGCTAATTTTGTTTTTGCTAATTCTTCTGTTAATTTTGTCAATTGGCTATCGATTGGTGTATTCGCAGCGGCAGTAGGTTGTGTTTGTTTAATGGATTCTAACTGTGCTTCTAATTCGTTTATTCTTGCCTGGGCATGTGCTAGTTCATTAGCTTTCTCTTTTTCTTGCTCTTTTTCTTTTCTATCATTTTCCGGTTCTAGAGTTTTAGTAGCTTCACCAGTCAAATAACTAACTATTTGAGAATGATTATTTGTTTCGGCAACATTTATAGCCGTTTTACCATTTACTTCCTTTTTAATAAACTCACCACTTCCTTTTAAAGTTTTTAATTTTTCGACGATTGCTTTTACAACTTCTAAATTTCCTATTATAGATGCCATTATAAGTGGAGTAACGTTAAAAA
>Ga0136644_10004046_pt1 | contig 10884 bp, 14 predicted proteins | sample C_130820_EF_Meta_FD_94780 | JGI IMG/M metagenome (GOLD analysis project Ga0136644, IMG submission 94780) | Freshwater microbial communities from Lake Croche, Canada to study carbon cycling - C_130820_EF_MetaG (v2) (version 2) | ecosystem: Environmental > Aquatic > Freshwater > Lake | place...
ACATAAAAAAAGGTGTTTCCATAGTCAATTTTTGTTTGCTTAATTGGCCTCTAATCCCCAGTGAAGATGGCGCCATTCACGCGGAAAGAGTTCCAGCAATAGCCATCCCACTCGGCGCATGCCCTGCACGAGGTGTGCTTCTTGTGCCAGTCAATAACGCGGCACTCCTCACAGCAAACCCACCAGTAGGCACCAGTCGCCTTCTTCTGCTCAAGGGCATTCCTTACCCGCGCCCGCTCCTCCTCTACCGCCTGAGCCTGTCCCTCTGGGCTCGCCCAGTAAGCACGGGCAGCCTTGGCCTCTTCCCTCCTCTTTTTCTTCTCTGCCTTGCAGGCTGCCTCTGCATCTCCCTGCATTACCTCGCGCAGCTGCTCGTTATCAAGGAAGATGGGCAGAGACCAAGAAGACAGCTCCTTGCGCCACCTCCCACCCAGGACCCTGATGGCGTCCTTAATGTAGAAGGTGTTTCCACCAATAAGAAGGTGGTCCTCAGTTGTGCGAAAGGTTAGCATTCTTGTCAACACAAGGGTGCTATAAAAAAAGTGTGTATATATGTCAATTTTTTCCAGGGTGATTTAGTCCGAGAGGTAGGGCTCGGCCTTTTCCAAGAGTCTGGTCAACTCTGCCATGGCCGCGTTCTGCTGGTCGGTGGCCTTGTCGATAAGCTCCTGGTGGAGGGTCGCCAAGGCCCGTTCAGACCAGCCAGGGTGGCTAAGCTTCTGGGTCTGAAGGATGCTGGGGGCATAGAGGCCCTGCGAGCGCCACTCTGCAGCCCTCTGTAGCTCGATGGTTGCTGAGCCAACCTGCTCAAGGATCCACTCAAGGGTGCCACATGCCTTTACCGCGCACTGATATCTGTCCCAGAGAAAGTCCTGGGTCTCCTTGTCTGCGCCCGCCTTGTTGGCAAAGTCGCTGACAGAGCGAGCCAGCTTAACAGCGACCTTCCTCTTCTTGAGCTCCTGACCAATAGTCTCGAGGCTTGCCATGGTAGAGTAATGGGGGTAATAATAGCTTGGGCAAAAAAGGTAATCAATTTTTAAATTTTGAACATGATTAATAGTGTAGAGATAACTACTCCAACCGTTACACCAATCATGAAGGAAAGAAACGCAGCAAAACGTAGTTCAGAGATTGGCACTGTATTCTGCACAGTTAGAGGATTATAGATAGGCAAGACCGTCATTAGAAGTAAAAAATGGTTTAGAAGAATCAATTTTTTACTTAGAGCCCTTCGCCGCTTCCTTAGTATTGGTTGCAGTTGCTTTAGCAGTGGCTGCAGCCATTCTCCTGGCTGCAAGGAGCGTGGCAATGCGCACGTGCTTCTGGGAAAAGCCACCGTTGCGCTCGTAGGTCTCCTTTGCCTTGTCACTCTTCTTGTTCCTGCCGACCTTGACGTTGTCCATGGTTGCCTTATTTACTGAGGGTAATTTATTCCCCTTGGCCAATACCTTCAATTTTATATTATAGGGTAACAGAGTAAACAATAATACCTGTTTACTCTGGAATGTCTGCTTACTCTGAAATATAATATTTAAACTTTAAAAAATTGAATATAGGCGACGCAATACAGTAAGCACCCGCTACATGTCAACCACATCTAGCACTCCAAACAAGATGTCTCTCTCAAGGTTTGCCCCCCTCACTATGTGGCAGAAGGAGCAGCAGTGGACCGCCTGGTGGGCCGACAGGACAAAGCTGATGCAGGACGACGGCACGCGGACCACCTGGGAGAAGGAGCAGGCTGTCTTGAGGGAGAAGAAGAACTGGTGGCTCTACACCTTTTGCGAGCCCTACTGGACTGTGGAGGACAAGGAGCTACAGTGGCGGAGCTACTGTGAGGAGGCGCACGGCGTGGGCTCACAGCCGGTTGACGGGCTGGAGAAGAGGCAGTGGTGGCGCAAGACCTGGGGTGAGGACCCCCCCCTCTCTGGGCCGCAGATAGACTTGGCGCGCGAGGAGGAGATTGCCGAGGCGCGGGCGCGGAACCAGGAGGTGCATAAGGAGGAGTTGCGTAAAGGCTTCTGCAGGACGCTTGCTGAGTGCGCGCACGTGGAGGAGATTGCGGCGGCGCGGGCGTTCAACGAGGAGACGCATAAGGAGGATTTCCGCAATGGCTTCTGCAGGACGGTTGCTGAGCGCGATACCTTGCGCGCGCACGTGGAGGGCATGGCAGCGCAGCAGCGGCAGCGCCCCGTATCTCTGCCCCGCCCGCCAATGGAGAACCCCGTGTTCTTTGGCTGCCCAGCGTGCAGCGACTTCTTCCCCAACCGCCACGACTGCGACACGCACATCAAGGCGGACCACGGCACAGGAGAGGCCAAGGTCATCTTCCACCCGCAGGCTACAGAGGAGGAGCTGAAGGCCTGCCTCTTTGCCAACCTGCCCTGGCAAGACAAGCTCTTGCTCTCACAGACGGTGCACTCCAGCGACATGGACCTCTGCTACGTGACTAAGAGGCTGGTGCTACGCGAGCCCGGTGAGGAGTATGGCGAAGGAGACAACCCGTTTACCGATGGGGTTCGCTAAGGTCTCTTGTAAAGAAAACAGGATAACGTGTTTGTAAAAAGAAAAAGAAAAAATGTTCCTCTGTCCACCAGGAATCATTTTTTCTTTCTTTCTTTTAACACGTTACGTTCCTTTCGTTACTCTCTACGCCTCCTCAACATCCACCATAGGCACATCGTCGTCTCCCAGGTCGAAGGGGGCAAAGGCAGAGAGCGGGGCCTCCCTCAGGGCCCTGGACTCTGCTACCAGGCGTGCGAGGTCCTTGGCCCACTGGTCAATACATTCAATTTTATATTATTCTAAATCAGAGTAAATGATAATATCTATTTACTCTGGAATGTCTGCTTACTCTGAAATATAATATTTAAACTTTAAAAAAATGAATATAGGCGACGCAATACAGTAAGCACCCGCTACATGTCAAACACATCTAGCAATCCAAACAAGATGTCTCTCTCAAGGAAGACCCCCCTCACTATGTGGCAGAAGGAGGAGGCGTGGAAGGCGTGGGAGGAGTCGTGGAAGGCGTGGTGGGACGCTACTAGGCCGCTTTGCAGCAATGACGGCTCGCAGACCGGCTGGGAGAAGGATCTGGCCGCCTTGAGGGAGCTGGCCCGCGAGGAGGAGATTGCAGAGGCGCGCGCGCGGAACCAGGCGGATAGGGAGAAGGACGCGCTGATGGGCTTCCACGGGCCGGCGGAAGCCCTTGCTGCTGCTATGCGCAAGAAGGCTTTGGCTGTGCCCGAGGCTGTGCCCAAAGCTCTAGCTGTGCCAGTGCCAGAGACTGTAGCTGAGGCAAAGGCGCGGGCGGCTGCCATACGCAAGCACGCAGAGGCAATGGAGGCTTCAACCGTAAACCGCGTAGCCCACCTGCCCCGCCCCCCAATGCCTGACCCCGTGCTCTTTGGCTGCCCCTGCTGCCCCTTCATGTTTCCCTCGCGCCGCCCCTGCGATGCACACATCCGCGTTGAGCACGCTGGCTGCACTATGCAGGCCGCCATCATCTTCCACCCGCAGGCTACAGAGGAGGAGCTGAAGGCCTGCCTCTTCGCCAACCTGCCCTGGCAAGACAAGCTCTTGCTCTCACAGACGGTGCGCTCAAGCGACATGGACCTCTGCTATGTGAGCAAGAGCCTGGTGCTGCGCGAGCCAGACGAGGAGTAGTGTAGCTATGAAGGCAGTCTCCAGTAAGGTAATAACAAAAAGAAAAAACGCTCCTCTGTCCACCAGGGGCATTTTTTTCTTTTCTTTCTTTTAACACGTTATAGGTCCTTAAATTACTCTAGGCCTCCTCGATATCCAGCATGGGCACGTCGTCGTCTCCCAGGTCAAAGGGGGCAAAGGCAGTGAGCGGAGCCTCCCTCAGGGCCCTGGACTCTGCTATGAGGCGTGCGAGGTCCTTAGCCCACTGGTCAACCTCCTCGGCGTATGCAGCTGCAGTCTGCTGAATAGCCGAGGCAGAGGGGGTGCAGTTTGGCTGAGCCCGTGCCTGTGGCACGGTCAGCGGAGAGGGGGTGGGAGCAAGGGTGGCTCCATTGCGCATCTCGGAATGCTCACCGCCGCAGCGGTGCAGGGGGCTTGAGCACCTGTCGCACCAGTCATCCTGCTCCTCATAGTTCCTCTGAGCAAATGACTCGTCATCCTCGGTGATGAAGAGCTGCGGGGCGCAGTGCTCCTCATAGTCCTCCTCGGTCCAGGGCTGTGGCTGTGCTGCTGGCAGAGCGGCACTCCTGCGCAGGAGGAAGCCATCGCGCATCTCGTCCCCGTGGTCGCCGTCGCAGCCAGAGTCAGGGTGGCACCAGTGGCACGAGGGCTGGTTGCGCTCATCCTCCTCACAGTGCCTCTGGTAGTCAGCCCAGTCCTCCTCGGTTATGTCGGCCCACGGGTCTACCTCCTGGGGCCCAGAGGGTGCGCAGTGCTCCTGGTAGTCCTCCTCTGTCCATGCTGCGGTGGCAGCGGCAGCAGCGGGCAGCTCCTTTGGCGGCATGAGGCCCAAGAGGCGCTGGATAGAGTGGAGCGAGTAGCGGCGGGCCTTGAAGTTCCTGGCCTCCTCCTCGCGCTCCTTCTGCATCTCTGCCACATCCTCAGCCGTAAAGTGCCCGTGCTTCTCGTAGTCGTGGAGGTCCTCCTGCTCGGGCGCAGCGACAGCAGTAGCGCCATAGGCGACGCCCTCAAAGGTGCCCTCCAGAATCTGCACAATCATGGCATCCAGCTTCTTCTTGCCCTCAAGACCCTGGTTAACCAGGTCCCAGAGGCGCTGGAGGGCCTCCTTCTTGTATGGCTCGGAGGAAAACACCACGGAGGCGAAGGTGTTGGGGTTGGTGGGCCACTCGGTAGAGTCCTGATACTCCAGCTCGTGGATAAGGTGCCAGGTGCCAATCTCGTTCTCTAGCTCCAGCTTGTGCGCCATGCCAATGCGCGCCAGCACCACGAGGTCGTCGAGCTGCTGGGAGTGCTGGGGCATCTTGGCCTTGGCAGCCTCCAGGAGCACCATGTTGGTGGGCCAGACGTTGTTGCACGCCATGGTGTTTGCAGAAGACTGAGAGGTGTTGAAGCTTGCCATAGTATATAGCAAGGGGGGTGCTATAAAAAAGTGTAGAGCTATAATCAATTTTTATTTAGCAATAAAAATGTTCAGAAGGACTCTATTTTACTCTGGTTAAGAGAGCTCTTAATCGTCGCGGTCTCCACAGGGGCCATCGTAGGGGCAGCAGCAGTCTGGAGAGCACTCGCCGCTACGGTTCATTTGCCTTCCTTGCCCCTCGTTGCAGCTAGGCAGGGAATCCTCTGGAGTAAGGCTGACGGGCTCGGGAGAGCCAGGGGGCGTGGTATAGCCTTCTGGGTTCTCTGCTATCCAGAGCTCATACGCCTTCTTGAAATCTCCCGCGAAAGTGCCCTCGAGAATTTGGACAATGCTGGCGTCCAGATTTCTTTTCTCTGCTATACCCTTGTTGGCGGCAGCCCAGAGGTCCTGGAGGTAGTTGATACCCGCGTAGTCATGCTGAGAGTCAAGCTTGTCAATGGCCTCAAGGAAGAGTACCTTGTTCGTAGGCCACTCTGCTTGTGCGTCTACCTTGGACCCAAGGATATCGCCAATGCGTCGGTCCAGATGCTCCTTCTCACGCATGGACTCTCTTACGCGATTTACAAGGTCCATGAGGGATGCGTAGCAGGATGCTCTGGGAACAGCCTTTTGAAAGAGCTGGAGATCACTGGGCCAGCTCTTAGAGCAGGTGCGCATGTTCTTCAATGCAGTCTGAGATGCCATGGTAGATACTTAGTAAAACGATTACTTGCGATTCAAATTTACCAATGAAAAAAGGTCCTCTACCAACAGGCCCTTTTCTCATTTTGTTCCTTTGTTTAGCTCACTGTAATCTCATTGCCTAGCTCAGCTTAGTCCAGCTCCTCATACTCCGTGCCCTGCTCAATGGCGCCCAAGCAGGGTGTCTTGCCGCCGTCATCGTCAGCAGGTGCTGGCGGTCCCAAGGGAAGCCCAGGAGAGGGCAGCTCGCAGTTTGCCATGGATAGTCCAGAGGCTATCATATTCCGCACGGCAGAAGCGAGGTCCAGGGCGGGCGGCGGAACCACCTGGGACTGGCGCGAGTGGGCGGCGAGCAGGCCTGCCTCCAGCTCCTCGCAGGTGATGAGCTCTGGCTGGGCATAGGCTGCATCGTAGTGTGCAGACAAGCGCTCCTCCTCCTCATCCTCTGCTGCAGCCTCTGCCGTGCCGGCTGCGGCGGGGAGGCGGGCCTTCTTGTTCCTGCGCTTGCGCTCGTTCTTGGTGAGCTTGCGCTGTGGCTGTGGCTGTGCCTGTGGCTCTGCCATGGCGCCACCGCCAGAGTAGGAAGGCTGAAAGGTCATGTAGGAGCGCGAAGCCCGATACTCGCGGCCGCCATAGGGCTCCAGAGCAAGGTTGAACTCGAACTCGCGCTCTGCCTTTGCCTCGGCCTCGGCCTGAGCTATAGACTCTGGCTTCTCCTGGCGCTGCTCGCGCTGCTCTCGCTTGCCGCCCAGGGGGGAGCGGACCACGGGCTCAAAGGGCTGGCCAGGCAGGGCGGGCGTGAAGGGAACCTCGTGCTGCTCACACCACTCTGCCCAAGAGAGCCGCAGGCGGCGGCGCTCGTAGAAGCTGTAGGCTGCGCCCGTAAGGCGCACGCAGGCCGGCTGCTCTCGGCCGTCCTCTGTGATGCGCGCGGGAAAGAGGCGGCGGCCAGTGCCCTCCTCGCCTGGGTGCACGCCGCTGCAGCACGCGCGAACCAGCTCTCCAGAAGCCTCATCCTTCAGCTTGTAGTCGCAGTGAATGCCACGCTTGCAGGGCTGCGGGGAGCGCAGGTGGGGGGCGTCCAACTCCGCGCTCTCGAACCAGCGAATAACGTTCTGGCTTGCGGAAGACATCTTGCTTGAGTGAAGTGAAGTGTATTGAGCAAGGGGGTAATAGAAAATTACCTTGTCCTAGTATTCAATTTTGGAAAATATCATAATTCGTCTGATTACTCTGAATCAATTCAATGCCTTCTGAATTGAATTAATTCAGAGGTATTAGAGCCAAAATCAAAGCTAAATAAAATTGAATTGAAACCGTCTTATATGTATCATACCCGCTTCTAATCAGTAGAAAGCAATACGCAAGAATGGTCAAGTGCTCTATCTGCAAGCAAGAGGGCCACAATAAGGCCAGGTGCCCCACGGCGCCTCAGGCTCCAGCTGTGGGTGGAGGGGCGCCACAAGGGACTCAAGCCACTGTGCCCATAACGCTCTCAGGAGACATCACAGAGAAGCTCGCTAAGCTCTCTGCGCTGTGTGTTGAGGTGGCCAACGGGCTCGGCAAGGGGCACGTAGAGGCTCACTACCAACAGGCCCTGTGTGTGGAGCTGCAGGAGGCCAACATTCGCTACGTTGCAGAGGAGGTGATGCCCATTATGTATAAGGGCCGAGCCCTGGGCGGCACCTGCAACGCGAGGCTGGACGTGATGCTCCACAGCTTCCTGCCCTTCATCTTTGAGCTCAAGTCAGTGCCCTCCCGAATTGGCTCTATTCACCACTGGCAGCTCGTGCGCTATATGACACACAAGGACATTCCCTTTGGCGCGGTGGTCAATTTCAACCAATCTGAAAGGGGGCCACTAGAGGTGCAGTTCATTGTGCGGCAAGGGGATGCTCACTGGCTGTATGACCCTGCCACACAGACAGGCCGGCCGCTGGTGGACTTTGGTATGAGCCTGGCTGCACCGGCTGCGCCAGCCTCTGGCGGTAGCTCAGTTGTCTCTGGAGCCACGGCTGCGACTGAGGCGGATGAATGGGAATGGTCTGAGGAGGAGTGAAGGGCGTAAATAAGAGACTGCAGGGGGATTGGGAGGTGGCTCTTTTTTATCCGCTGAACACGAGGGTTGATTTTGGCTTTAGAGGTACGTGAAAAAGAGGGCCGCCTAGCGACCTCTCTTTCTCTTTGTTATATTGTGGTCTATGCAATAAATCGCTACTTAATCTCGGGCTCGTCGTTCAGCACCTCGGCGCTGCTGTCAATGCTGCCGTCAGCCTTGAGCCTACCCACATATTCGCCCCTGAGACCCTCCTTGGTGATGCGCCACAGGTCACCCTGGTCCTCCCATCGCACCTCACCACTAGACTCTCGCCAGCCATAGCGCATATACGCGCTGCGCATGTGTTTGAAGGGCCAGAAGTCTTCCTCGCCCAGCTCCTCATCCTCCTCCAGGTGAAGGGGGGCTGCTGCCGATAAGCGGCTAACCTGCTCTAGCGCCTGAGTGTGCTTGGCCGCTGCTGCGCTGATAGCTGCTGCCTCAGCCCTGACCGCCGCCTCGCGGCGCGCACTCGCCACCTCTGCAAGTGCTGCAATACCGGCTTTCGCCTTCTCTGCCTCGCGGGCTGCAATCACAGCGCTCCTGAGAACCTCAAGGTGGCGCAGCTGGCGGTCAATTGCGTCGAGCGTTGGTAGTGATGGCGGCAGGGCGGTCGTGGGGGCGGGCAGCGCGTTAGCATCTGGCTGCCCACCACCAGCGCTACCCTCGCTGGGCTGCTCGCGCATAAGCACCGCGTATTGCTCCCTTGTGAGCCCAGGCCTGCGCTCGCGCGCCTTCTGATACCGCCAATACTCCTGGTCTTTCAACCTCTTGGCGAGCTCATCTGGCGTAGGCTGCCTGCCCAGCTGCTGCGCGAGGTGGGCCTCAGTGTCAGCCAGTGACTGGCGGGGGCCCTTGGTTACGACGTGCTGCACTGCGGTGTTAGTGTTGGTGGCCATTGTATCTGTTTAATGCTAAACAGGGTGCCTACTAAGACAATCATTGGCAATTCAATTTTGTTTTTGGAAATTAAACCCCGTAAGCCAGTGCCAGCGACGGTTACACCTGTAACTGCCAGAGTGATATAAGGTAACGGTAGTACATGAAAAAAGGGCCGCCTAGCGACCTCTCTTTTTCATTTTGTGCGCTATCCACGCATGCTTACTAGAGCTCTCCTTTAAGGTCTCATGTGCCCGCAGGCCTATGACCGGTCTATACCCATACTCTGCCGCCTTCCCAGGGGCGGTGGTAACTTTTGGTGCCTTCTTGCTCTAATTCACACGCGCTTCACTGCGACTTTTTCTCCTTTGATTGCCAGACTCCTGCTGGTCCCTTTGTTCCTTTGCTTGCCAGACTCCTGCTGGTCCCTTAGAGGTCATTCAGGTCGACCTCCTCGTCATCCCAGTTCTCCTTGACGGGCTGCTGGGCAATCCACGCCTTAGCCTCCGCGCCCTTGGCTGCAGCCTCTGCAGCCGACACAATGGCGCGCTGCTCGGCGGCCGTGCGGGCAGCCTCGGCCTCGAGCTTGAACTGCGCCATCATCTCTGCAGCCGTCTGGACAGCCTCGGGCCGCAGCGTGGCGGACGCGCCGCCGCCGCCACCGCCGGCCATGGGCCTGGCTGCAGCCACAGTGGCCTTGTGGGCGCGCCAGCGCTTGAAGCGCTCAAAGTCCGGGTCCTCGTAGAGGGCCGCGTCTGCCAGGTCGCCGACCTCCACACCGCCGTCCACGCCCTTGCGCTTGGTGCCGGCGGCTGCAGCGCTGCGCGCGCCCTTCAGGCCGGCGACGCGGGCTGCGATGGTGGCAGCGGTCTCCTGCGCCTTGCGCTCCTGCTTGAGGCCGCCCTTGACGTCCGCCAGGCCCTTGACCCAGAAGTCCTCGTCGGAGTAATCCGAGTCAAAGAGGTCCTCCTTGGCCACCGCCTCGCGCGCGGTGGTCTCCACGGCGCCGGCGGTCTCGGCGACGCCCAGCACGTCGGCCGGCAGGAAGCCCAGCTTGATGAGCTCCTGAATCTCGGCCCTGGTGTCCAGGCAGCCTACAATCTCCAGGGGCCTCTGGACCAAGCCCGCGGGCGCTAGCTCCCCAGCCAGCAGCACCACGTGCCCAACGGCAATGCGCATGACGCCCTTGCCGAAAAGCCCGCGCGGCGTGGCCTGCACGGTGGTGCGCTGGCCCTTGGTGGCAGCGGCGCGCAGCGTCACCTGAAAGCCGCCGTTGCCGAGCTGCTTGGTCACCGCGCCAAAGAGACCGCCAGAGACCTTGGCCGCCTGAATGGCAGCCCAGTTCTGGGTGGCCGCCGCAGCGGCCTTCTTCATGTTGGGCTTCTTTGGCATTTTGTAGGATGTTGAAAGGTGTTGTGTCTGATAGGCAGTATCAGACGGGGGGGGACTTACCTTCCGTGCCTGCAGCCGTTCAATTTTATTTTGCCTCTGGCCCAGCTGGTGGGCCCTGGGGAAATTGATTTTTTCCCAACTGCCAAAGGGGCTGCGCCAACTGCCAAAGCGCAGGAGCAACGTACGTGAAAAAGGGTGGCCTAGCCACCTCTTCCTCGTTTTGTGCGCTATCCACGCATGCTTACTAGAGCTCTCCTTTAAGGTCTCATATGCCCGCAGGCCTATGACCGGTCTATACCCATACTCTGCCGCCTTCCCAGGGGCGGTGGTAACTTTTGGTGCCTTCTTGCTCTAGTTCACATGCGCTTCATTGCGACTTTTTGTGCTTTGCTTGCCAGACTCCTGCTGGTCCCTAGTGATACCACCCGCGCTGCTCCTGAATGGCCGGCTTACCGTAGCCGTCCGCTGAGCCCTGTGCACGCGCCCATGCGCGGTCATTGGCCCTCTGGCTGCCACCGCCGCCACCGGCTGCCGCTGCGCCACCGCCGCCAGCTGCAGCCCAGGCGCCAGCCTGATACTGGATGCTGCCGTCAGCCAGCATGGTCCAGGGCTTCTTGCTGGGCGTGGGCGCCGGCGGCGGTGCGGCGCGGCTGACCATGGCGCGCTGGTGCTGGCCCCACTTGGCATTGAGCGCGTGCTGGCCAGCGCCATTGCCACCGCCACCAGAGCCCTGCTTCTGGCCACCGCC
>Ga0136644_10004051_pt1 | contig 10875 bp, 12 predicted proteins | sample C_130820_EF_Meta_FD_94780 | JGI IMG/M metagenome (GOLD analysis project Ga0136644, IMG submission 94780) | Freshwater microbial communities from Lake Croche, Canada to study carbon cycling - C_130820_EF_MetaG (v2) (version 2) | ecosystem: Environmental > Aquatic > Freshwater > Lake | place...
AAAAGTTCCGGCGAAATTTGTATCACCTGATTGAGGCGACGAATTCGTTACAGTTGATGCTGAGAATGTGGCTGGGCCCGGGGCGGCGAGAGTAACCGTGGCTGAAGGCGTCCCTGTTCCTAGAGTGGGATAAGTGGAATAAAGAACCTGGAAAGAGGTCACAAGACCCGAAGTTATCTGAACCTGGCCCACATATCCAACTGTCGTAGTTCCCAGTGCGGAAGTAATAGGAAATGATTGACCTGGGTAGATAACGCCGCCCTGTGTACTGGCTGGTGGAATGAAGGATGGCGCTGTTTGTGTAGTGAGGCTGTAAGTTGTGTTGCCGGCGGTCGGATCGCTGTTATACGCAATCCCACCCTGGATTAGAGCTACTGAAGCTGTTCCGTCAAAAGCAACGGTAAGGGTCGCAGTTGCACTTGTCGATGATCCCGAACCATTAAAAGTAACCAGATAAGATCCGGGAACACATCCGGAAGCTGCCGTACCAATGGTAAGACCTGTTATAATGCCCGACCCTCGTGTAAAAGTATATAATGGAAGGACGCCTCCGCTTGCGTTGGGATTTTGCGCTAAGGTAACGGCTCCTGTATACGCAGCTGGTGCAGAAAACCCTAGAGTCCCCGAACCCGTAACGCTCTGGGCGGCGGGAGTGACTGCCGAAGGAAAATTAATAGTTATGGAATTTACAGCTCCCGCTGAAGTGAGTCCTATTGCGCTAATTGTCCCAGTGGCAACCCCCGAAGACATAGGTATTTGCGCGCACGTCATACCAACAGTAGGATACCCGACGAACGTGAAGGTTGTACCATAAGTTCCTGCATATACGTGCTGATTGCCAGAACTTGGCGCACCTGTACCTCCATCAACAGTCGCCCATGCTGTCAGTATAAAAGGTGCTCCGACTGCTCCAGGGGTTATGGCTACTGTAGAATATGGAGCTGAGAACGGAGCTGCTGCTATGGTCAGGGCCGCAGATGACGTCGGTATGGAAGTGGCGCCACCTGCTGCAGCCACGAATGTACCCGAGGTTGGAGAACTGGAATTAACTGAGATGACGTTCATGAATGTCGCACCACCAAGCGTACCACCACCTTGAGCAGTCAGGACCGTTCCAGGAACAATCTGAAAGTTTGCTCCTGAATAAGAGAAAACATTAGACTGATAAGAAGTCTGCGTGGACAACCCAGCAACAGAAATTGTAACAGCTGAAACACCCGATGTTCCTACAACTGCTGTACCAGTCACACCACCGTTGGTCGCCGCAGTTGTGGTGGATATGGCCTGATTAGTGTTAATTGTATAAATCTCATAGTTCACGCGGTATCCAAGGTTCTGGGCCCACGTGATCCGAAGCTCCACGTCGTGGTACTGGAGGGCCACGAGCGGCAGGGAAACAGACCAGTCCTTGCAGAAGAAAAACTTGAGGGGAAGAAAGCCGTTGATCACATTCGTCAGGCCCGACAGATCGTTGTTCAGGTAGCGCTGGCTGTAGTTCTGCGCGCCCGTGACTGGCTCGACCTGCGTCATCCACGTAATGTCCTGGGTGTCCACAACCTGGCCGCCGATAAGAAGCTCGATCTTGTCTACAACCTTCGACCAGTCGATGCCTGGAATCAGGGCACCAGTCGTATCCTTGCCGATAAAGTAAACATAGCTCAGAAGGTCACCCTTCTTCTCGAATCGGATAGTGGAGATGCTGCCGGCCGAGGGATTGCCTTGTATAATCTGACGCTCAGTACTCAGCGCATAGTGCGTGTACCGCTTGTAATTTGAACGAAAGAAGGAAATTTCTGGCTTGCCCGTCAGCCAAGTGTCCTGGGCTCCCGTGGCGACGAGTTGAACTAATCCACCAGACATTTACTATAAAAGCAGAAATTAAAAAACTCCTGGACGCACGCAAAAAGGGTTCTGTGTCCAAGACCCTGCCAGCCGCGCCCTTCAGTCACCCTGAATGGAAAAAGACTCGGCTCGTCAACAAAAGCGTGACTCTGCCAAAAAATCCAAAGATCGAACTATATATTCTCAGAAGGCAGTAAGAGCGAAAGAATGTCGACAATCTACCCAGGCCTCCAGTTCTACGCCGACGTTATTACCCAAGTGAGCAACGACGAGCCTTCGACTCTGTGTCGCACTCCCTCAACCTACAGTTTTGGTTCTCGCCTCGAACTCTTCCCGCAGAGAAATATTCTTTACGTTGTCTGCAAGGATGGGTCGGTCCAGTCAGTCTTTGAGCCAGACCTTCCCATAGGCTGGGAAATCAGTGAAAGTGAAAATGGCTGGACCTGTCGTATAAGCCAGGTGGGTTTCGAGCCTAGGCCGTGCCTGGTCAGATATCACAGCAAGGCTGAATCGATCCGCCCGGGCGGCCGCCAGATTGGCTCGCAAGTCTGGCGGGCGCGCATCGCACCATCTTTTTCTCGCCACGCCTCCATCTACGACGCTGAGGATGATGGCGAGCCTGAGGTGACTTCGACGCCGCCGCAAAACTCGCCTGCGAGCTCTCCAGAGTGTCCAGGTGCTCCTAGAAAGGCACAAATGAACTCGACCTTTGGATGGTAATAAAGGCAAGAATCTCTTGTAGAACAGAACAAATGGACGGAATTCAGAAGCTCATCTTTCGCGAGGACTCTCTCAAGGAGAAGATGAAAGTGGTCCGCACGGCCCTCAAGGCGGCCCTTCTCGAGTCGGATGTATACAAGGCGGTCTTGGAGGACACCCTGAGTGACAAGGATGGATTCAAGGTAACGGAGAAGATGGCACAGGCGCACGCACTCAAGGTGGCCCGTGCAACATATGCAGGAGAAGAGGAGGGCGAGGCTGAGGAATAGAGACTAGACGAGCTATGTAATTAGAATAATATTTACTAATTAGTAGAATGGAGAGAGGACTTTGTGTCCGGACCCAAATTGCAATCCGTCGTGTTCAGCGTCACCCAATGACGAAGAAGACGATCCGAAGAATTGAAAAACACGTGGTACAAGGAACCGCCGTTGGTTTTGTACCAAGTGCAATCAATGATGTTGTCATTCATCACGCACACGTTGATTTAAATGAAGTACTTCATGTTACCCAGGACACCCTAGTTGTTAATATGCTTGTCCTCGTCTCAAAGTTTCTGTAGATTGAACCGAACCTTGGCCGGTGGATAAACCACATTAAACTGTACTCTAAGTTTCCCGTTCTTGAAACCCTTTCCAGGTATTACATAATCTTCCCGTGGATCCAAGACTCCCCAGTCCGCCGTCGAAATATCAATATCGCCGTCGAAATGAGGAATTGTGATTCTTTTTCCGTTTACTGAATCTACAAAGGAAATCTTTGTCGACCAAATGAGGTCGTTCCCCTGTCTCATAAACTCTGGATGGCTCTGGACCCTGATTACAAATATGAGATCACCAGCCTCCTCGTCAGGGTTCAGAGGCTGTTCTCCCAGAGACTTGCAGATGACCTGTCCCCCGTTGTCTATTCCTGCAGGAATCACAACCTCCAGGTTCAGGTGTTCAATCTTGTTTCCCTTTCCTTCACAGTCTCCACAGCCCGAGCGAATCGACCCTTGGGCCGCGCAGCTCGGACAGGGTTGCTGCATGACCATGGGGCCCATCTGGATGTGAATGTTTCCTCGTCCTTGGCACGACGGACACTTTTTCCTACACTTCATGCAGGGTTTGTGGAGGCCCACGCGAAGGTGTTTGTGGAGGCCTCTGAACGAGTCGTCTAGACTTATGGTCAACTCGTGCCGAGCATCGTTCCTGCGTCTGGGTCCTTGATGCTGAGGAGGCTGCTGGAACGGATTCCCGCCTCCGAACATCTGGGAGAAAATGTCAGGCATTCCCCCTCCTGCAAAGGGATTCCCTTGGGGAGGTCCGTCGGGGTTTCCAAACTGGTCAAAATTCTGACGCTTTTGCGGGTCGGAAAGGATGTCGTAGGCTCCCTGGATCTTCTTGAATTGCTCCGGATCTCCACCCTTGTCGGGATGGTGGACGATGGCGAGTTTACGATAAGCCTTCTTTAATTCTCCTTCAGAACATCCTTTTGAGACTCCGAGGATCTCGTAAGGACTGGCCATCTACTCCTCAGAGTCTTTATTTCTTTAGCGGGATTTCCGCGAGATGTGCTTCTTGATCGCCTTTTTGATCTTTGCAGCTGCGTGCTTCACGCGTACGCGCTGGATGTTGCGTGTCTTGACGTTTGTACGGGTCAGGGGATTCTTGAAGAGTGGTCGTTGTGGTGAAGCCATCAAAAGATTATAATTATTTTTAATGTTTTTTGGCATGAGGCGCCAGAAGGTGGCTTTGTCGTAATAGTCGATGCGGCCCGTCCGCGAGTCCTTCACGTGATAGACGGTCGGACCCGAGGGAATCTTGTTGAGAGTCACTGGATTCACGTAGTTATTGCGAATATAGACGTTGCGGATGACTGGAAGAGCCTTGAGGCGGTTGATGGCCTGGTAGCGCTTTTTGGCCGCACGGATCTTGCGTTTGAGGTCATCCTTGAGCATTTTCCTCGCGGTCGCCACCCTATCTGCTTCAAGAGGTGCTCCGAACGGCATCTTAATATATAAAAATATTTTAACGTAGTGCTGCGCTTTGAGCCATAAGATTTCGCATCTCGGCATCCTCTTCCATGGCCTGAGCACGCTCTGCCGACGTCAATCTTTGAGGGCCGAACCCGGCGAGCCATTCCCTTTGGCCAGCAGTGTCAGTCCTGATTTTATTTATTTCGTCAGTTGTCAGGGTGTTGGGGACAGGTCGTATTGTTCTCGGAGTTCCGTTTGGGGCCATCATGTAACCACGGGCTGCACTCCCGAACTTTTCAGGATTAGAAATATATTGAAGAATAATTTTTATTTTATTTATATTTGCCTCTCTGTTTCTTATAACGCCTCCTCTACGGTTTTTACCAGGAGACCAGTTTGATGCAGATGAAGACTGATTTGTCAAGTTTGCATTTATTGGCGTCCTTCCCGTGGTGACCCTGATATACCCAGATTTTTGAAGATTTAATACGCCCTGTTTAAATTCTCGTGCAAAGGAGTTTCTCCAAGCGTCGCGCTTTGTCTTCTTTTCCTGAATGCTGTTAAGTTCGCTATAAGAGCTTTCGGGCGTCCATTTCCGGATAAAATCCCCCCACTGGCCCTCCTGTAGCTTACTGAGATTTCCGAGTGGTACGGCGCGGCGAGCGCCAGGGCCGGACACAAGACGGCGTTGCCGGTTTATAGCCCGACGAGCATTAGGGCCTATATTTCTCCAGATAATATACTTTCTCTCACGAGTTGCCAAAACTTTACGAATATTTTTAAAAGTATTCATTCTGTCTCGGATGAGCTGACCAGTGACTATCTGATTGCTAAGACCCGTGATCTCTTCAAATTTTGCAGGTGTAAGTTTATTTATCAAGTCCCAGTTGTTTGTTCCGTTGTTCGTCAGCAAGTTGTGAATTGTCATGCTGTACTGCAGTGGATCTGTAAACTTGACATCCGCGGCCTCGAGCATCCCAGAAACTGGATGTATTCCAAAAAACCAGGCTAAAAAATAACACTTTATAATTGGTCTTTCAATCTCCAAGCGCATTGCTTCAAGTTCCAAAAGTCTTTTGCTTTTCAGGAGTTGATAGGCTTCCGCTGGAAAGGGTTCGGGTTTTCCCTCTCCAATCTTCAATTCATAAAGTTTAATTGTAGGTGGCGAACCAGGAATATATTCTATAAGGTCTGTCTCTACATGGTTTTTTCCTTTGCTTTTTGAACGAGCACAGGCATCCAAAAGTTCTTTCATTCCTTTACTTTTGTTTGTACTGCCCTCTTCAGATGCCTCTTTGAGATAACTAAGATCAAATCGAGGCTTGAATATAAAAGTTCTTTGCTTAAGACCAAATATTTGAGCTCCAGGATGCATAACATGGTTTCCAGATCTATCAAATTTAATTACATGAATATTTTCAGCCCTGGCCGCAATCTCTATAGCCCGAGTTTCCAGCTCGCTCCCTGAATAAGACTGGAACCCCGGGGCGCTAAATAGAGCTTGTAATTGAAACGTCGCTCTGTTTATCGATGCCTTTGGTCTGGTCACCATAGCGCCACTTACGAATAGTGTCTTACCTGTTTTTTTCTTAATTCTTCTATTTCCCGCATTGAACAGACCTTCGCCACCAGCTTTGTTCTCTTCGTTATTTTCATTTCTTCCAGTTTTTTTCACAGACTTGGCCTTTGGCATCTTTTTCGAAATACCTCCACTCTTTATACCAAGGGGCGCTGATGTTGTTTTTAAATATTCAGTTGCATGTTTTCCAAAAACCTGCTTGCCATTTACAAACACGCGCATTCTTCCAGTAGGCGTCTGTCCAAATGTGACTTTACTCATCCTACTCTTTCACTCTAAAAAAAATCAGTAAAAGTCTCTGGAGGATTCACAGCCCAGACTCGGTAAGCCTCCCGCAGTCCCATGTGCTGCTTGCCCAACTTGTAGTTGACCATGTTGTGAACCTCCACTGACCACGCAAACATACTGCGAGGGCACGTGGGTGGGGGTTTCTCGTCAAGAATCTCCTTGAAAGATACCCTGCAGGCTGAGCACGGCAAAACAAAAGGAAAAATATAAATAAACTTCCTGAGAGCTCCCATGTCTGCAGGTTCGAGACACGCTGTGTGCAGGGCGCCCCAAAAAGAAGGTCCGAACTTTCGGGGGTTCATACTATAATAGGCAGGGAAAAAGGGTCGTGAAGGAGTGCGTAGCACTCGAGAAAAAGGGTCGCGAAGGAGTTCGTTGCACTCGAGAAAAAGGGTTCTGTGACTTTGGGTCAAACTCACGAGAGCACTCAAACAAAATGACTACCCGACCCGCCCTCTGGACTGCAGTCTTTCAGGCGGCTGTTCGCTCAAACCACCCCGAGCCCGAGAAGATGGCTGACACGGCCATCAGAGCCCGGGCCAGGTCTTTATCCATGATGGCCGCTCGCCCGAAGATTATGGTTATTACAGAGGCTCCTAAGCCAAACGAGACCTGCGTCACGGAGAAGAAGGGGAGGGTGGTTCCGCAGACAAACAGATGCAAGGCGCAGACACTAGAGGGGAGGCAGTGCGGGTTCAAGGCGAGCTGTGGGGTTTTTTGCAAGAAACATGCACCTGTGTAAATTTATTGGTTCTGTGTCTTTGGCCCGTGGTCTCTTGTCTCAAAGATAGTACAAAAACTAAAAATGGCGACCATCACCTGGGACTCTGATGCTTGGCTCCTCCGCGCAAAGGCTCCCTCTGGCGAGACTGTCTTCACCTGGACCTACCCTCTTTTCGAGGACTGGATCGCAGCACCGCCACTCACTCCGGCAGAGTATGTGGTCATGACAACTTTTATCGAAAATAATATTTCTAAAAAGGATCGCGAGGATATACTGGACATGAACTACAACCCTGCCTATTTGGTCAGTCGGGCAGTGGATGCATGGTACGACCTCTCAGTCGATAAGCGACTCGACTGGCGCAACCAGACTCTCTATCAACTCGAATCTATCCGCGACGAAGCCGAACAGCAGGAGTCTGCAGCCATGGACTGGATCCTTAGCGAAGATCAGATGTGCGCCGAGTGCATCGAGAAGGACATGTATAACTTCGTCCGGGGTCTTGTCCGCAAGTACAAAGAAAAGCGTCAACTTATGGAAAGAATGATCATGGAGGAGGAGTCAGCCTCGGGGGACATGGACTAGAAATCAAGGTCTGTGCTCAAGGCTCTGACTCTAAAAACATTAAAGTCACCAAAAACAAAAATGGAGTCTATCGAAGAGCAACTCGACAACTTTGACGTGACCCTCTTCGATAGTCTGGATATTGTATTACACTCAGATATCAACGTGCCTTACTGGCAAGAATTTGAACAACTTGATGAGACATCTCTCGAAAATATAGAAAATGTTATCGACTATGCATTTGGAGCACTATACACACGTTACAAGCATGTGCCCAAGGTTAGGCTTATCATCGAGGACTGGCACAATCAACTGAACAATATCCTGCGGATAGCCATGGATGTTCCTTTTCCAGAATTGCGAGAGATGCACATCGACCGGGTCCTTCTAAACTGCAAAAATTTGTTTTACAATCAGTACTGGGAAAGACTGGAGGAGGCGATGATTCAAGAAGTTTCCAAGGTTCAGATGATCCAGAGAAACTGGAAGGAGGCTTACTACAACCCTGGCTACACTGTGTGCAAAAAGCGCCTCACGCGCGAGTGCGAGGAACTCAATGCCTGTATTAGAGAAGTTCAGCAAGTATAACATAGAAATGTACTAATGGACCCCTGCAAGTGTGACAAGTGCCTTGAGATTCTCAAGGGTCCAGAGACTTGGCTCAAAGAAGACTTAGAGGCTGGCCGCATAGTACATATAGGATATAAATCAAATGGACAAGCAATATATAGACAATTGTAAATATTTACTTTTGGCCCGATGCTCTTGTCTCGAGCATAACTTGGACCCGTCTCGTATTCACTCTGCAGTTCGCTTCGCAGATAAATTACTCAAAATCACTCCCAAAGATGCATTCTCTTGGAGTGAATTTGAAAATATTGAAAAATATTTAGAATTATATTGTTTTGGAATATTCATGGGAGACCTTGAGTGGTCAAGAGAGTCTGTTCGTAACATAGAGAAAATAGCCTCTGATACTACAGAATGTACTTTTTTATTCTAGTGCTCTGTCTATGGACTGTATGGCTTCCTATCCTTTCTTGGCAGATTTATTGGCTCGCAAAGACTGAGGATCAGCTTGAACTCGAGTCTCATCCGGTGGAGGATGTAACTAAGCTCGACTAAAGATCACGAGAGTCCTCATTTCTGGACTGGAAATAATGACGGAGATCGTCGCGCAGTTTATTATTAGAGGGGTGCAGGACCCATAGACCCTGTGTATCCTTGTGAAGGTCCCGAGTCGGATCAAATTGGTTCGACTTGAGAATTTCCCAGCGGCCCCGATATTGCCGATCGCGTTTCTTCCCGTGCCAGTAGTGCACAAGAGTTCCTTTGACAAATCCCATGTGCTTGTGAGCGGTCCGCAGCGCGCGAGTCTCCCACTCCTTCAGAAGTTTTACATAATTCGGGTGTACATCCTTTGGAACTGACAGATTCGCCTTTCCAATAATTGAGCAAGCCATGTGATGATCACCCGCGCCCGCAATTCCAAAGTCGAGCAGGCCTCCAAACCCGTTCAGAGCCTCGCGGGTCGCTGCCCACGCGTATCCACTGTGCCAGTATTCTACGTTTCCGTCTCCAGTGTACTGGCCAAAGTAGTAGGCTTCGTCCGCTTGAGAGTCCCGGTCCCAATCCTTCTTGGATCCCTTGAACGGCTTGCCCTTTATGTAGCACGAACCGAAAGACTCCCACTTGTTCAGAAACTCGTGGTCCGGGCCGAGATCGATGGCGTGCTCGAAGAGCTGGACGACCGGGGCGTGTTGGAGTTCGTGCAGTGTGTCCTCGACCCAGTCAGGGTTTACGAAATCGACATCACCGTCGATCCACGCGACGTATTTCCAGTTGGAGGGAAGGCGGGCCAGAGCCACATTTACCAAATTTTCTTTCATCCAGAGGACCGAGTTTGTGCTTAGGCGGATGTGAAGAGGGTTGTCTGGATCCGTAACCTCATAAGGCCGGCAGCCCTGGACACACTCCACTACCACGTGATTTACACCGTAGTTCTTCATGCGAGTCATAAACTCCTTAAAAAGTTTGGGGCGCTGCTTGTAACGCTCTGGATTAGTCATAACAGAAATTACATAAAAATTCTCACGATCCATTTTACTATTACCAAAGTTTTTCTTTTAAGTTAGAGATTCACGCACTAGTATTAGTACATGGTCACTCCCCGTACTCTCAACCAGCGCCGCTACCTAGAACTTCTCCATTCCTCCGTGCCGATCATCGTAGGGACTGGTCCGGCCGGCACAGGCAAGACTCTTCTTGCATGTCACGCAGCTTCCAAGGCTCTTCTCAAGGGCCAGGTTTCCAGGCTCGTGCTGACTCGCCCTGCAGTAAGCGTTGACGAACAGCACGGCTTTTTGCCCGGCTCGATCGACAAGAAGATGGAGCCCTGGACCCGCCCAATGTTTGACTGCTTGTCAAAGTACATAAATCAAAAGGATATCAAGAATTACGTGGAGATTTGTCCTTTGGCCTACATGAGGGGTCGTACGTTTGAGCACGCGTGGATCATAGGAGACGAGATGCAAAACTCGACCCCGGCCCAAATGAAGATGCTCTTGACGCGTCTTGGAGAAGGCTCTAAGATGGTTGTGACCGGAGATGTTCAGCAACACGACCGAGGGTTCGAAGATAATGGTCTCTCCGATCTTTCAAAGAGAATCTACCCAGTATCTGACTATATTCATAAGATTCAATTTACTGACGAAGATGTTATTAGACATCCGGCCATTCGGGAAATATTATCTATGTATGAAAATAAGACATGCCCGGATGGAACATTCGAGGACCTTTTCAGTTGATCAAGGAGCCTACAAAACACTACGTTATTCAGTTGAGCAATGCAGGAAAAACTGAAATAAATATTCCAAAAAATATTTCAAACAAAAGGGCCGCTGCGGCATGGCTGCGGGCCCATCCTGCCAACGTCGCCCGGGCGCGCTTTAAGCCCAAGGGAAAGCCTAGACGAAAAGAATCTACAGTTAATTTGTTCAAGTATCGGTGGAGGCCTGAACCCCGTCAAGTTTCCCCTAACGTGCCTGGTGTTATGCCATGGTACACTCAAGAACGTAAGAATTTTATGAAATATCTTGCTAGACTGCCCTCTTCTAATTCACCCAAATATGGTCCAGAAACCCCCATGATGCGTCGTCTTCGCCGCGCCGCATACAAGTCGGAAGGTCAGCCCGTCTCCCC
>Ga0136644_10004053_pt1 | contig 10871 bp, 6 predicted proteins | sample C_130820_EF_Meta_FD_94780 | JGI IMG/M metagenome (GOLD analysis project Ga0136644, IMG submission 94780) | Freshwater microbial communities from Lake Croche, Canada to study carbon cycling - C_130820_EF_MetaG (v2) (version 2) | ecosystem: Environmental > Aquatic > Freshwater > Lake | place: Lake...
AACCTTTCGTAGCGGGGAAGGAACGGGAAAGCAGGGAACCCAGCCTTTTTTGACCGGGAAACTCGCGAGAATCTCGCCAGAATCTAGTTGCCCAGACTGGGACCGTCAACGAGCGAATTGCGGCGGCATTCCCCACCCCAGCAAGCTAGAATACGGGGTCGCAGCTTTGCGAATCCCCCGCCACCACCGGTGACCGCGGCCATGGCGAGCCCCTTTGGATTGTTCGGCCAGACCCCTGTTCGGACCAAGCCAGTCCTGCTGATCTGGCTGGCTCTGTCCACGTTGTGGGGGGGAACGGCAGCCTGCGGGGCAGACAAGGTCCCCGACTTCACGCGGGACGTCCGGCCGATTCTGTCGCACAACTGCTTCGCCTGCCACGGCCCTGACGAGCACGACCGCCGCGGTGGCCTCAGGCTCGACGACAGGACTGCAGCCACCGCCGAACTCGACAGCGGTGCGCGAGCCATCGTGCCGGGCCGGCCGGACGAGAGCCTCCTGATTGCCCGCATTCGCGAGACTGACCCCGACACGCTGATGCCGCCGCCCGAGAGCAACCATGTGCTCTCAGAGGCGCAGAAGGAGACGCTCGCCAAGTGGATCGCGGCTGGAGCCCACTACTCGCCGCATTGGGCGTTCGTAATTCCCAAGCAGCATGCCCCTCCGCCGATCCGGCAGACCGACTGGCCGGCCCACTGGATCGACGCCTTTGTCCTCAGCGGCCTCGAGTCGGAAAACCTCACGCCCGCAGCCGATGCCGATCCGGTCACGCTTCTCCGTCGCGTGACGTTCGATCTCACGGGGCTACCGCCATCGCCGGCCGAGGTCGATGTCTACCTCGCCGACACCGATCCCGATCGCTATGAAATGCTTGTCGATAGGCTCCTCGCCTCGCCGCGGCATGCCGAGCGCCTGGCCGCCTGGTGGCTCGATCTCGTCCGGTACGCCGACACCGTCGGCTACCACGGCGACCAGGATCACAACGCCTCACCCTACCGTGACTGGGTCATCAAGGCGTTCCTCGACAATGTTCCGTTCGACCGGTTTACCGTTTTGCAGCTCGCAGGCGATCTCGTCGGTCCGGCCGGCGGCGAACACCCCGACGATCCGGTCCTGGCGAGTGGCTACAACCGGCTCTTGCAGACGACCCACGAAGGGGGCCTGCAGCTGAAGGAATACCGGGCGATCTACCAGGCCGACCGGATCCGCAACGTGTCGGGAGTGTGGATGGGGGCGACGATCGGCTGCGCCCAGTGCCATGACCACAAATACGATCCCTACACCGCCAAAGACTTCCACACGCTCGGCGCGTTCTTCGCCGACATCGACGACGAGAAACACCTCGACAAAGGGGGCTTTGGCGGCAAGAACCTCAATTCGATCCCGACGAGGCGGGAGCCCGAGATGAAGGTCGTCGGGCCGTTCGACCGCGACCGCGCCGCCGAACTCGATGCCCGCATCCACTCGCTCGAAGCCCAGCTGCCGCCACTCGTGCTACCGCCCCGAGCCCAACCGTCGGAGCCAGAGCCCGAGACCGTCGTTGGCAGCCGCATCGAACTCGATGCGCTCCAGCGTGAACGCGCGGGTCTCGCGCGGAGACTGATGGTCACGAAGTCGCTCCAGAAGCCTCGTGACGTCCGCATCCTGCCCCGGGGCAACTGGATGGACGAGACAGGCCCCTTGGTCGAACCAGCCGTTCCTGCGTTTCTCGGGAGCGTTGGCGTGAATGGGCGGCCCAGCCGTGCCGATCTGGCCCGCTGGCTGGTATCGCCCGTCACCGCCGGAGGCGTGGGCGAATTCACCGCCCGCGTGACGGCCAACCGTATCTGGGCTTTGCTCTTCGGCGCGGGGCTCTGCCGCAGTACCGGTGACCTCGGTGGTCAGGGTGAGTTACCCGACCATCCGGAACTGCTCGACCGGCTATCGCTTGAGTTCATGCAGCAGGGCTGGGACCTGAGAAAGCTCCTCCGCACGATCGTGACGAGCCGTGCCTACCGGATGTCATCATCGGTGTCCGACGAACTGCTCGCCCGGGATCCCGACAACCGGCTGCTCGCCCGTCAGGGCCGCTGGCGACTGCCGGCCGAGGGCGTCCGTGACACCGCTCTCTTTGCCAGCGGGCTCCTGCGTGAACAGCTCGGTGGGGCGAGCGTGCATCCCTATCAGCCCGCGGGGTACTACAAGCACTTGAACTTCCCGCAGCGGGAATATCCAGCCGACACCGACAGCAGTCAGTGGCGACGCGGGCTCTACGTCCACTGGCAGCGGATGTTCCTCCACCCGCAATTGCTGGCGTTCGACGCGCCCACCCGCGAGGAATGCACCGCCACGCGGATGCGGTCGAACACGCCAAAGGCGGCGCTCGTGCTCTTGAACGATCCGACCTTCGTCGAGGCGGCGCGGACGCTTGCAGAACTCGCCCTTTGCCATGGCGGCACAAGCGACGACGACCGCATCGCGTTTCTCTGGAGGCGGACACTGTCCCGCCGACCGGATGCCACCGAACTCGCCCTCGCCAAGGGGCTGCTGGCGAGGCGGCGCGACGAATTCAAGACCGACCCCGAGGCGTCAAGCAAGCTTCTCGCCGTCGGCATCGCACCACTCGACACGACTCTCGACCCGCTGGAACTGGCCGCGTGGACGTCGACCGCCCGCGCCGTGCTGAATCTTCACGAGGCCATCGCCAGGTATTAGCCATGAACGATCTCCTCTCGATCCAGCGCCGCACCTTCCTGGCCCGCGCCGGGCTCTCGCTCGGCGGTGCCGCGCTCTCCGGACTGCTGTCCCGTGACGGTCTGGCTGCGGGCTCACCGTCCCCGGCCAGCTTGGCTCTGGCCGGTCGCTCTTCAGCCGCGGTCTATCCACTGCATCATCCCCCACGCGCCAAATCGGTGATCTTCCTCTGCCTCGCCGGCGGTCCGAGCCACCTGGAAACCTTCGACTACAAGCCGGTGCTCGCCCAACGTGACGGGCAGGACATGCCGGAGAGCGTGACGGCCGGCCAGCCGATCGCGCAGCTGCAGGGAAAGAAGCTCGTCTGCCTTGGGCCCAGGACGGGATTTTCGCAGCGTGGCGAAGGAGGCGCATTTGTCAGCGACCTCCTGCCGAAACTCGGTGGCCTCTCCCACAAGCTGGCAATCGTGCGGAGCATGGTGACCGAGCAGATCAACCACGATCCGGCCCACACCTTCATGAACTGCGGCACGGCGCTCTCGGGCCGGCCGAGCATGGGGGCCTGGGTGACCTATGGCCTCGGCAGCGAGGCTGACGACCTGCCCGGATTCGTGGTGATGACGAGCAAGATGGGACGCAACCCGCAGCCGATCGCCGCGCGGCAATGGCACTCGGGCTTCCTGCCGGGCCAGTTCCAGGGGGTCGAGTTCGCCACCTCCGGTGCCCCGGTGCATTACGTGGACAATCCGCCCGGCGTGTCGGCCGCTCATCAACGTGACCTGATCGACACGGTGGCAGCCTTGGAACACCACCGGCTCGGCTCGGTTGCCGATCCCGAAATCGCCACACGGGTGAAGCAGTATGAACTCGCCTTCCGGATGCAGGCGAGCGTGCCTCAGCTCGCTGACCTCTCTGACGAAACCGCCGAGACGCTCGCTCTCTACGGTGCCGAACCTGGCAAGGCGACGGTCGGCACCAACTGCCTGATGGCCCGGAGGCTCGTCGAGCGCGGCGTCCGCTTCGTGCACCTCTACCACAGCGACTGGGACCATCACAGCGGCATCGACTCGTTTCTCCAGGAGATCTGCCCGCCGACCGACCAGGCCGCCGCGGCATTGCTCGTCGACCTCGAACGCCGGGGTCTGCTCGACGAGACGCTCGTGCTGATCGGCGGTGAATTCGGCCGTACTCCGATGGGCCAGGGCAACAAGGACGGCATCGGCCGTGATCACCACATCAAGGGATTCAGCATGGCGCTGGCGGGAGGCGGCATCAAAGCGGGCATCACCCACGGCGAGACTGATGACTTCGGCTACAACGCGGTCAAGGACATCGTGCACGTCCGCGACCTGCATGCCACGATGCTCCACCTGCTGGGCATCGACCACGGGAAGTTCACGGTCGAATATCAGGGCCTCGATGCGAAGCTCACCGGCGTCGAGCCTGCCAAGCCGGTGACGGCGATCATGGCCTGACGTGGTGCAAGTCCCGTCGCAGGCCTATCTTCCCTGGCTCAATCGCCGGCTTACGCTGGGGAATTGTATGGAATCTGATGCATCCGTGAGGGGCTGCCCATGTCCTGAGAGCCGGCGTTGCTGACCAGCGCAGGCAGGATGCCGGAGCGCAGTCAGCATCGAGTGAGCGAAGGCCAGGATGGCTGAAGCGAACGTCCGGCGACGGGGCATGGGCAGCCCCGAACCGCGGCACGGTCTAGTCGTGAACGCCGAGCCACTGCCCACGGATGCGGCTGAACGTGCCGTCCTCCCGCATCCGCAGGATCGCCATGTTGAGTGGCTCACGGAGCGGGCTGCCGTTGGGCAGTCCAAGACCGTAGTCGAACGACTCAAAGATCGGTCCCACCAGCTTGATGTCCTGTCGATCGGGCTGGTTCGTCAGGAACATCAGCTGCTGGTTTTCTCCCACCGCCGCGTCCACGAATCCGGTGCTCAGGGCGTCGAGGACGCCGCTCATCGTGGGAAACTCCTGCGGCACGCCGCCCCGCTGCCGGATGACCTGCACGGTGACGGCCGTCTCCACGCAGCCGACGGTGCGACCGGTCAGGTCTCTGGGCCCATGGATCTTCCCCGTCACCTGTTCAGCGGTCAGCGTCGCGGTGAGCACGCTGGTAAACGCCGCCAGCAGCACGATCCCACCCACCATCCAGGTAAACGCGATCGCTCGGCCGAGGGCGGTGGCGACATGTTTGTTGTCGCAGCCACCGGCGACAATCGTCGAAGCGATCCACCAGATGGCCTCCCAGACGCCCCGTGGATACTGCGGTGGAAACGACTCCGGATTGCCACCTCGTTCGAACCACCAGAGCAGGTGGCCGGAAGCAATCACCATCGCCAGCACGACACCAAACAGTCGCAGCAAGTCCCACGACAAGAACGAAGCAATCACGGGAATGAATCCTGGTGCATTCCGCTGACGCACGGCGACCCGCAACCCCGAATGGAAGACCGGATGAGTGAGGTCGAAGGCCCGCTCCCGCTCTTCGGTGATTGCAACCGGCCCGAGAGCCACATCGACCTCGCCGGAGGTCACCATGTCCATCAGGTGTTTGAACGTATCGATGCGGATGAAGTCCGACTCCAGGCCAAGACGTCTCGCCAGATCGTTCCAGACATCGATCATCACGCCCGAGGGCTGGTCGCCTTTCCATTCGACCGCGGAAGAGATCGGGACGACCCCCACCCGCAACCGCTGGGGAACCGCGGCGGGTGCCGGCGCCACGGGGTCCGCGGCCGACGCCGGGCCACCTCCGACTGCCACGACGATTGACAGCACGACCGCCGACATACCGGCAGCATGCCGGTCGACCAGTCCGGTCGTCGCACGGCCCCGCACCGCCAGCCAGATCATGGCCGCTCCCACCGTCACGCTCGCCAAGGCCGCGAGCAGCGTCCCCGCAGACAGATTCATTCCCGTGGTGGCCGCCGTCGCGGCGGACGTCGTGTCCAGCGGTCCCGACAGACCGCCAGCCAGCCAGAGCATCGCCAGCGGTATCGAATTGTGCGCTGCATGGCAGGCGATCGCCGGAAGCAGGCTCCGAGTGGCCAGCGTCAGCACGCCTGTCACAAGCCCAAGGGCGAATGTCTGCGGCATCCGTTCCGGAAGCAGGTGGAAGATTGCGAAACAGGCTGCCTGCGCCAGCACGCCCGCCACCTGCCGACCGCGGCTGGGCCAGGCTCCGACGAGTGCCGACTGGACCCAGCCCCTGAAGAGAAGTTCTTCGCCGATGGCCGGCAGCAGGGCGATCAGCGACCACGACAGCCATATCGGCTTGTCGCGCATCATCCCGATCAGTTTTTCAGCCAGACTTTTTGCCTCCGCCGACACGTGTGTTCCCCGCACGGCTAACAGCACCGCGGCACCCAAAACGAAGAGACCGCCGCCGATGAGCATCGCACCGGCCACGCTTACAGCCGTCCTCCAGCCCGCGCCTGCCTTCCCCGCTCCTGCAGCGGCCGGCCACCGCAGTGCGAAGGTGCGACGGAGATCAACCCGCTGCCAGGCCAACAGCAGCGCCAACGGCAGCACCACCGCGGCGGCCTGCTGCACCGGAATTGCCAGTGCAAAATCGGCAGGCGCGATGGCCTGTGCGTACCACAGTCCAGAGAGCCCGATGGCCAATGCTGCAAACCCCTGCGCGACGGTGGGGCGGCGGCGGCGGCTGGGCCGCGTCAGGAGGCCACCAGCCACGTCCGGCCCACGAAACAAAATCTCCTCGTCGGTGAGCATGGTCGCCGTCCAGCGCAAAAGCAGCCAGACGATCACGGCAGACGAACAGAGCGAGACGGCGAGTGGCACAACCAGCCGTTCGAGCGCCCCTGCGGTCGCCGGCCGATTCGGCAACCCGACGGCAGTCTCCGAAACCGTCCCATCGTCGGCGATCGCAGGCCGCTGCGTCGGCCGCTCGTCGGATTCGAGCGTCGCCCGGGCCAGTGCCACCTGACCGGCAAATGGCACGACTGGCAGAAGCATGTGCCTTCCCACGTCGCTGACCGCACCGGTACCAGCCAGGGCGCTGGCAAAGAGCAGCACAGGCGTGAGCGTGTTCTGCGCCTCCTTACCGCTTTTCGACGCGGTCGTCACGGCCAGGCACATCGCCGCCGCCACCGCCGACAGTCCGATGAACGCCAACAGCGACACGGTGAGCACCACCGGCAGATGACCCTCCGGTAGAAGTTTCTCGCCCTGCGGCAAAAAGCGGAGCGACACCGCCGTCGTGAGGGCGATCGAAACGATATTCGCAAGGAGCGTCGCCAGGGCCACCGCCCAGACCGCGAGAAACTTCCCGGCCACGATGTCGATCGCCGCGCAGGGTGCGATCAAGAGCGTCTCGATGGTGCCGCGTTCCTTCTCGCCCGCGATGGCGTCGATGGCGGGATAGAATGCGCCGGTCATCGTGAGCACGGCCAGCAGCACGAACACGCCCCCTGCCACGGTTGGGAGGATGCTGCGGGTGGAGACCGTGCCGGGCGGATCGGTCTTGCCGGTGAAGCGGATAGCCACAGGATGGAGCAGGCTGTCCGGCAGTGCGGCACGCTCGATGCGCCGCCTTCGCGCGTCGTCACCAAGCCGCCGCATGACGGCTGTGAACTGCTCCCGCACACGCGGCGGCAAGACTCGCGTGGTTGGCCCCTGGGCTTCCATCGATAGCGTCTGGTCACCATCGAGGGTGTCGAGCACCCTCCTCGGCAACTCGATCCATAGGTCGGCCTGGCCGGTTTCGACGGCCGCTCTCGCCTCGTCGGGGTCGGCAAATCCGAAGGACACAGAGGCCGGCCAATCGGACATATCGCGGCCGTCCTCGGGCTTCGTTAGTCCGTCCACACGGGCTTTGAACGCCCTGGCATCCCGGCGCGAACCAGACAGCACGACAGCAAGATTGCTGGGCCTGTCCCGGGAGTCGATGTCGGAGACCGCAGTCCGCACGCCCAGAGCGCTCGAGAGAGCGAGAATGGGATACATCGCCATCGGCAAAAGAAGCGTGACGAAGAGCGTGCGGCGGTCGCGGATGAATTCCAGCAGATCGCGACGGGCCAGCGCCAGACGCGCCTTGGCCCGCAGACCGCTGGTCTCATAACCCTGCAATACCCGGCCGTTGTCCGCGTCATGCATGGTGGCGTTCCCCTGGCATTCCCGGCACACCCACCGGAACGTCCGCCTGCCCAATCGCCGCAAAAAACGCCGCCTCAAGACTGGCGTGAGCCCTGAGGATCTCCGCAGGCGTCCCCTCCGCAACGACGCGACCACCGTGGATGATCACGAACCGGTCACACCGATGCTCGATCTCGTGAAGCCGGTGCGTGGAGAGCAGAATTGCCCGACCCTCGCCGCGGAGGCTATCGAGCAGGTGGAGCAGGTCGCGGGCCCCCACCACGTCGAGGGCGTTGGTCGGTTCGTCAAGCACGATCGCCGGCGGATCGTGGATCAGTGCGCGGGCCAGAGAGACCCGCTGCCGCTGCCCCGATGAGAGCCGGCCGGTGGGCCTGTCGGCAAAGTCGGTCAGACCGAGCGCACGCACAAGATCATCGATCCGCTGCACGAGAAGGCCTTCCGACAGGCCGTGGAGTCGGCCGTAGGATCGCATGATCTCGCGAGCGGAGAGCCTGTCGGGCACGCCGGTCGTCGCCGACACGTAGCCCAGCTGCCGCCGCGCGCCCAGCGGATCGTTCTGAACATCGCAGCCCCCCACGCGGGCCGTGCCGGAGGTGGGCTTGAGCAGCGTGGCCAGCACCCGCAGTGTGGTGGTCTTGCCGGCACCATTGGCTCCCAAGAGGCCAACCATCTCACCTGGCGCCACCGCAAGCGAAACACCATCCACGGCCCGTACGACGCTGCCGTCGCTGGCCCGATAGTGCTTCACGAGATCAATCACCTCGATCATCCCGCCGTCGCCTCCCGCCATCTCATATTAGATCTCCGTGCTGGGAGGAAACTGGCGGTATTCAAGAATCTTCACTGCGGCTACGAGCAATACCGCCGCGAGCGTGAAGACCGCCGTGATCTGCACCCAGGCCGGCTGCGGATCGATCAACAACTGCATCTCCACCGGCAACTGCCGCCGCCAGTTCATCCAGGACACCAGCAGGCTCCGCAGCCGTAGGCTCACCGTCGCCTGATTGACGACCGCGGGGATGAAGCCGGCCAGATACTCGACCACGAGCGCCACACCAACACTCGCCACGAGCGCGCGCCTCGGCAGGATGACAGCGGGCAGCGCGAACAGCGCCCCCCGGCCCAGCGACGAGAGCGCCACCAGCACCATCAGCATGCCGATGAGCGGCCACGGCTGCCGAACACCGGCCACGAACACCGCCAGGGCCGCCGCAAGAATGGCCACGGTGCTCGTCCAGATCACAGCGGCCAGGTAGGTGCCCACGAGCAGGGCGCGTCGACCGCCGGGCCGCACCGAAACATGGATCCAGGTGCCGCGCTCGAGTTCATCGGCCACCGCAGGGCACATCGTCACGAGCAGGCCGAGCATGCAGACCGCCTCCGGCACGAGCGCGTAGATCATGGTAACGGCCAGGTCGCGATCGAGCCCCGCTGGCACTGTCCGCCGCACCGCCAGCATGACGGCCCCGGGAAAGATCACGCCGAGACCGGCCAGCAAAAGCCGCTGCCGGGAGAGCATCCGCCTCAGCTGAAAGCCCGTGACCGCCAGTGTGGAGCTGATATCGGTTGACCGCCACGACCGATCTGCCTGTCTGGAATGCGGATCGCTCATGATGCCACCCCGCGATGCAATCGCACGAGGCGACCGAAGATGCCCTCGAGCGATTGGTCGGCGGCCACCACTTCTCCGATGGCAAGCCGCTCCTCGACGGCAGCTCTGGTGATCCGCTCGGCGAGGGCACGTGGCTGCCGCGTCGCCACCACGAGCAGATCGTCTGCTTCGAACCTCATGCTCTCTGCGCCGGCAGTGCCGCAGACCGCCTCCGCCAGCCGCCGCGGTGTGTCACAACGGATCCGTATCTCCGTCGGCATCGTCTCGACCATGTCACGGATCTCCCCGGCGGTGCCGCTGGCCACGAGCCGGCCCCCCAGGATGACGGCCAGGCCGGCATGCAGCGACTCCACCTCGTGCAACAGGTGGCTGGCGACGATGAGTGTCCGCGGCTCGCCGGCAGCGGTATCGGCAGCGACCGCCCAGCGTCGGACTAAGCCGACGAGGTCGTGCCGGGCCACGGGATCAAGACCGTCGAAGGGCTCGTCCAGCACGAGCAGATCCGGGTCGTGCGCCATGGCGCCAGCCAACTTTGCCCGCTGTCGCATGCCTTTGGAGAGCGTGGACAGCGGCCGATCCATGGCCTCGCCAAGCCCGACGCGGTCAAGTTCCCGATCCGCCCGGTCGGCGGCGGCACGCGGCCCGAAGCCTGAGAGCCTGACGAGATACCGCACCCACTCACGTGGCGTCGCCCGCCTTTCGAGGAGGTCGGCGGCCGGACAGAACCCGATCCGGCGCAGCACCCGCGGATTGGCAAATGGCCGCTCACCAAACACACGGATCTGCCCCATCGTCGGCCGCAACTGGCCGGTGATGAGCCCAAGCAGCGTGGTCTTGCCGGCCCCGTTGGGCCCAAGGAGGCCGTGGGCACCGTTTCCCAATTCCACCGTCACGTCGTTGACGCCAATCACCGACCCGAAGACCTTCGTGACGTGGGTGAGAGAAAGCATGGGAATGTCGGCCGCGAGGCTGTGGCTGAAAATTAAACCAAAACATCAACCCGAAATAGACGCATCGTTGCATCACACTCTGGTGGGAGCATCAATCCTGTTGAACAGCACGAGCACGGCACCGATCGACACCACCGCCAGGGATAGAAGCGATGGCACGACCGCCCGCGGTCTGGTCTCGATCCCAAATATCCAGGCCTGCACGCCACCGAGAGCATGATATGGCGAGAGCCATGCCCAGCGGTCGATCGCCGGATCCATGCCGGCGGCCTGCGACAGCCAGCGAAACCGACCACCCAGCCCGCGGCTGACAGGAACGTTCGACGACGATGACCGCCGGCTTGCTGAAGAGCGGTCATTCTTCAGGTCACCAAACGGATCCTCGCCCCAGGAACCGGCCCGGTCTTCCCGTTGCACGACCACCGGTCGATCACCCTGCTGGGCCTGCCGGACCGCCGCCACCATGTCGGCTGTCGTCAAGGTCGAGTGAGCGATCCAGCAGGCGGCCCAGG
>Ga0136644_10004055_pt1 | contig 10869 bp, 9 predicted proteins | sample C_130820_EF_Meta_FD_94780 | JGI IMG/M metagenome (GOLD analysis project Ga0136644, IMG submission 94780) | Freshwater microbial communities from Lake Croche, Canada to study carbon cycling - C_130820_EF_MetaG (v2) (version 2) | ecosystem: Environmental > Aquatic > Freshwater > Lake | place: Lake...
TAAGATAATAGATGAGGTTATTCCTCGATTTGTATAATTGGTTTAGGTAGCTGCTTTTAGATTCCATTTATATTATTATACCGTTATATTTATATGAAATCAATTTTATTCATTTTCGGGTAGGTTAATCGTTTTAACTTCTGTAGGTACGGGCGTGTATTCTTTTAATTCTCCTTCCTCTTCATCAGACGCATCACTCATAAATTCAACACTTTTTTCATCTAAATCTTTAACCTCTTCTTTCAAAAGAATGGGTTTAGACAAAGGTTCGGGTTCGGGTTCAGGCTCGGCTTGCGGTATTAATAATTTATCATAATCACTCTTGGTGATATTTCCCTCTTTTAATTGAGTTTTCAAGTCTAAAATACTTTGTTTGCTTTTTTGTTCTTCCTCGGGTGTATATTGATTATTCTTTTTAAGTCTTTCGATATCGTGTACCAAAGCTCTTTGTTCATTTGCATCCAAATCAGTTTCCGACTGTGTTTCTTTAATAGGTTCCAACTTGAGGACTTCCTTTTCCTTTTCTTTCTTTTCGACTTGTTCAAAAGATTCCAGTTCTGCTCTTTGAATAAAATTGTTTAAATTACCCAAGCTATGTTTACCATAAGAGGTTAAATTATCTATATTATCAGAAGTAATGAGCCTCATTTGAATATTCATCGCAGTTAATTCATGGATTAATAACTTTAAACAATAGGGTACCTCTACAATACTAAATTCTTTCCCGTACTTGGTGATTAAAGAGGGTGTTAGTGTCTCGGCATCTGTTTTCTCAAAGGCCAGCGGTCCATCAATAATGGGGCTGTAAAAATTATTATGCTCTTTGTTATAAATCGCAATCGTACCTGAATGATTACAAATCGCCATACGGTAAGCATCGCCACGCTTCATCATCGAATCGCACATAAACGCACTCATTCCATGAGACACAATCGAGTCACGTTCCATATCTCCAATCTTTAGACCTCCGTCCTTGCTTCGACCGTGATTGGTTTGTCTCGTCAGCGAAACTCTTGGACCTCCTGCTCGGTAATTTATTTTATCTTGAACCATGTGCTTTAAACGAGTATAGTAAGTCGGTCCCATGTAAATTTCGCTCTCAATCTGTTCTCCCGTCATTCCATTGTATAAAAGCTCATTGCCAGAAGAATGACAACCATACTCTTTTAATAAAGTACCAATCAACTTATGTTTAGGACCCTTGTTTACAAAGGGTGTACAATCGATAGAGGTACCTTTTTGGACAGCCATTTTACAAAATAGACATTCAATAAGCTGATCGATGGTCATTCGACTTGGCATACAATGTGGATTGATAATCAAATCGGGTCGAACTCCGTCCTTTGTAAAGGGCATGTTTTCTTCAGGAATCAAAGTACCAATCGTACCTTTTTGTCCGCATCTACTTGAAAATTTGTCTCCGATACAGGGCTGTCGTTCCTCACGAATACGAACCTTTGCGATTCGCTTTCCCTCTACGTTGTCTGTTAAATAGACACGGTCGACAATACCGCTTTGGCCTTTGCTTGAAAAGATACTTGCATCTGTTACGTCATTTGGATTTTCAGCTTGATATTGTATTCTTCCAATAATGACTGTTTTTTCATCAATAATAGTTCCTTCTTTAATGATACCATTCTCTCCGAGCTCGTTATAGTTATAGCCCGGCTTGGTACCTTTTGCTCCATAGGTAAGAACATTTGCAATTCTCTTTTCACTATTGACACCTTGTTTTGACGTTTCCTCGTAGGTTTCGTACATACTGTAATAGGTAATATTGAAAAGACCTCTTTTTACGGCGGATTCATTTATTAAAATGGAGTCCTCTACATTATATCCAGTGTGAGTCATAATCGCAACAATCGCATTTTCTCCATACGGATGCTCTTCATTATTAATGAATTTGGTATATCTGCTTTTTACCAAAGGTTTCTGTCCATAGTTAATAACAACTCCCGTTGTATCGATTCTATGTAAGAAATTGGTATGGTAAATAGAAATGGCTTGTCTGCCTTGAATACAACTGTAATCATTACGAGCAAGTGCACTATTTTCTGGAAAAACTACCTGATTCCCCATAATTCCAAACATGACCGATGGATGTATTTCTAAATGAGTATATTCGTGATTGGGTGCAAGATTATCAATCGAGCTTGTAATATAGCACATGTCTACTTCGGAGTTATCAAGATATTCAATCATATTTCGTCCATTCATAATATCTGTGCTTGATTTTCCGTCTAGAGCCTTTTTAGACAAAAACGGTTCGCCATCTTTGTTAAAGAGACCATAAACACATTGAGACCATGTTCTTTTATCTTTTGAGTCATAACTTACTTCATGATTGTCAAAATAAAAAACGGGTCTAACAACACGACCTTCATCGCTAAATACATAAATGGTTTTGGTTTTCATGTTAAAAGAAATACTAATAAAGGGGGATATAAGACCTATTCTACGTGAAAGTACAAACTTTCTTTTAAATTTCATCGGGTCTTTGATAAAGCCAATCCAAACGCCATTAATAAACAATTTGGTATAGCTTTCAAGGTCCTCATATTCAGCCTCTTCAATGTAATTTATTTTAATGTCATCCTCCGTCATATTTTCCTGTATCCAATGCGAGATATCATGAATGGATATATGCTTTGTAAATTTACACAAGACCGCCATTTGCTTGTCTATCCCAACACTTCCACCCACGTCAATCGGGTCAAACAATCCAAATTGAGACCCATGTAACAAATGCGGTCCAACCAATTTATTTGATGCGTCAATATCCAAGTCGACACGACGCATATGACTCAAGAAAGAATGGTAGGTCAAACGGTTTAAAGACTGTATTACTCCCACCTTTTTGGTATGAGCCTTTGCTCCCCAGTTTCCTTTAAACCCTTTACGAAAGCCTTCTTCGACAATTCGTTTGTTAAAATACTCATCGACAAAGAGATTCATGAACTTATAATTTTTATCGGTAACCGGTTCTTCATCTTTATAGGTTCCTTCGTGATAATAGAGCTCCTTATCAATGTCCTTGTAAATTTCCGTGTACATTTCCTTTGAATATTCGATAAAAAGGTCCTTCATTAATTCGCCGGTTGTTTGCACTCTTTTGTACTTATAATTATCACGGTCTGTTGGCGGCTCGTCTTTTTCAATTACTTTTAAAAGTTCAAAGACCATGTGGCCAATAAAACACGCCTTTGACTTAAAATTCATCTCTCCAATATGGGGAAGTAATTGATTGACGAGACATTTATAGGCAGAATGAATGGTTTGATATTTAGTAAAAGACCCAATGTATTCAAGTGCATTTTTCTGGTTAAAGACTGTACCTGCATCATGAATCGACGGTCTTAATAATTCTAAATATTGTTTATTTTTATCAAGGTCCAATAGAATGGTTTTACAAATATCTTTATCGCTTAAAATCCCCAAGGCTCTCATTAAAATAAAAAGGGGGACAGGCTGTCGAACATCTGGAATAAAGACCACTAAATGTTCATTCGATAATTTACCTGTCATAACACGTCTTATAGCCAAGGTTCTTCTTGGTTTAGAGATATCTTCTGAGACAGAGCGTATTTCTACCGAGAAATCATGTTTGTTGTCTTTTACAAGGCGTGTATAAATAAGGTTGTTTCCAAAATATTCTTGCGGAATGAGTACTTTTTCCTTTCCATCTATAATAAAATAACCGCCAGGGTCATTTTTACATTCTCCCATATAAAATCTGGTTTCACGTGGCATATTTTTGAGAACACACAATTTAGACTGAACCATAATGGGAAACATGCCAAGGAAATAATGGGTATCAGACTCGGGCATTTTTTTTTCAATCGTGACAATTTCGTCGCCCTCTAATACATCCAATTCAATATCTACATCATAATGAATCGATATACCATAGGTCATATTACGTAGTCTTGCTTCATTCGGAAACATGTAATGTTGATTATTTTCATCAAAGACAATCGGCTTACCATAATAGATTTTATCTGCATTTTTTCCTCCAATATAAATTCTTGCACTATACTTATATTTGTCTAATTCCATAATTCCGTAATAGCGAATAGGATTCATGTCTGCAAAAATTTTAGGAATACTCACATCATAAAAATTATCACAGGAGCTTATATGATGTTCTACTAGAGATGTTTCTTTAAAATAACGTTCAATAAATGAAAAATGATAATCTTCAATACTCATCTTTTATATTTTAGATTATTATTTTTTATATATATTTCATTGACTAATTAAGGGTTATGGACTTTTAATCATAATCATAGCTAAAAACAAAAATGTGAGGATAAAAGGTAAAAGTAAAATAAACCAAGATAAAGAGCCGTAACCGTTTTTGCACATCAAATCTAGGATAAAGGTCCAAAACAAGATGTAAATCGCATTCAAGATAAAGACAACCGTATTATTTCCGACATAGCAGCTATAGTCTCCTATACATAAACGGTCGGGAGATTCCAAGTTTGAAACTCCTAAAAGAATGAGACCAAAGAGAGAAATAATAAAGTAAATCGTTGCAGGAGTACACATTTTACGAAGGTCAAAAGACGGTGTTACATTTCTCTTAAAACGTGCCATTAGAATACCAAAATATTATTTTTGATAAATAAATTGGTTTGTCACACGTGGGTCAAACGAAGGACCGTTTGGTATGGGAACTGTAAAAACAGAGGTAACATTATTAATAAGATAAGAAAAAAAAGAGCCTGTTTCGCTAAAAGACCCGCCTATTAGATTCTTTCGATTACGATTTGTCTTATTTTTACGCCCTATCTTTCTTTTACGATATGACTTGGCCATTATAAAATAGGTTTAAAATATATTTACATGGGTAAGGAAATGTCTCCTACAACACATATCTGTTAATTTTAATTCATCTAAGATAATCCCCTCGACGGTTTTATCGATACTTGTTTCGTCCAAGTATTGGATTTCTTCCTCCTTAATATATCCCTTTCTCTTGGAAATTTCTTTAAGATAATAATTGTATTTATCTCCAATCACTTTTCCGCACGTAAAACATTTTACAGGGATGAGCATTTTACTCTAGTTATACAAATTAATTTCAAATCAATTTTATAATTTTTATAAAATAATTTCATAAATTGTACAAATCAATCATTATCTTTTTTTTACATTTTAACTTTTTTGAAAGATAATAAGAGTATGTATTGCCTTTTAAAGTGTCTAAATCAAAATTTCCAACAAAGGTGTTACAGGTATAATGTAATAACTCTATTTCTTTAAAAGAATCGGTCAGTATATCCACCTCATAAGTATAGCCATTTTCTTTTAAGAAATCGTTTACTTTTTGATTTTCAGAATTACCTATAAGAAGAATGGTCTCTTCTTTTTTCATAAATTCGCTAATAAGATGTATATAAGTTTGGTCCAGTTTATATTTATATTCTTGAATGTTTCCTGAATAAGGTTCGTATACATCATTAAGATGTATAATGTTATCAAAGCATATATCCCTTTTCAAATAGGGTTTAAAGTCTAGACACATTAAAATAGTGTCAAATAATTTATCTTTTTGTATATTTGCAGATACCGGATGATAGGTATATAATTGAATATCCGTATTAAGATTTATTCTCGGATAGGTGTCACTTATAGTTTTACGATTAATTGTATAATTTATAAAGACTTGACTCACATTTTGAGGAGGACAAATGAGTTTTGTTATTTTATCTGTCATATCAACCACCTTATTATCTTGATTGTACAAAATGGCATTTATTTTATAATCTATACACGATTTATCTAAAACAAGAATATCATACGGTTTTAAAAAGTTATTTAAACTATCTAGGTCAAACACTTCCGAGCATGGAATCGATATGTGTTCATTCTTAAAGGATTCTAAAATAACGACCTTTTTGTTTTGTTGTTTCGCAGACAAAATGGAATTAACAAGAGAAAGAACTTGCTCCGTCAAACCATTTTCATTCGTTGTGATTTTTGAAAATAAAATACTTTTCATTACTTTATAATAGTTTATTTATTTATATTTTTTAAGAAATACGTGTAAGAACAATATTATAACCGCCGTCCATGGTTTTCTTTTTTTCATAGACAAGATTCAGTGCATGAATATGCTTATGACAGGTTTCACAAATACTCGCAAGATTAGAAGGATGGTCTACATGCATGGAATCGATACGTGAATTTATAGCATCCTTTTGATACTTTAAATGATGAATTTCCGTCCCCATATTTTCCTTGCAAAATTCACATACATTACGTATTTTATCTTTACTGTAGCTGCTTTGCTTCAATGTTAAAATAGATGGTTTGTTACAGTATTGATTTCTAATTTCATATGCTCTTTTTAAAAAGGCATCCGAAAGCATTAATGCTTTACAGACTTCAAGTCCGTACACACTTTCTCCTGCCCCATCTTGAAGCGTTCTTCCATAGACCAATTTTTTTATTTCTTGGTTGTATTCAACCGTTAAATGCTTGAGAGCAAGCCCTTTCATATCCTTTATTTCTTTGAAATTCTGCAGGCTATGAAAATGAGTAGCAAAAATAAAACTACTGGCTTTTACATACATGTGCTCTACACCAGAAATAAAAATACTTAAGGCACTATCGATTTCAGTACCGGAGCATAACTCGTCGCCCAAAATAAGAGACCTTTCGTTGCATTTCTGTAGAATGACTCGAAGTTCACTCATTTCAACCGAAAAAGTAGAAAGACCTTTAAAGATGTTATCATTTCCAATAATACGTGTAAATATATATTCATATGGACAATAGTGTAAAGATTCACATGGAACATAAAGACCTGCTTGAGCCATAATAATACAGATACCAATCGATTTAATTAAACTGGTCTTGCCAACGGCGTTTGTGCCGAACAGTAATATACCCTGAGTATCTTTTCCGAGACAAATATCATTCGGTACGTAGGCCTCATTCTTATCCAAATGCTCTATCAGTGCATGTCTCATCTTTGTTGCTTGTAAAAAGGATTTATCTGCTTGTACTATAAGAGGCTTTGAATAATTATATTTTTTTGTGATTTCGCATTTTGTATTCATGACATCCAATTTTTGAATGCAGTGAATTAAATGGACATACGATACATTCATAAAAAGATGTATCTTTTTATAAACCCGAATAAGATTTGTTAAAAACTCCTGACTGTTAAGTATAATTTGTTCATTAAGAATCGAGAGCTCCTTTGAATAAAGAGAGTAAGTTTGGCTATTATATTCCTTAAACTCTATCAGACTAGGTTTAAAGGTAAAGCTTTCATTCTGCTCTGTATAACTAGAATAAAAGGTAAGTGTCACTTCTGACTCCAAATGTCTTTGGATAAACATCTTGCGTTTTTTTGTGATATGAATAGAAATTCCTGACTTGTCTGTTTCATGTACCTTGAATGCTTGGTCACACTTCTTATCAAAACCTTTATAAAATTGGTTTAAATATTCAAAAATACTATTAAACCTTAAACGTCCCTCGATTTTGTCTCGGCATGTTCGGTCAAGAGAGTCATCGACTCCCCTTCGTATAAGGTTATCGCAGGTATCGTCCAGCTCTAAAGTTTTCCGAGACACATCCAGATTTAAATAACTTGTTAGATTCTTTTTAACCTGTTCGGTTTCTTCTTTTACCTTATCATACATAATGTGTTTGTTCCATATTTCATCAGTCTTTATCGACTCTAGCAAGGAGCATGTTTCATAAAGCTGAGCATATTCCGAGGGAGTTGTCTTTTCAAGAATGATTTTTCTGTTTATTTTTTCGATATCGCACAGCTTTGAAAGAGTGGCAGACCAATCATATCCCATTTTTATACAATGCTCTATCATATCATAAGAATGTTGTAATTCGTCTGTATAATGAATAGGGTTTAAAAGAATGCGTTGAAACTCACGCTTTCCAATTTTAGTTCTACAGGTATTTAACAAAGAAAGTACGCTGGAATATTCGCCTGTATATTCGCCGTCAATCATATTTAATTGTTTAAGCGAATGATTTGCCAAAATAACGGCTGTACTTTTATCTAACATAGGTTCAGACAGTTTATGAGTCAGAGACGGATTATGTTGCGAGACATAGACCAATAAAAAACATAGACTTTGAAAGGCAATCGCTTTTTCAAAAAGGGTATCCATCACGAGACCCTTGTTTAAAAGTGGATAGAATTTTTTAATAATCTCTGTTTGGTAAGGTTGTTTTTCACAATTTGCAGCTTGATTAGAATAAATGTCGTTTTTATTCAAATCAACCAGAGTCAATTTTTTACTTTTCATGGCAAGGTATTGCAGGATGCCATTTATAATCATTTCTTCCATATTATGAATGACAATCATTTCCGTTGGATTATAAATAGAAATAAAGCGTTCAATCGAATCATAGGTTGTCGGGTTGTGATAATACATTTCTTGATACTCAAAAACATCTACCTTACCAGTGTAAATATCCAAATTTGAAATTCCGAATAAGATGGTACAGGGCGACCGTTTTGTTTTATGAATCCATAAACAACTTGTGTTGTTGGATAATCGTATTTCGTCGTCTAAAAAAGTGGTCCCAGGGCTATAAATCGCATACTCTCTTCTTTGAATTAGACCTGACACCTCTTCTTGAATGAAAACAACCGTTGTATAGTTGTTGTCATTCATTTTAGTAATGTATTTATCCAAAATATAATCACGAAAACCTGCCATAAAATGCTCTCCCTTTGAAGCAATCTTTAAATCACACATTTTAGAAAATGCACACATGGTTTCATCATCCTCTTTTTCTGAATAAACTTCAAAAAAACTACCGACCTGCATTAATAGAAAGGTTTTAGGGCCATATTTTTTTTGATAGTCCGCCAATAAAGAAAAATAATTTCTTACAAGAGCCATACGATACATATGAATAGCGGTTATGTGTTTATATAAAAATAAATATTATTATTATGAGCGATACAAGTGACCGAAATTTTGTATTGATTATGTTTATCATTGTTTACGCATATATGTTGAATATCCAAACAAGTATAAGAGTTACAAACGATTGGAACAATACCATGTGCAATCCATTGAATCTATTTACTTCCTCTTTTTATCAGAGCGAGAAAGAGTCTTATGATAAATTTGGTAAATGTATAAAACAATTCAGCAAGGGAGTTGCTAAAGACGAATTATCAAGTTTGGCTAATGAACAAAATGATAAGTTCAAGGAAGTATCAACCTTAGCAACAAATAACATGGTAAATATTAATAAAACTCTTGAAAAATCGACAAAACTCCTCGACGATAATTATACCAGTACAAACCAAAAGATTGATAATACAGATAGAAGTGTAAGGGTGTTGACAGAATATATTGTTCCGACCGACCCTGATAAAAAGGATACCGGACTATTTGATAAAATAAATAATTTTAAACAGGACGTCAAAGATATCTTTTTAAACATTAAAAATTATGTAAATAGAAATTAATATGTATTCAAAAACTTATCTAAATAATATTGTTATTTTATATGTTTATAAAAAGTATTGTAAAAGTTTATAAGGGGAAAGAAGAAGAAAGCGATTTATTCGGAACCTTTCTATTAATACTTGTCATACTTGTAATTTTTTTCTATTTTTATTTTAAAGTATCTCAAACACAGATTTTATTAGATTGGCAAAATCAAAGATGTAATCCAAAATATATATTTTTTAGCTATTATTTAAACCCAATTGAGGGACAAGACCCTTATGAATCCATAAAGAATAATTTTATGAAATGTATAAAGCCATTTACCTCTATTTTAGGTACAAAAGAATATAAGGATTTTAAGAACACAACAGATACAATCAGTAAAACAACAGACAGTATTTCAAGATATGTAGAAGACGTTGATAAAGATATGCAGACCAAAGTAAAGGGATGGAATAATGAATATAATAAGATAGATACAAGTGCAAATAATATCGATAATGACACGGACGACCAATTTTTAAAACAAAAGGACGCATTCAATCAAATAAGAATCTATGCACAAAGAATACATGATATTATTTTTGCAATCACAACGTACATAAGAGATAAATTATTGTTCAGAGTGTCGGAAAATAAACAGGCCTTTAAAATACAAAACAATAATAATAGAGTGTATAATATTCCAAACAATAACATAAATGGTATCAAGGACTATTTATACCAAAATTATTGGACTATATCTAATAATGAATACAAACAAGCATTTGAGTTATTGCAACAAAAGAAACGCCAGCCCAATTTCAGCCCCGAATTAACAGATTTTAGTATATCCATGAATAAAGCAGACGAGGCGATAAAAAAATACAAGGACCTTATTGACGTGATAGAAGAATTCGATAGACAAAATGGTCCAAGGGACGACCCGCACGCCTCTTTATTGTATGATACAATTAAAAGCTGCGAACAATTATATGAATTTGAATATGATTGTAAAGAAATTTTACCAAATTGGGATATTGCCAATAAAAGATAATCACCATAAAATTTTCATACTTAAATTATTTCGAGAATATTTATTCTTTTTCCAGTTTCCCTTTATATTTCCAGAGCGAGTTAAATAGTTTTTACGACGAGTTCTGTCCTTATGCTTTGTAAAATTTTCGTATCCGATTTGACCAAATTCTACCCATTTTTTATGGTTCGGGTCAAAGATGGCGTACTTTTTAGACGGATTCTTTGCAGGATAAAGCTTTGCAGAGTTTCCTAAATATTTGTACGCCATTTTTTGTGCAGTTACGGGATTAGAATAGCGTCTTAATGTTTTTGAAAAGGGCATTATAAAATAATAAATTATTATATGATTGAAATACTTATTGCCATAATAGCTATTTTATTTCTCGTCTATTTATCA
>Ga0136644_10004060_pt1 | contig 10862 bp, 8 predicted proteins | sample C_130820_EF_Meta_FD_94780 | JGI IMG/M metagenome (GOLD analysis project Ga0136644, IMG submission 94780) | Freshwater microbial communities from Lake Croche, Canada to study carbon cycling - C_130820_EF_MetaG (v2) (version 2) | ecosystem: Environmental > Aquatic > Freshwater > Lake | place: Lake...
CCAGGCCGACTACGCCTGCGCCGATGACCACTACATCGACGGGTTCGGCGGTGGGGACGGTTGGCATGTGCAGATTGTGACGGACGCGCGGCCAGGGCCTTGCCAGCCAATTAGGCACAATGCACGCTAACCCCCGCTTATCCAGAAAGACCGCCCCGTGCTGATCACCGTCAACAACGCCCCGCTTTACGCCTACACCGCAGGCAAGCCCTTGCGGCCGGAATTACCCAGCATCGTGCTGATCCACGGCGCGCTGCATGACCACAGCGTGTGGGGGCTGCAAAGCCGCTATCTGGCCAACCACCAGTACAACGTGCTCGCTATCGATCTGCCCGGCCACTGCAAAAGCGGCGGTGATGCGCCCGAATCGGTGGAGGAAGCGGCGCAAACCATCATTGGCCTGTTGGACGCCTTAGACCTTAAGCAAGCGGCGCTAGTCGGCCACAGCATGGGGTCTTTAATTGCCTTAGAGGTGGCGGCACAAAAACCCGAGCGGGTGAGCCACTTGGCCATGGTAGGTACGGCCTACCCCATGCGGGTTTCACCCGCACTGCTCGATGCAGCGCAAAACGCGCAGTCCAAAGGCATCGACATGGTCAATACGTTTTCGCTGTCCATGATGGCGCCGCCGCCTTCGCTCATGGGGCCGGGCACCTGGCTGCACGGCACTAACAAAGCGCTGATGCACCGCGTGCTGGGCAGCAACCGCCAAGCCAATGTGTTTTACCGCAGTTTCAAAGCCTGCGACAGCTACGCTCGGGGTGACGAGGCCATGGCTGCGGTGCAATGCCCCACGCTGTTTTTGCTGGGCGCCAGCGACCAGATGACGCCTCCGCAGGGCGCCCAAACGCTAATTGCCCACGCGCGTCACGGCAAAGTAGTGACGCTCAAAGCCGGGCACTCCCTGTTGCAGGAAGCACCCGACCAAGCCTTGGATGCTTTGCGGGATTTTCTGAAAGCCCCTGTCGCCGCCTAAGGCCTGCGTACAGATATTGTGGCGCGCCCTTAGGGGCTCCAGTCGCGCATGGACTTAGATCTCGACGTAGCCGCCCAATTCGATGGCGTGGTCCAGTGGCACTTTGAAGTATTCCGAGGCGCCCTGCATGGATCGGTGCATGTAAATAAAAGGCGCCATCAATAGCGGTGACGATTGCGTGGCGATGACCTGCTCTTTGCCGACGAAGAAGGAAATTTCCATCAAGCTGAAGTGGAACTCGCGTGCCCGCAGGAAGGCGACGGCGCGCATCACATGCATGTCTTCCATGAATCCAAAGCGCACCTCGACCGCGTGGAAATTATGGTCTAGATGCTCGATCGTGACGCGTTCCTTATCGTTCACAAAAGGTTCATTAAGCGTTTGAATATGCATCAATATCACCCGCTCGTGCATCACTTTGTTGTGCTTCAAATTGTGGAGCAGCGACACCGGCACGATATTGGAGTGCGGCACTAAAAATATGGCCGTACCCGCCACCCGCTGAGGCAGGCGACCATGAAGGCTTTCCAGGAAGGGCTTGAGCTCCGTCGCCGAATCCCAGCGCGCCTTCAGCAAGCGCTCGCGCCCGCTAATCCAGGACACCATCACCAACATCAAGACGCCCGCCACGCTAACCGGCAGCCAACCGCCCTCGAAGAACTTGAACAAATTGGTACCCAGAAAAACCATGTCAATGGCAAACAAGCCGATAAACAAGGGAATGAACATCCACTTGTTCCAGCCACGGATGGACACAAACAAAAATCCCGCCAGTACCGTGTCAATGGCCATGGCGCCCGTTACCGATACACCATAGGCAGAGGCTAGGTTGTCCGAGTTTTTGAATCCCAGTACCAGCACCACCACGCCAACAAACAAGAGAATGTTGATCTTCGATACATAAACCTGACCCATTTCCTCCGGTGACGTGTGCTTTACGCGCAGGCGGGGGATGAAACCCAGGCGCACGGCTTGGGTCGCAATGGAAAACGCACCGGAAATCACCGCTTGCGAGGCGATGATCGTAGCCATCGAGGCCAAAATAAGCATTGGCACGAGCGCCCAGTCCGGCCCGAGTCGATAAAACGGGTTATCCAGGGCGCTCGGTTCACTAATCAGCAGCGAGCCCTGTCCAAAGTAGTTGAGCAATAAGCAGGGGAACACCAGGAACATCCAGGCGCGATGAATCGGTTGACGTCCGAAATGGCCCATGTCGGCGTACAGCGCCTCGCCGCCCGTAACCGCCAGCACCACCGAGCCCAAAATTCCGATAGAAATCGCCGGGTGCTCCGTGAGCAAGTTGATGCCCACCCACGGGTTCAGCGCCATGAATACGGCCGGATGCTTGATGATCTCGACGATGCCAAGTCCACCCAAACTAACAAACCAGGCAAACATAATCGGGCCGAAAACAATGCCGATCTTGCCGGTACCAAAGCGTTCTACAGCAAACAGCGCCGAGATCAAGGTGAGCGCAATAGGGATGATGAAGCGCTCCAAGTCAGGGGAGAGCACCTTCAGTCCTTCTACCGCGCTGAGCACCGAAATTGCCGGGGTGATCATGCTGTCGCCAAAGAATAAGGCTGCGCCCAAGGCGCCCGCCAGAGTAACGATCCATCGCATCTTGGAATCTTCGCGGATCCCATTGGATACCAAGGAGGTCAACGCGAATATGCCTCCCTCCCCTTTGTTATCCGCACGCATGATGATGAAGACATACTTCACCATCACCACCAAAATCAGCGCCCAGGTAATGAGTGAGAGCACGCCCAGCACAATGTGCGCGATGTCGGCTCCTGGGGCGCCACCGCCTGCGGCCTCTACCGAAACCTTGAGCGCATACAGGGGCGAAGTCCCGATATCCCCAAAAACAACGCCTAAAGCGCCCAGAATAAGTGTCCCCAATTTGGCTGAGGAATGGTCGTGTTGGCCTGAATTTGACATTTTTTACAAAAAAAGTGGTGCAAATATTCTAATTGACATGGCGCAAACAATCCAGGTGCGCCTTGTGATGGCGATCGAATGTGGGCAAAAGGCAACCGAGGGCGGCGGAAATAGAAGCGGCCATGCTATGGGTCCTCTTGGGGCGAAGCGCCGTCAGCGCAAGCGGAAAGCAAATGATCCGGAAAAACGAAGCGGGCTAAGTTGTCTCAGCGGTCAGGTCATGCAGGTGGAGCAGACGGTTAATGAAGTGCTCTATCCCGCCATCGACAAATTTTTGCAAGGCTAAGTGGCTGGTGTTATCGGCAATATGGCGGAAATCACGCGCGCCACGGCTGGTGGGCGCGTACTCGGTAACGGAAAATTTACGTACTCCCGCTTCAACTATCAGTTCATCGTGGGACACGCTACCCAGGTAATGCAAGGCCCGGGTCAAAAAACGCTGGCTGATTTTGTCCAGCACATCAAACATTTTCTTGCCTTCGGCTTCGGTGTTCACGCCGTTGACGATGATGTGTATTTCATCTAGCTTGAAATCACTGCAAAGTACCTTGATCATGGCGTAGGCGTCGGTCACGCCGGCCTGGTCGTTGCGCACCACAATAATGCGGCGGCTGGTGCTGGCCATAAAAGACAGCACCGACTGCTCGGTACCCGGGGGCATATCGACAATTAAAAAATCGAGCTCGCTTTCCATGTCGCCAAACTGCTTGAGCACTCTAGACGCTTTGGACGGATTGAGCGTCGTCATCGCCTCAATTGTGGAGGCACCCGCAATCAGGTTGATGCCGTAGCGGCGCTTCAAGATGATCTCGCGCAAGGACTTGTCGCCATTTAAAAAGTGGCCCAAATGAAAGGGGCAAACCGTGCCTAAGGCAGTTTGGGCGTTGTTATAACTAGAGTTGGCGTCCAGAATCATGACGGCGTAGCCCATGTCATGCAAGGCGACGGCCAGGTTGACCGATACCGTGGTTTTACCCACGCCAGGCTGGCCGCTGGTGATTCCTAAAACTTGGCAGTGTGTGGGTTTTTCCATAAATCAAGCAGGTTCCGTACACAAGTGTTTCCCAATGCTATCAGTTTTTTTACTTTTAACAATTGGGTATTCGGCGTATTTACCCTAGCGGCTTTGCCGGGCCACAGCACCCCATTCAAGCCGATGGAGAATTTTATTTTTTCAGCGAAAAAGTCACATTTGGGCGCTGGTTCGCCGGTCTCGCGGCCTAGTGACTCAATTTCAGACCATAATCGTTTTCCTTATTTTTCACGTTTTTCGCTATTTACAACGAATTGGAGACCTTATGCAGCTAGGAATGATTGGTTTGGGACGTATGGGCGGCAACATCGTGCGTCGGCTGATGCGCAACGGACACACCTGCGTGGTGTACGACACCAACGCCGCCAGCGTGGCCCAGCTCGCCACCGAGGGCGCCACCCCCAGCCAGGACATGGCTTCCTTTATCAGTCAACTGCAAAAGCCGCGCGCCGTTTGGGTCATGTTGCCCGCCGGTGCCATTACCGAGGCAACCGTCAACACCCTGTCTGGCCTGCTGGAAGCCGGTGACACCATCATCGACGGTGGCAACTCCAACTACCAGGACGACGTGCGCCGCGCCAAGGCCTTGACTGAAAAAGGCATCCGCTACATCGACGTGGGCACCAGCGGCGGTGTCTGGGGCCTGGACCGGGGCTACTGCATGATGATTGGCGGCGACAAAGCTGCTTTTGACCACCTGGACCCCATCTTCAAAACCCTGGCGCCGGGCGTCGGCACCATCGAAAAAACCCCGGGCCGCGAGGGCCGCAAGTCCACTGCCGAAGACGGCTATCTCTACACCGGCCCGGCCGGCTCGGGCCACTTCGTGAAGATGGTGCACAACGGCATCGAATACGGCCTGATGCAGGCCTATGGCGAGGGCTTGGACATTTTGAAGGGCGTGAATCAGGAAAGCATTCCCGCCGAGCGCCGCTATGACCTGAACTTGGCTGACATTACCGAACTCTGGCGCCGTGGCAGTGTGGTGTCATCCTGGCTCTTGGACCTGACGGCCATCTCTTTGGCCGAAGATCCGGAACTTGCGTCTTACTCCGGCTACGTGGAAGACTCGGGTGAAGGCCGCTGGACCATACAGGCCGCCATCGAAGAAGCCGTGCCTGCGGACGTGCTGACGGCAGCCCTGTACACCCGCTTTCGTTCGCGCAAAGAGCATACTTTTGCAGAAAAAGTACTCTCTGCCATGCGTAAACAATTTGGCGGCCACAAAGAACCCGGCAAAGCATAAGGACACCCCGTGGCACAAGACATCGAACACGAAAAAACGCCGCACGGCGAACGCGCACCGGCCTGCACCGTCGTCATCTTTGGCGCCGGTGGAGATCTGACCAAGCGCCTGCTCATGCCTGCGCTCTACAACCTCGCGCGCACCAATTTGCTACCCAGCAACTTCGCCTTGATCGGCGTGGACCGCTTGGAAATGAGCGACCAGGACTTTCGCAGCCATGTGGAAGAGTCGGTTCGCGCCTTTGCAGCGGACAAACACTACGCCCAAACCCTGGACGAAGCCAATTTGCAGCGTCTGTTGGCAAGCATGACCTATTTGTCCGCCGACTTCGGGGCCGCAGCCTCTTACGTGGAGTTGGGCAAGCGCCTGGAAGCGGTCAAAACTAGCCACCAGGTCAATGACAACGTGATGTTTTACCTGGCCGTCGGTGCGCGCTTTTTTGGTGGCATCGTCGATCAACTGGGCGCCGCCGGTCTGGTGACCGAGTCCAACCAGCATTGGCGCCGCGTGGTGGTGGAAAAGCCCTTTGGCAGCGACTTGGCCTCGGCACAAGCGCTCAACACCCAATTGCGCCACAGTTTGGCCGAGTCGCAGATCTACCGAATGGACCACTTCCTGGGCAAGGAAACCGTGCAAAACATCATGCTGATGCGCTTTGCCAATGGCATATTCGAGCCACTGTGGAACCGAGACCACATCGACCATGTACAAATCACCGTGGCCGAGACCGTGGGCGTGGAAAAGCGCGCTGCGTTTTACGAGACCACGGGCGCCATGCGCGACATGATGCCCAACCACGTCTTCCAGTTGCTGGCCTTAACTGCCATGGAGTCGCCCGCCTCGTTTGACGCGGATGCCGTGCGCAATGAAAAAACCAAGGTATTGCAATCAGTGCACCGCGTCGATGCGGTCACCGACAGCGTTCGCGGCCAATACAGCGCGGGCAGCCGCGACGGCCAGGCGCTGGAGGGCTACCTGAAAGAAGAAGGTGTCAACCCCGGCAGCAAAACCGAGACCTATGTCGCGCTCAAGCTGGGCATAGACAACTGGCGCTGGGCCGGCGTGCCCTTTTACCTGCGCACCGGCAAGGCCATGGCCAAGCGGCAAAGCGAAATCGTCATTCAGTTCAAGCGTCCGCCGTTTTCCCTGTTTCGCGATACAGCCACCGAAGCCCTCACTCCCAATGCGCTGGTCATCAAGCTGCAACCGGACGAAGGCGCCATGCTCACCTTTGGCGCCAAGATTCCCGGCCCGAAAATCCAAATCGGCCAAGTGCATATGGACTTCCATTACAAGGATTACTTCCAAAATGCGCCCAGCACGGGCTATGAAACCCTGATCTACGACTGCATGATCGGCGACGCCACGCTTTTCCAGCGCTCAGACAGCGTCATGGCCGGCTGGGACATCGTGCGCCCCCTACAGGAATACTGGGCGGACCCCAAAGCCCCCCTGGCCCACTACGCCGCAGGCTCCGAAGGCCCGGCTGCGGCCGATCAGCTATTGGGCGATAGCCATCGGGCCTGGCGAAGCCTAGCCTGACACAGCACGGGGGCGCAATCGGCTCCCGGTTTAGCTCGTTTGCTAGCGGACGCGCTTGCGGTTTAGTAATCAAGCGTTTGTTGCCGATTTTAAATTTAAATTCTTATGCGTTACAATTACAAAAATTAAATCGAATGGCATGCGCTAGGTGTTGGGACCGAGCCGCAGAATGGCAAAGGTCAATATTGACGGGGGTGCCATGCAGACCTAGCTTCAACGCATGACCGGCGTGCCCATGCGGCATGCTGCCCCGGCAGCGCACTCGGCCCACAGGTGGCGGGAAAGCAAGACACTATGCAAGGTAAGAAAGCAAATGGAGTTTCATTCGCTGCGCCCACAAGCGCTGCAAACAACCCTAGCCGCCGTTATTCATTTCGCAATGGGCTAATACCCAACGGGCTATTTTGGCTGACAGCGGCGGCTTTGCTCGCCGCTTGCGGCGGCGGCTCTGGGTCAAGCGCGGATCGACCGAAACTGCTACTAGCAGCCCAACTGGCCAATACCTGCGTCTCTCCGGCATCTGGAGAAAAAAAAGGCACCGTGAACGATGAAAAAGCCTGGGTGCGTTCTTTTATCGATGAACGCTATCTTTGGTACCAAGATGTTCCGGCCCTGGACGCCTCGTACTTTGCCACTGCCGCAAGCTATTTTGATGTTCTAAAAACACCCGCCAAAAACAGTGCTGGAGGAGATTTGGATCGATTCCATTGGTCTGAAACCAAGGAGGAATACGAACAATACACCAATGGCATTTCGGTTGATTACGGCATAGACTGGTCGCGCATCGCCAATTCTGCGCCGCGCAATTATGTGGTTTACAACGTCGAGCCGCAAAGCGCCGCCGGGCTTGCTGGCGTTCAGCGCGGCGATAAATTGATGAAGGTCGATGGAATCGACTTCATCAACGGTACAGACCTCACCGGCCTCAATAATGGTGTGTTTCCAAACGACCAAGCCGCACACAGCTTCGAATTTCAGCGGGGCACAGCCAGACTTAACTTTACGCTGCAAGCAGGCGAATACGCCAACACGCCCGTGCGTGGGGCTAAAGTTATAAATGACAACGGTACAAAGGTCGCCTATCTGTACTTCGATAGCTTTATAGCCAAGTCTCAGGATCAATTAATCGCTGCATTTACCGACTTTCAAAAACAAGGCGCGAAAGAATTGGTTCTCGATATGCGCTACAACGGCGGTGGCCTGTTGTATATATCCAGCCAACTCGCCTATATGGTCGCTGGTTCAAGCGCGAGCAGCGGAAAAATATTTAACAAGCTGGTTTACAACGACAAGCGACCTAGCGACAACTTTACCTACAACTTTATACCCTATGCGCTAAACGCCAATTACTATTACGATTACGCTCGCCCCCTGCCCAGCCTCAACCTCAAACGCGTGACCCTGCTGGTGGACCATGGCACGGCCTCTGCTAGTGAGGCGGTGATCAACGGATTGATGGGAATCGATATAACAGTGAATTTGATCGGATCCACCACCTACGGCAAGCCCTACGGGTTTTCGCCAGAAGGCAATTGCGGACGCTACTACTATGCGGTTGAGTTCAAAGGGGAGAACCACAAAGGGTTTTCGTCTTTCGACGCCGGTTTTGCACCGACCTGCACCGTCAAGGACGATTTGAATTTTCAGTTGGGCGACTTAGCGGAACCCAGGCTAGCGGAGGCACTGCAATACCTCAAAACAGGGCGATGCACGACTACCCCGACCGCGAGTATCAAGGCTTTGGGTACGCCAGAACAGTCCTCTTCTGTAGTGGATCCTAAGCCCGCGCGCGCTTTGATGATCCCCACCCAAGTGCACCCATGAACGCCCGCCATCAAGTGCCCAGTGCGACGCTGATAATCGCCCTTTTGCTCAGCGCCTGCCAATCGAGTGCACAGCCGCAGGGCCAAGCTGCCCGCTTACGAACCGTCACCGAAGCGGCGCAGCAAGAACTCACGCAAGCTCTTAAGGAGTTGACTGGTGCTGCTCAAGTGCGGATAGATGCCGGTCAGTTAAGCCAGTCAAGCACACTGACACTGGAACGTACGCGCAGCAAAGACGCCAATGGGGTAATCATGCAGGGTGCGGATCGTGAAATGCCAGAAATAATTCAGCTGCGCTGGGCAGCTGGTCAATGCAAGATTGTGCAGCTAAGTACGGGTAAAAGCCGAGTTTTGCAGCAGGCAGATTGCCAATCGGTTCCGTAATTGAGTTTCCAAGCGATTCAATGCTGAGCCCCTGATTGCGCTGCACCAAGCGCTCCTCAAACGCGTCCCTACAAGGCCAACACTGCCGATTCCGGGCGCAAGGGACAATAGGCCTGATGCCAAGCCCTATTCGTCCAAAAAAGTGATCGCCCTCAACGCCCTCCCCCTGGCCTACCGCCTGCTGCGACGTTCCGACGCCCACAAAGGCGACAGCGGAAAAGTGCTGCTGATAGGCGGCGCACCCACCATGGCCGGGGCGCTGGTGTTGGCGGGACGGGCGTCGCTGTACAGCGGCGCAGGCTATACCGTGTTGCTGATGCTGGACGCAGGCAGTGCGCACGTAGTGCCCGAGCAGCCCGAACTCATGGTGCATGCAGCGGCGCGTTATGGGGACCCAACGCTGCCCATAGCGGCCATTGCACCGGATGTGATCGCTATTGGCCCTGGCCTTGGACGGGACGCCCTTGCGCAAAGCTACTTGCGAGCCGCCTTGGCGTGGGACGGGCCGCTGGTGATCGACGCCGACGCACTTACCCTGCTGGCCACGCATACGCACCTGCTAGAGGCCTTACGCATACGCCCACAAGCCACCACCCTCACGCCGCATCCCGGCGAAGCCGCGCGCCTGCTGGGCTGTAGCAACCATGACATCCAGGCAGACCGCAACGCCGCCCTGCAGGCCCTGGTGGCACATACCCAGTCCATCGTCGTACTCAAAGGCCAACACAGCCTGATCGGAGCGGCCGGCCAGACTCCACAGCAATGCATGGATGGCAACCCCGGAATGGCTGTAGGCGGCATGGGCGACGTGCTGACCGGCTGCCTGGCCGCACTGGCCGCTCAAGGGGTGCGGCACCACTTAAGCCTATGGGAAGCGAGCTGCCTGGCCGTGCAAGCGCACGCGCTGGCCGCTGACCGCTTGGTGGCGCAGGGTGTGGGGCCGGTGGGGCTCACGCCTATGGAAGTGGCGCAAGAGATCAGGCGGGTGATCAATAGCTAGTACATGCAAGTGCGGCCGCAGGCTGATGAAACATAAAGCGCCCTTGATGTCCCATAGTCAGGTGGGCCGATCTAGCGAATTGACTCGTGTCGATATCGTATTCAGGTCCGGCGCATCGATGCGCAGGCAGCCCGAATTAAAGGTCTAGGCTGACCTCGCCAGTGCAGCCCTGCGCATCAAAGCTGCGTTCGATAAAGCGTGCGCTGTTGCGCCGCAGCATGATCAGGCTGCTGGCGCGGGTGCCGTAATCGATGCTGCGTATAAAGGCAGAAGAAAGCACCCGCTCGCGCTCTAGTGGGATGCCCGTGTCGGGCAGTTGCGCATCGGGCGCGGGTTCGTTATGGGCGAGCAAGGCAAACAAGGCCTCATTGCCGGGCGCTTGCGGCGTGCTCTGTTGCGTGACCCAGTCTTGCAAACCGCTTTTAAGTGCCAGCAGTTTGGGCCAGGGGGTATCGAAACCGGCGTTGGAAACGGCGGCAATACCGGGTTGCATAGCGACGATGCGCGCACCCTGGCTTTCAAAGCCCAGCAAGGTCTGCCCGTCGTACACCAGCAGGTTGAAAGGGTTGTAGCGCGCTGCCGTCGCGGCGATGCTTTCCAAGTACTGTGAAGCGCTGCATTGCCCCCGCAAAAAATCACTGACCAATGCGCCGCGCGAGGGCGCGTCTGCGCGTTGCTGGCGCATGTCGCGCACGTTCGTCAGCGCCGCCATGCGGCCACCAGGTACTAGGCCTAGCCAGGTGCCACCGGCTTGCAGGTCTTTGCCAGCGCGAATAGGCGCACTCTCGCAATGGTGCAAGGGACGCGTGGGGCGTGCGTAGTACTCGTCTCGATTGGCGATGAGCAAGAGCGGCAGATCGGCATCGGGCTGCCAGTTCCAGGCGATAAGGCACATGGTGTTTGCGCAGTGCGCA
>Ga0136644_10004064_pt1 | contig 10857 bp, 12 predicted proteins | sample C_130820_EF_Meta_FD_94780 | JGI IMG/M metagenome (GOLD analysis project Ga0136644, IMG submission 94780) | Freshwater microbial communities from Lake Croche, Canada to study carbon cycling - C_130820_EF_MetaG (v2) (version 2) | ecosystem: Environmental > Aquatic > Freshwater > Lake | place...
ACAAATAGGATCAGTGCTATAGTAATGCCATATGCGGCAAAGCTATTATTTCAAGAATTAATGTCTGTAAATATTGTACCAAGAATTAGACCTGAAAAGTCAATATATGCAGATGAAGCTTAATAATAAGAAAAAAGAATTATTTTATTTAATATAAAAATTTATTTAATTTTTATATTTCACTCATTTGATTTTCTTCCAATAATAAACCCTATTAGAAAAAGTATATAATGTAATTTTACATTTTCTATATTTTTATAATCAGGTAACGATAATATTACAAAAAATAATGCTATATCAAGAAAATTATAATTAGTCTTTCCTAAAAAAATCCCTAAAATAATAAATAACAGAGAAGAAACTGTTAATGTTAATTTATCATATTTAAGTAAAGGGACCGTAGTAATATAACTTAATTTGACTTTATGGTCTATATCAAAATTAGATAAAACTTTATTTAATAATAAAGGATGACTATTTTCTGTATTAATTTTTTCTGTTGATTTTTGATATGCAATTCTATTACTTGGAGAATAGACTTTTATTTTATTATCTATTGCTAATAACTGAAGACAGAAATCAATATGAAAATATATTTTACCTTCTAATTCTTTTATTAATTTCTTAGCACCATTTCTAGACACTATATAAGCATGAGTTGCTAATGCTACCGATGGTCTATTAACATATTCATTTATTTTTTTAAAGTTAAAGTTACCTAATCCAATAGTATGAAATAATATATTAAGAGGATTTAAATTATTCTGACAACCAAAACATCCTAAATAAAATATATCATATCCTTTTGGTAATTTTCTTAAATGAGTCATAACTTTTTCATAAAAATCATCAGTAAGAATAACATCGTCTTCTAATACTATTCCATAAGGGTCTCCCGAATCTACAATCTTTTTCCAAACTTTTATATGTGACATCGCTATAGCAATAGTTTTATTTGTTCCAAAGGTAGCAAAGAATTTGTTAGCGTATTTACTTTTAAGTTTATCAGTTAATTTATTCGCATCTACACCTTTAACTAAAATAGGATTAACGTTTTGTTTTTTAAGATTACTAAATAATAATTCAGGCTGCTCTAAGCTAATTACATATGCTTTCAATTGCTTTTTAATAAAATATTTATCATAAAATGTCATATTATATTTTAAGATACAAATTTTATTATCTTAAACTCTAATAGTAGTTCTTTTCAAAGATACCTTTTCTTTAGTCTTTCTTGAATTAATAATATGATCAGTTAAGGCTCTAGCTTGGTTCTCGTTTTTAACAACTTCTTGAATTGCTTTGTGAATGTTTTCTTTCTTTAAAGGTTCAGGTAATTTACTAACGTGTCTGCTTAATTTACCACCAGTAATACCAATTTCTTTTTCATCCATATTTTCCATGTAGGCTAAAATATATTCTTCATTTTGTTTTTTTTCATCGTTAATTTCCTTAACGGTTTCTCTAATTTTTTTTAAATCATCATCTAATTTAACCCAAGAAACTATCTTTTGTTTAAATTCTTCAGATATCTTATTTTTTGGAGTGTCTGACATTATAATTAAGAAGAAAATATTTTTTATATCAAAATTACAAATTTTAATATAAAATAACCTAACATAAAGGTTTGATGTTGTAGTCGGGTTCGATGGTAGAGTTGTTCCAAGGAGATACAGTGTATTTGGGAACGTTGATAGCACCACGGATATCGTAGGAAGCATTTTTGAGGGATTGGCCAACAGTGTTGACACCTACTACATATTTGTCAGTGTTAATTAATTTATCATCGTTCATTTTATATTTGGCTTGAGAAAAATCAGTGTTGAACCAGTCGTCGTTGATTTCCTTAGGTAAGTAATCAGTTGCATTGTAGTTGGTTACATTGTTCTTGTTCAAGTCTACAACGTCAGTTTCTGCAGAAGCAGGAACAGGTCTTTCAAAGGCATTGTTTAAACTAGCACCAGAGTGGGTGTTGTTATCATTGGGTTCAAAACTGTAAATGGAACTAGCATTGTTTAATAAAGTAGAATTGACAGGGGCTTCGCTGTTGTTAGGCTTTACCATAAGATCTTTAGCTACTTGAGGTGCTTGAGGAGCTGGAGAAGTAAAATCTCTATCTGCAGGAGGAGTAAAATGATCTACAGTATTATTTTCAATCATGTTGTGATAATCATTATCATCATCATCATCAGAATTTTCAAAAGAATCAGTTGCAGATTCAGATGATACCTCGGTACTGTCATCAAATTCTTCAGTAGGCAAGTCTTCAAAATTTTCAGCATTATATTCATTGTCATTATCATCCATCATTTCAGGAGTGTTATCTATTCTTTCTTTAGTACTAGAAGTACTAGGTTGTTTCATTAAACAATAAATAAGAAAAATTAACACACCTAATAATAAAAGTGTAGAAAGATTTATATTTCCATTTTGTGCCATTCAGATATATTTAATCTTAGAAAAAAATTTAAAGTTTTTATATATAATTTTTTAACTAATATAATCCTCACTCGAACAATCAGAAATAATATCATACTTGGTATTAATATAAATTTTTTCTATATTATTATCTTTTAACTTTAATTTTACTAAATCATTATTTTCCAAGTATGATAATGGTACTGTTTTTTTATCTAACGTTTCTATTGAACATAGAACACTACCTTTAATGATTTTACATGAATAATTACCATGTTCAGTTTCTAGAATAAATAAATCATCTTCAAATTTAATATTTTTTATAGTTGTTGAAACAATCATATAGTAAATTATATATATTAAAAATTCGAAAACGTAAAAATTATTTATCATTAATATATATTTATGAAAATAAAATTTAGAGAATTATGTTTACATAATTTAGATAAAGTTAAAAAGATTAATTTGCCAGTAGTATCTAAAGAAAGTATTTATGAAGCAGTACTAATAGAATTTAGAATATTTCCTCATTTAGAATTTATTATAAGAAATAATATTTCTAAATTAGGTAGTGAATGGAGTTATACTATTGTATGTGGTAATTTGAATTTTGATTTTATGACTACTATGTGTTCATCTATATCAGAAAATATAAAAATAATAAAATTAGATTATGGTAATATAGATGTCAAAAAATATAGTGAAATACTTACTTCAATTGATTTTTGGAATTTATTTAAAGGTGAAAAAATATTAATTCATCAAGAGGATTCATTAATTTTTAAAGATAATATAAAGGATTTTCTTCAATGGGATTACATTGGAGCACCTTGGCAAAAAACTAAAAAAGTTAATTTAAAACATGTTGGTAATGGTGGATTTTCTTTAAGAACAAAACAATGTATGATTGATGTAATTTTAAAAGATAATAAAAAAATAAATAATCATCCAGAAGATATTTATTTTTCAAAAAGTATGATAGATATGAATATAGGAAATGTTGCGGATTATGATTCAGCATCTCTCTTTTCAACAGAAAATATTTTTAATCCGAATAGTTTTGGAGGGCATCAATTTTGGTTGGATAATAAGAATTGGCATAAATATATTAGTTTGTAATAAAATTTTAATCTAATTTTTTTATATGCCAATTAAGGCTATTTTAAAAACAAATAATAAAATCAATAATAAAACCAATAATAGAACCAATAATAGAACCAATAATATAATTAATAATAAAACTAATAATAAAACCAATAATATAATTAATAATAAAACCAATAATATAAATAATAATAAAATTAATGAAGATTCCTATTTAGATAAAATTAATGAATTTTGTACAATTTATTCAACAAACAATAACTTCATAATAAGTAATCCAAAAATAGAATTTAGATATTTTTGTTATAAATATATTGACAATATTCAAAATATAAAATTACAAGATGTTCCAAAAGAAAGTATTTATGAATCAGTATTAATAGAATTTCGAATATTTCCTCATATTGAATTTATTATTAGAAATAATATTTTAAAATTAGGTAGTGATTGGAGTTATACTATTGTATGTGGTAATTTAAATTTTGACTTTATAACTACAATGTGTTCATCTATATCAGAAAGTATCAAAATAATTAAATTAAATTATGATATCGTTACCCCTTTTACTTATAGTGAAATACTTACTTCAATAGATTTTTGGAATTTATTCAAAGGTGAAAAAATATTAATTCATCAAGAAGATTCAATAATTTTTAAAGATAATATAAAAGATTTTATTCAATGGGATTACATTGGTGCGCCTTGGTCAAAAAAAAATATAATTAATTATAATAATATTGGAAATGGAGGTTTTTCATTAAGAAATAAACAATGTATGATTGATATAATAAATAAAAATTCAAATTCAAAATTAGTAGTACATCCAGAAAATGTTTATTTTACAAAAAGTATGATAGATATGAAAATAGGTAATATTGCAGATTATGATACAGCAACTTTATTTTCAAGTGAAATTTTTTTTAATCCTGATAGTTTTGGCGGGCAGTGTTTTTGGTTAGGAAATAAAAAATGGAAAAAATATTTACTTGAAAATCTAAATAAAATTTTCATAGATAATGATATAGAAAAAATATTTAATAAAATAATTCAAAACAATCAAGTTAACTCAATTAATAATGAAAAAGATTACCAATTAAATATTTATGAAAATAAAGAGATTAGTAATAAACAATATGAATTTATTAAAATAAAAGACTTATTAAATACAGAATATGAAAAAAAATTAATTAACTTTATAACTGAAAATTTATCAGCTGATAAAAAAACTGTTTTTTGTATACATCAATTTGAATTGGGTGATGCCATAATATTAAATGGATTATATAGATATTTATTAACAAATTATAATTATGTAGTAATTGCTGTTAGAATTGAATATTATGAACAAATTAAAATAATGTATTTAGACGAAAAAAATATTTTATTTTATGTTTTAAAACAATATAATAAAATGGATTATTATAATAATATTAATAAATTAATACCTTATACTGATGAAATAAGAAACATATTTGTAAAATATAATATTACTTTTAAACCAATGGGACATCATATTTGTAAATATTTTAAAGTAAATATGAATGAATCTAGTGGTTATCCTACTTTTTTATATAAAAATCATGGATATAATATTCAAACTATACAATATAATTTTTTTAAAATAAATAGAAATTTAGAAGCAGAAGAAATATTATATAATAAACTTATTAATATAATAGGGGAAAACTATATAATAGTTATTGATGATGAAGAAAGAAATTTTAAAATTTCGAATATATATTCAAAAGAAGATTTACCTATTTTTAAAATAGGATTAGATTCAATAAATAATAATAAAGATTTAGAAAGTATAAAAGATAAAAATATTTTTAATTATATAAAAATATTAGAAAAAGCAAAAGAAGTACATTCAATTCATTCATCTATAATATTAATAGTTGAACATTTAAAATTAGATATTAAAAAATGTTTTATACATAATAAAGTAAGACCTAATAATAATATAAAATATAATAATAAAAATATTATTATAATTAAATAAAAATAAATTTATTTATTCTTATTATTCGGTTTATATTATTTAAATAATACTAATATTATATGCCTATAGAAACTATTTTTCATGAAAATAATGAATATCCTTTATTTCAATCAAAAGGTAATGCAGCCAAATATATAATTCCTTTTGCACTCGAATTTTGTAAAGGAGTTGGTTATGATATTGGATTCTGCAAAAAAGAATGGATGTTACCAAATGCAATTGGTATAGATTATAGTGAAAATAATGATTATCATGCTGATAACTTACCAGAAGGACAAGTTGATTATATATTCAGTAGTCATTGTTTAGAACACGTTGATAATTGGGTTAATTCGTTAGAATATTGGATGTCTAAAATTAAAAAAGGAGGAGTTTTATTTTTATATCTACCTGATTATTCTCAAAGTTATTGGAGACCTTGGAATAATAAAAAACATAAACATATTTTAATTCCAGAAATAATTTGCGATTTATTAAAAAAGAGAGGATGTAATAAAATATTTAAATCAGGTATAGATTTGAATAATTCATTTACAATTGTTTGTGAAATATAAATTTTATATTTATGGTTTTATAAACCAAACTTCAGAAAAATCAGTTTTATTTAATGTAATATTAATATTATTTTGTAATAGAAATTCGTCAGTAGCTTGTTTACATCCTTTCCAATATCCATAATCATCTAAAATTATAATACCACCAGATACTACTTTATTATATAAATTTTCTAAACAAACTTTAGTTGAATCATACCAATCACCATCTAATCTTAATATTGAAATTTTATCAATATCAAATTTAGGTACAGTATCTTTAAACCATCCTTTAACTGGAACAATTTTATCATTTGGTATATTTAATTTATTCATACATTCATATAAACATTCTAGAGGAGAATCATTCCATCCTTCTCTTTTCATTCCCCAATTTTCTAAATCTTTTGCTTTTAAATTATTAATTGCGATAATATCTTCATCAGTAGGTTCAGGAAATCCTTCATAACTATCAAATGCATATATTTTTTTATTAATATTATTATCTAATAAAAATCTTGCAGCACCACAGGACATTCCTCCTTTCCAAACACCACATTCAATAATATTTCCTTCTAAATTCTGTGTATCTAAAATACTTTGACAAAATCGTGTAAATCTTTCAGGTCTGCACATAGTATAATTTTTGATTTTTTCATAGATTAAACTCATATGCAAATATAAAATATAATTTATTGATTAAAACGAATTTTTTTAATATTTAAAATACATTTTTTGTAATATAATCTAATGAATGAGTATATCTAATATCAGAAGGTGTTGCTGCTAAATGAAATATATATGGTTTATTTGTTAATACTAATAATTCATTTTTATCAAAATGTTGTAAAATTCCATAATCTATTAATATACTATTATTTTTAATATCTAAGATATTTTCTCTATACATATCTAAAAGAACACCTTGTTCCCACACACCAGGATAACTATTATTTTTATATAATAATTCATCAAATTGCCATTTTTTTAAAAAATCTATACTATATTGAGTATTTTTTACAATAAAAAATCCTGTATTAATTCCATTTTTCATAAATGATGGTATATCTTTTGAAAATATAAAATTGTAACTTTTATAATCATTTATAAAATCTATTATATTTTTACTATCAATATAAAAATGGGCGTCAGCATCTAGCCATATGACATAATCGTAATTATATATATATTCTAATAATAAAGGATTTTTTTCCCAGTGAGGAGACCTATTACTTTGTCTTCTTAGATTACATCTAATTAAGTCAATATTATTTTTATTACAATATGCTTTATTTATTTTATAATTAATATCAGCAAATGAAGCAATATTTTCATCATACCACATTAAAATACAAAGTTTCATATAAATATAAATATAATTAGAATATATATATATGAAATCTAAACTTAAAAAAGTTATTTTGTTAATTTATAATATTTATGTTATTTAAAATATTAGTAGTAGATTTACCATCAACAAATGGAAGAACCATTGTTTCTTTTGCAAATTCTCTTCCAATAATATCTTCAACTTTGTAATCTCCTCCTTTTATTAAAATATCTGGTTCTATTTTTTTTATTATATTAAAAGGCGTATCTTCATCAAACGAAACTATGAAATCAATAAAATCTAATTTACTTAAAAATAATATTCTATCTTCTAAATTATTTATAGGTCTATTTTCCCCTTTTAATTTTTTAACAGAATTATCACTATTTATTCCCACAATTAAAATATCTCCTAATTTTTTTGCACTTTCTAAATAATTTAAATGACCGGTATGTAATATATCAAAACAACCATTCGTAAATATAATTTTTAAATTACTATTTTTTAAATGATATATTATATCATCTGTAAAATATTTATTTTTAATCCATTTATATGAATTTAATATATCTTCATGAGTTAATTCATAAGTTCCTATTTTTTTAACAGATAAAGTTCCTAAATATGTAGCTATTTGTAAAATTGTTTTAATATCTTTATTAAAATATAAACTACATAGTACAGATATAACAATATCTCCTGCACCAGTTACATCTACAACTTCATTCGATTCATATATTGTTTCAAATAATTTATTATTATCATATAATGATATTCCATCTTTACCTAAAGTTACTATTGAATATTTACATTTTATTGTTTTTATAATATAATTATGAATATCTTCTATATTTTTTAATTTAGTATATAATTTAGCTTCTAATAGATTTGGTTTTGTAATTGTTATATTTTTATAAAACTCAAAATTATATTTTAAATCTCCTACTGTTACTTTGTTAAATTTATTACATTTCTCAATTATATGTTTACATATTTTTTCAGTTAATACTCCTTTATTGTAATCAGAAAAAACTACTAAATCAATTTTATCAAAAATTTCATTAAATTTATTTATAATTATTTCTTCTATATCTTTACCAATTTTAAATGTATCTTCATTATCATATCTTAATAATATTTTATTATCTGATATAATTCTATTTTTCGTAGTAGTTCTCCTTTTATAATCTACTATCAAATTAATATTTGTAAAATTTTTTGTAAGATTTTTTATAATATTTCCATTTTCATCATTACCAATGACAGTTATTAAATGTAAATTATTATTAAATACCTTCATATTTTCTAATACATTACCACAACCGCCTAATATATTTTTCTTATTACTATAAGAAAAAACTGGAATAGGAGCTTCGTTTGCAATTTTATTTATTTCAACATAAATATATGAATCTATCATAATATCGCCAATTATTAATAAATTATTCATAGTTATTATTAAATTATATTTTTTTTTTATAATATTTTTTGGCGTTTATTTATAAAAATTTTAATATTATAATTATATGAATATATTTGTTGATATTGATAATACTATTTGTAAAACTACTAATTCTGATTATAAAAATAGTACTCCTTATTTAAATAATATTGTTAAAATTAATAAATTATATGATGAAGGTAATAATATTGTTTATTGGACTGCAAGAGGACAAACATCTAAAATTGATCATACTAATTTAACAATAAATCAATTAAAAGATTGGGGATGTAAATATCATGAATTAAAAATGGATAAACCATCATTTGATATATTAATTGATGATAAAACTATTAATCCTTTACAATTTTTTATTCAAGAAGAAAAAACAAAAAAATTAACAGGTGAAAAAGTTATTAAAAATTGGGGGTACGAATATGTAATAGTAAATAATAATCTATATTGTGGAAAAATATTACATTTTTTAGTAGGAAAAAAATTTAGTATGCATTTTCATATTAAAAAGAAAGAATCTTGGTTTGTTCATTCTGGTAAATTTAAATTTAGATGGATTGATACAACTAATGCTGACATTCAAGAAGAAATATTAGAAGTAGGAAATGTGATTACTAATGAGATTGGAGAACCACATCAAATTGAGTGTTTAGAAGAAGGTGATATATTTGAAATTTCTACACAACATTTTGATAGCGATTCTTATAGAGTAATGAAAGGTGATAATCAAAAATAAAAAGAGTTTATTTATTTATAAAATCTATTTATAAATAAATAATGTCAAAATTATTATTAAGGAAAAAAAATAATATTATAAATAAAAATAATTTTATAATTAAAGATACCGCTTTAAATAAAAATAAGGCTTTAAATAAAGATAACGCTTTAAATAAAGATAACGCTTTAAATAAAGATAACAAAGATTTAATTATTATTTTTATTTGTCATAATAATGAAAGTATTGAATCAGTTATTAAATTTGATTGTCCAATTTTAGTAGTTGGTAATTATGAAATATCTGATAAATTTAAGGAAAATAAAAATATAATTATTGTAAGAGATTTAAAATATAATATAGAAAATGAACCAAAATTATTAACTTTTACTGCATGGTATGCTATTATTAAAAATGAATTATTTTTATCATATAAATATCTATGTGTATTAGAATACGATGTAATAATACCAAATAATTTTCAATCAAATTTAAATTTATTATGTAAAAATAATATAATTATTTCATTTATTAAAGTTAATAAGAACTTTTTATCAAATATTATTAAAGAAGTATTAGAAAAATTTTTAGATTTTAAAAATATAAAAATTAATATAAATGAAAATTTTTATTGGGGAGCTACTACTAATCAGTGTATGACTAGAGAAATATTATCTGATTTTGTAGATTGGTATTATCCTGATTATTTAGAAATTAAAATGCTAGATGATAAAAATCTATCGTGGTATCATGAAAGACTTTTTACTATATATTTAAAATCAAAAAATATAAATACTGTTTTCTTTAATGGACTAAAACATATTCAAAAAAATTCACATGAAATTTTAAATACCAATTAAAAATTGATATTTAAATCTATTTAAAGACATACTATATCTATAAATAGATTATGGATCCCTCATTAGACAATTATCTAGACCTAACCGATGACCAAATTGATAACCTTCTTTTTGGTATGGATTTGAATAAAAAATTAGAGTCGAAGAAAAAAATTTGTAAATCTTGTAAAAGTGATAAATTAATTATAGATAACATTAAAGGATATTTGGTCTGCCAAGAATGTGCAGTTATTAACCAAGAATTTTTAGATGAAAACCCTGAATTTACCCATGACGAAGAAAACAATGGTAATGGTTCATCTAGATATGGCTGTCCTTCCAATTACTTTTTTCCCAAGTCTGCTCTTGGTACTAAAATTGCAACCAAAGGTTATAACAAAATTAGTGCATTACAAAAACAAGGACAGATGCCTTATAGAGAAAAAAGTTTATTAGAAGT
>Ga0136644_10004069_pt1 | contig 10846 bp, 11 predicted proteins | sample C_130820_EF_Meta_FD_94780 | JGI IMG/M metagenome (GOLD analysis project Ga0136644, IMG submission 94780) | Freshwater microbial communities from Lake Croche, Canada to study carbon cycling - C_130820_EF_MetaG (v2) (version 2) | ecosystem: Environmental > Aquatic > Freshwater > Lake | place...
CGATTTTTATGATTTTTATGTGATTTGCGCTGGCTATGCTGGCGGAAACCACCTGAAATGGTACACCATGACCGTACACCTCCTCTGTCTCCTTCACACTCAATTTCTGTAATTTGTTTGATAATTTTTTTATATTGCTCTTCTTCTTTTGGTGATTGTTTACTAGAAGGAAGACTTCGTTTTGACGGTATTAATGCTGATATACGAGTTGCTTTACCCCTTAGTTTAGTAGCAAGTTCACGTTTTTTTGTAGCCTCTTTAGTCGATTTTCTAGCAGTATTAAGCTGGATTTGTAAAGGTGTTCCTCTTGTAGTGGGACGGGAAGCTCTTTCTGCGTCGTCTTTTGCTTTATCTGCCGCCGCTTCTGCTTCGTTCGCCGCCTTAATTGCCTCATCCCTTTTACGTACTGCTTCATTCTTTAACGCTGTTATTCTACTTTGTAATGCTGCGGCTTTTGCCTCCTCCGCTGCTACTCGTTCCGCCTCGGCTGCCGCTGCCGTACGAGCCTCCTCTTGGGCTCTGCGTTCCTCATCCGTTAATGGATTTGTATTATAATTAATAATAAGCAGCGATGTGCGATCATTCACTTCTACAGTAATAAGTTTTCTACTTTGTATAATTGCTTCTAATCCGCACATTGCCAGAAATCCTTTATCACACGATGCTACTGCACAAACATTATTACGATCACTTATATCTACATGTTTCATTAATTGGTCTAATTGAAGGCGATCGCCCCAGGATTTGAGTGATAAAATGGCTTTAATTGCGGTTTGAACACGGTATTGATAATTCATACCATCCGCTTTAATGCATTTGTCTAGAATATCAAGTGCAAAATTACACATTTGTTTGAGTTCAGTTGCTTTTATGTCACACTCACTGCTACAACTAGAGCGAACTCTTTTCGCTGCTGGTGGTTCGCCACCTCCGCCACCTCCCGCTCCCTCTACTACTTTTTCTTCTTCTATTGCTGCTTGGAGGCGGTTCTTAGCCCAGTCTGCGAGTTTATCAATATTATCACCTGGGTGGTATGAAGGATTAACCCCCAACTCAGCTCGTCTTTCTTGTTTGCCTTTCTCTGTTGTCTCACCTTTATTAATTCCTACATTAAAAATTAAAAATTTTAGTAATTTATCTGTTTTTACAGTACCCCTCCAGTTTTTAATATGCGTCTCTATTTGGTCTGCTCCATTAGAAGAACTACCTAGTAAATATTCTTCAAATTGGGGTAAAGGGGGTGCGGCACTAGCGGCACTAGCGGCACTAGTACCACTTTTATCACTATCTTGTGACGGACCCGCTGATTCCTGAGAACTTTGACTATTGCTAACACTAGCAGAAGGAGCTGAAACTCTTGGGCTCCATTCTGTTGCCTCTCTCATAATATTTGGTATTAGTGCGGCAATTACAGTGGCTAAACAAGTGCTCGGTAGTTTATCAAGCACTATATCAGGAAAATGTTCAAACCTAATCTTTACTTGATTTGTTGGTGGAGGCGCATTAAGTCCTTCGCATGTAATCGTTCCAAATACAGGATCGGACTCTGAAGTATAGGTTATAGCACCGTGTCTCCATGTTTTATTTGAATCCGATGCACCTGGATCAACTGTAGCAGCTGGAACAAAAATTTCAGATAAAGTAGGGTCTATAGTTCCAGCATTTCTAAGAGTATGTATAGCAGATCCAGAAAATGCCTCAAGATAAAAATTTTGTGTTCCAAGATGATATAATATATTTCTTAATACTGGAGCTGAGTGACCACCAGCAATAATAACTGCCTTTTCCCCATCGATTTTTATTTTTATACCATTATAATCAGGAGGGGTTTGTTCTGTTATCATATAAGGATTCTGACCGTTAAAATTTGCTTTTATGAGTTCACCTATACAGACACGCATTGCTTTCTCAATACTATTATCACGATCCCCAGTTATACTAGTTGCTACAGCATGAATAAACTCTTTTAACCGATTGAGTGTAAACGGTCCTCCAGAATATATCCTATATATTTCCTCATTTTCTACTGGAAGAATAAGCTGCCATTGTGTCCAATCGGTATTACTTCGTAGATGTGTTACTACACTTTTACTATCACCTACACGGGAATCGGCATCGTGTAACGGTTCTATATCACGAGCAATAGCCAGTGCAGCCTTTAAGCTTTCTATATCAACCGCCATCCTCCTTACCATAACTCCACGAAAAAAATGAGCATCCATTACACCCCAGCAAACTTCGCAAAATGACCACACCATATGAACTAGAGTATATCGGTGCAACGTGGTGCGCCCCCTGTAAGGTCGTCAAGCCAAAGGTCCAAGAGCAGGCGGCAAGGTACGCTATCCCAATCAAGATGTACGATATTGACGAAGACGTAGAGAAGATTGATGTTGACGCCGTAAAGAAGCTCCCCACACTTCGGGTACTCAAAGACGGCACAGTGGTTGCGGAATTTATCACCCAGCACAACGCCCAACTAGAAGAATTCCTTTCAAAAACGGTCAAGGTAAGTACTACGGATACGGACTTCTAAACAAACCCCACCAACCCTGCGGTCAGCGCAAGAGAAAACCTTCAGCCCCCTAAGTAATGGGCGCCGCTCAATCATCTGTAGACCCGAGGCACATTCGTATATGGCAAAATCTCTCCGCCCTCGATTCGGTCCCAGCCCGGATACAAATGATTGAGACCTTGTTCGAAGGACAGGAGTATATAAATTCGGCAAAGCGTATGGGTTTGTATGGAGCGCTCTTAGGCTGGGTTGCGGCGCAACGGCGAGGTGAATTCTATGCTTGGCCTTATCCTCAACAAGTCCAACAGCCTCCACCAATACGACAGATACAGCAGCAGCCTCAGCATGCCACACCAGTCATGCGCATCAATGACTCTCCGCCGTCAACAACTACGTTGGCAAAAGCACCGCCTCCCAGACGAGCGATGGACTACTTACACGAAGCGTACAATCTCCTAGGCATTGATGATTCCAAGCCTTTAACGCACGAAGCGTTGAAGTCGGCATATAAGCGTGCGGCAGTGAAGACGCATCCTGATAAGGGTGGGTCGCCTGAGTTGTTTGATTCAGTGACAAGGGCATTTCTCTACATCCAAGAAATCTTGGAGAAACTCATACCGAAGACCGGCAAGGACGGTAAGGATGTGCGTTTTTCAGTCGAGGTAACACCTGAAATGGCGATGAAAGCCCGAGGCATCATCAATCCGACAGCGCCGGCAAATAAGAATGCGATGAAGTTGGAAGATGCACCGCCGGTCGCCCTCAATCCTAAGAAACTCGATATGAATGTGTTTAACAAACTATTTGAGGAGAATAAGTTGCCTGATCCTGATAAGGACGACGGCTATGGAGATTGGTTGAAAGAGCAAGATACGTCCCGTGGCACCCAGGCGGCAATGAAGGGTAAATACAATGCGGATGTATTCAATAGGACATTTGAGGAGGAGTCTCGTCGTTCTGCATCAGCGCCGAAAGACCAGCTATCGAAGTACCGACCTCCGTCTGAAATGATATTGGCTCCTGGATTTGGTACAGAATTGGGAGCGGGGCGACCTGAACAATATACAAAGTCTACAACTGCAATTACAGGTGCAGCGGGCGGCATTGGATATACAGACCTTAAATACGCTTATAGCGAGGGGTCTACATTTAGTCAGGAGATTGCGGGTGTATCGTTAGATGGACGACCAAAGACAATGGCGGAAGCGGAACGGGAGTATGGGTCGGCGCCAAGGGCATTAACTGATGAGGAGAACCGTGCGGTTTCAATGTTTGCTCAAGCAAGGGAGGCTGCGGAATTACAGCGGCAACAGCGATTGGCGGCACGGGATGTGGACCATTCTACAGCACATGCACGGCTCAAGCAGCGTTTGATGATTGCGGAGCGATAAATTTAGATATTTATACTAGGATGGCAGAGTTTGATGCTGCTATATTTTTTGACAACGATCAAGGATACCTTGACGATGTGAAAGAGAAGTGTCCTGGTGTGACACTTGTAAAAGTGGACGAGATTCTATCTTCAGCAAAGCCATCGTATAATAAAGCGGGAAGTTTATCGTCAAGCCCACTAAAAGATTTAATGGATGAATTATATACGGAACCAACTGTAAATTCTTATAATAAACAAAATAATAGTTATGTATCATATTTATTAAAATATAGAATTGTGCCATTATACCACCCCGATTCTGGTATAAAACAAGCAGATATTGATAAATATGATGAATGGGAGAAAATAACTGCTGGAAATCGTATTTTATTACTGGATTGGGACCTTACACTAAGTATGTTTGATGGTATTGAGTTTCCAAAGCAAGACGAGTTTTTTATGTTTTTTGGAAATAAGTATCCGAGGCATAATTTTCTAAATAAGATGCTTATGAAACCGAACGATATTGCTATTTTTTACCTTGGTGGTGAAGAACGATATACTATGATAACTAAATGGTTAGAACGTGTTGCTAGCAGCGGAGTTCACATTACTATTTTGACAAATAATGGCGGTGCAAGAGATGTTTTATTTCGACAAGTGATTGATGAAATTGCTCCAAAAGGGTCCTATGAAATTATTGCATCTATGTTCTCACCAAGCAATGGAAATAAGGGAAAAGCATTGGCGATGGATCGACGATTCGCTAAATTATGCGCAAAAAGTGGCGGAAAACGTAAAAGGCAAACGAAACGCCGTAAGTCTCGTAAATATCGCAAATAAATAAAATATGTATAGATTAGAATGAACGCTAGTGCCCATTTAAAAAGACGTGCAGCTATGGCTTATCATTTTCGGGATCACTATGGAGGATCCCGTCCATTTGATCATCAGGAGGTAGCTGCAGCAAATCATCTTTTAGAGGAAAAAGCGAAATCAGAGGCAAGGGAATCGGCTATAAAAGCAGAGGCTGCTAGAGCAGAGGCAATGATAAAAGCCGAGATAGAAGCGAAAGAAAGGGCTGAGGCGGAAGCAGCTGCAAAGATTGCAGCAGAGTTAGACATAAAGGTGGCGAAGGAATTAAAGGAGGCGGACGATGCGGCAGCTGCACTCAAGGTAGCAGAAGAGGCGGAAGTAGTTGCCGAGGCAAGTGGAGATGCCGAGGCATTAGTGAAGGCAATCGCCGATGAAGAAGCCGCAGCAAAGGTGGCAGCAAAGGAGGCGGAAGAGGCGGCAGCGGCAGCGGCAGCCGCAACAGAAGCAGATGTAGTAGCCGCAAAGGAAGCACAGGAGGCAGCAGACGCAGCAATTGCAGCAGCAGAAGCAGAGAAGGCGGCAGTAGAGGCAGAGGCAAAAGCGGCAGCAGATGCAGCAGCGCTTGCGGAGATAGAGGCAAAAATAGCGGCGGATGAAATGGCAGAGGTAGAGGCAGAGGCAAAACCAACAGCACCCGAGGTTGCACCAGCACCAGAGCCAGCACCAGAGCCAGCACCAGCACCAGAGCCAGCACCAGCACCAGCACCAGAGCCAGCACCAGAGCCAGCACCAGAGCCAGCACCAGCACCAGTTCGCACGCCAAGCACAATTGGTATTATTCCAGAAATGACGTCCTCTACAACGGATGGATTTACTATTTCAGCAAGTAGTGAACACAACAGTGCCTGGGCTGGATGGAAAGCATGTTCTAGAAATGATAATTTTGACTGGGCAATGTCAGGAAATACATTTCCTGTATGGTGGCAAGTACAATGCCCTTCTCCTATAGAAATTTCACAAATTCAAGTATCCAAAAGATATGCGAATCAATGGATTGATGACTTTACATTCGAAGGGAGTAATGATGGTTTAACTTGGACAACACTTGCATCTTCTAAAGGTGAAATGGCTAATATTGAAACTCCTCCAAGCGTATTAACCGTAAGTGTAAATGACCCTACTTATACACTATATAGTTATTATCGTATATATGCCACGGCTGGAACTGGTCCAGACCCTGGATTTAATATTTTCCAAATGTACGGATATAAATAATCTCTAAATAATAGGAATGGCAAGAAAGACAATTAAAAATAAGAATCGTAAAAAAGGTGGAGCTGATATTGGTGCGGTTGCATTGGGTTCGTCTGCTGCTGTAATAGCGGTTGCTGTTCCACTTTTAATATGGTTTGGATATGACTTGGTTAAAGGATCCTCACCTGCTCCTCCTTCGTCGATTGCAGCAGGTGAAAAGGCAGCAAGAAATTGGGGATTTAACGTATATCGTAATATTAATTATAATAAACCAACAAGAAAACCAACATTAAGAAACTATGCTGCTGCGAAGCGGGAAGCAAAACGAGAGCGTGGACCAAGTATAAATAGTAATAGAGAATCGCCAGTTTGGGAAGCAACAAATAAAAATTTAGCAGACATGTATGGAGACCCGAGATATAACAGAAATAATTTACAATAATAGGAATGCGGCAAAGAAAACAAACAAGGCGTCAAGCAAAAAGGCAAAGAAAACAAAGGGGTGGAATTGCACCTGAACTGCTGTATGCCGGTTTAGGTGTATTAGGTGCCGGATTGGGCGCATATGGTCTATATCATACGTTATATCCGGTATATGTTTTAAACAAAACAAAACAAGAGTTATTTCCTCCAGAACTGCCAAAGTTTCCTCGTATAGAGACACCGGCACCTGTGAATTGGGCAGTTCCCGCTTTACCCAATTCAAATAATAATATAATTACTAGAAAAAATCGTAAATAGTATTAGAATGGGAAAAACTCGTAAACATAAGGGAGGCGGTATTCCCGAATTAATCTATGGCAGTGTACTTGCAGGCAGTGCCATAGCTGTATTATCTATTTTAGGGCGGGCGATCCATAGTACTTTTAAACAGAACAACCATCCGAATTATCGATCCCCTTCGAATACTATTTGGAATAATAGCAATGCCAGACCATTTATACCGAATAAAACGAGAAAATCAAAGCGCCGTGCCTAAGAACGTGCGACCGGCGTAAATAGCCAAGTTAATCTTTGCCGACATACAGGACAGTCTTGACTTGTCTCTATCCATGTTTTTATAGCATTATAGTCGAACAGATGGAAACATGATGTGATTGCTGCTGTATCTAGAGTGAACGGATCCATTGTAATCGGGCACGACTCCCCCTTCGATATATAATCGTTTACAATGATGGTGCCAATATGTACAGGAAGTACTACAGCAAATCCATTTGTTGTAGGGGCGGAGGCAGGGGCACGGCGGTCTACACGACGAGGGGCAGGTATTGGCGCTACAACTTCATCCTCCTCTTCCTCATCATATTCAGGGGGCGGACGGGGATATACGTTAAACGCCCCTTGTACGGCTTGTTTACGATCGGCAAAAAATATACGACAGTTGCGGTTATCATGGAAGATTCGTTTCACCATAATATAATCCTCCGTATTTGAAGAATTTGGGCAAAGATATAAATAGTCACGAGGATTATCAGTCCATGAAACAAAAATCCACGTTCGCTGCTCTATTAAAGTTACTTTAACAGCATCGTCCTCATTTGTCGGATAACGAGTTAAATTCCACCGTGATATACCATAGTCTACACCATTTGAATCTTTTACTTTTAGTTCATCGGGTAAAGTTATATGATCGGCTGCAATTAAATGTCTTCTATACACAAGAATCTCTTTTTCAAGAATAGTGACCGGTTCCCAACTCTCGTTGTGCCAGGGAATTCTATTATTGGAATAATCGATTGGTTCTATACCAGTGCGTGGAGGTTGAGGTGGCGGTCTATTCTCTATATAATCATTCATCTCCATAGCAGCAAATAGAATATCCTTTGCATATTGTATTGCTGTACTATCCAATGTATTACTATGTATATAGGCAATAATACCAATTTCCCGCTGTTCTAAATTAAATCGTAAGCGTGCAGTTATTAGATACTCTTCTGCTATTTTACGGAGTCGGTCATATATCCAATCGTAATATTCAGACTCTGAAATATAGAGAATCATTTCTGCAAATACATCAGCACGTGTCTCATTAAGCTCGGTAAGGTAATAATCACGAATATATGGTATAATCTTTATTTTTTCTTCATTCAATAACTGCTCCCGCCGACGCTCAAATTGTTCGACCGGCTCGAGCAAATCGTAACCTGTATTGAAATCCTCGTCATCAACCATAAACGCAACATCGGTCATTTGTCTAGTCTATTCCCCGCCGGGATTTTTCGGCGGCGCCGGTTCCGCAAAATCTTCCGATTTATACCGTATTATATAGTACAAATCGTAAACCCCCAACATTTTTACGCCGCTCCTCGCCGACCCCAAGGGACCACCCTGACCCCCCACCGGCGGGAAAAAATTGAAGCCGTCCAGCTACCATTCAGCAAACAGCAATCCTTCGCCACCTTCCTACCTCCGTTATACTTTCCTCCACATCCAAAATGCCCCGCAGCCGTTCCTCCTCTGATGAAAGCCGTGAGCACCATTATAAATACGAAGATTACTTCGACCAAAAGCGCAAGGAGGAGCAGCAAACGAAAGCTGATGAGGATTACATAGCCAGCCATACTGGCAGCGGTGTTCCTCTCTATAAGCTCGTACACGTCACCAATATCTCACACCTTTGCGGCGGATTCGCTGCGGTGAATTGGAACCCAGAGACCAACCAATTTCTTGTTTGTGAGCCAGGACAACAGGATTGGGCAATTGACCGCAGCGAGGAGACTCTTCGTGCATTAGCAAAGCTTATCGCATTCAATCCAAAGGATTGGGGATGCCACCGTTGCGGATGCTCGGCAGAGTTCAAGGACCAAGAGCGTGTCTGTGGATGTGATACGTGCCAGAAGGATGGTTGCTGCACTCCTGTCAGAATGGAATATGAAGACTTTGCACCGCCACGTGTCAAGTCGCAGTACTTTATGAAGCGCAGGGGCTCTTTACCGCCACCGCCACCGCCAATCGTTAAGCTAGAGCGTCTTACGGCGGTCGGCAGTTCTGATATACTCTTTCAGCCGCCGCCGCCCTCGCCCAAGTCGCCATCACCAATCCGCTTGAGTGCCGAGGACTTAGTAAGATTCGGATATTTCCCATCTCCATATCGAGGTGCCGTTTGAACAAAAAAAACAAAAAACAAAAAAATAAATAGTAATAAAACTACTAAATATTTTTGATTACCGATGGCGACGGCGGCGAGTGCGACTAGACTGTTTACGCTTACGGCGGGTTTGATGTGCTCCCCTTTTAGGAATATAAAAATAAGGATGAAGTAACTTTTCACCTGTTATATTATCTCTAGACCAAAATCTAATATTTTCTGCATCACGATGAAATTCTATGAAATCCCATACACGACGCCAGTCATCACGGGAAAATTGTTCACGATAGATTCGCCCTCCACGTCTCAAATGATTAAGTAACTGGTCCATAGGCGGAGGTGGCTTTTCCCAATCGGGTACATTATAAGTTGCATTATAAAATCTAGAATAATTATTTACCGAAGGGAGTGGTGGAGGACCTGGCGGAAGCGGAGGCGGTCCCCCTTGGGTCCCAAAGAGACCTGGATGAAGCGGAGGCGGACCTGGAGGAAGTGGCGGAGGACCTGGAGGAAGTGGCGGAGGACCTGGAGGAAGTGGCGGAGGACCTGAAGGCAGTGGCGGAGGAGGAGGTGGGGCAGGAGCCCAGTTAGATGCTTTCGCCGATAGTTTGCTCGGCTGCGCTAAAACAGGCTCGGGTAAGGGAAACGGGGCTAAATTAGACAACTGAGGTAGATTTCTTTCGGGTGCCAGCGGGGACACACCAATAGAATTAAGGGCGGCAAGTCGTGTATTGGTAGTTTTGCGTAGCATCTGATTCCTTAAATTCAAAGCCAGCGGACCCAGTCGTTCTGCAGGAATACCAGGTGGCGGTCTTGCCCCGTTCATCTTACATTATCCAGCGATTTAAACTCCAAACGCAAAAAGCCAATAAAGATGGCATCACCCCGTATCGGTCTCATTGTTACTGGTAAGGAAGCTCTCGATGACTTTACTCTTTTTGTTAAAACGCTGGAGAAATGGCATCCCACAGCAGAACTGTTTGTCTATACGGATTCGGAAACCCCAATCAGTCAAATCAAAACTAAACTGACTATTCATACAAAACATGCAATGGACTGCTATATGGGACTTAAGCGCCCACAAATGGAAAAACTAAAAGGGACCATTTACGACAGCCTATTCAAAGATTATACGTATGAAAAAGCAGCAGTTCTAGAATGGATGTTCGGAATCCAGCCAACCACGCCGGTGTGGTTCTTAGATGCGGACATTTCCCACCTAGCACCCCTTCCCGCTATCCCACCCAGTACCGAGCTTGCCCTTTCACAGCATATGATAAAACCGCAAGATGAAGCAAAATACGGTAAGTATAATGCTGGTTATATGTGGTTCAAATCGGCAGCTCTTATTCCCAAGTGGAAAGAGCTAGGACACACAAGCCGTTTTTTTGAACAGGCGGCACTAGAAGACCTCGCAGCAACCCTCCCCAAAGAAGCCATTTACGAATTCCCTCCACAGGTGAATTTTGGCTGGTGGCGAATGCAGCAATCAACCACACCCCAACGAGAGATTCAAGCAAAGTTCAGTATTTTTCGAGGAGACCAAAGTATCGGTATCCGCTACGACGGCAAACCACTGCAATCCATTCATACGCACTGGTATTCAACCACTGCATTTGAATGTGTAACGTTTCGTATGTGGTTTGATGAATTTACAAAGAAATTCAAAGCACATAAACCTATCCAACAGTACCGTAAACTTATTGGAGTGGAATAGCATGAATAGGAAACGGCGCAGGTGAAGTCGCTTTCCACTTATACATAAATCCCTCACGGCGATTATATACAGCAGATTTTTTTA
>Ga0136644_10004071_pt1 | contig 10841 bp, 10 predicted proteins | sample C_130820_EF_Meta_FD_94780 | JGI IMG/M metagenome (GOLD analysis project Ga0136644, IMG submission 94780) | Freshwater microbial communities from Lake Croche, Canada to study carbon cycling - C_130820_EF_MetaG (v2) (version 2) | ecosystem: Environmental > Aquatic > Freshwater > Lake | place...
GATCTCATGTTGCCGGGCTGTGACGGGCTGACCGTCTGCCGTGAATTGCGCAAGGAGTCAGCGGTTCCAGTGATCATGATCACCGCGCGCCGTGAAGAGCAGGATCGTCTGACGGGTTTTGAGTTGGGTGTGGATGACTACATCTGCAAGCCCTTCTCTGCCAAAGAGGTGGTGGCCCGAGTGCATGCCCTGTTGCGACGCGCACAGGGTGAGGTCAAATCACCCAACAGCGATGCATTGATTTTGGATCGCAACACCTATCGGGTGAGTGCCAAAGGCAAAACGGTTGCGCTCACCGCGCTTGAATTTGAGATGTTGCATGTACTCATGGGTGCGCCGGGAAGGATCTTCTCCCGCGATGAGATCATGAATCGCGTCTATAACGACTTCCGCATCGTCAATGACCGTACCATCGACAGTCACGTTAAAAAATTGCGTCGTAAGTTGGACTCATTGAACCTCGATGAAAAGCCACTGCGCTCGGTCTATGGCGTCGGTTATAAGTACGAGGTTTAGCCTCGCTGACGTCCTCATTCTCTACACATTGGGAAGCCAGTCTCGACGCGAAATGACGCGCCATCAAGGCGCGCGGCGGCAGTCAATCGAGGGGTGGTTTCATGACCATGTTGCGGACCTTTACTTTCTTGGCGCTGGTGCTCGCGGGTGCTCAGTCCTGCGCGCTGGCTGCTGACAGCGTTTCCGCTGCGCGTGATTTTTCTGGCATCTGGCTGGCAGAGCGCGCAGTGCCGGCTTTGCGGACTTCAGAAGGCGCGGCGCCACCGTTCACCGCAGAAGGGCTTTCAGCCTATCAGTCGGTGGTCGCAGGCCGTAAAGCCGGTAAGACCGAAGACCTGACCCGCAAGTATTGTCTGCCGGACGGCGTGCCGCGCTTGCTGACAGCGCGCTATCCCTTCGAGATCGTGCAGACACCGGGTCAAGTCACCTTCCTGCACGAGGCGCGTCACATCTATCGTGCGCTGCCTGTAGAGGGTCCGCCGCTAGATCCTAATCTGCTCATCGAAAGCTACATGGGTAACGCTAACGCCCATTGGGACGGCGCTGTGTTGGTGGTTGAAAGCATGGGCTTCAATACCGAGACCTGGTTGGATGACTCCGGGCTGCCGCACAGCGAAGAACTTAAGACCACCGAGCGCTGGCAGAAGTTGCCCGGCGGACGGCAGTTACAGGTCGATGTGAGCATCACCGATCCGCGCTATTTCAAAAAGCCGTGGTCGACCCGCTTCACGTTCGGCAAACGCAATGACTTAGGTATCGTTGAATACGTGTGCGGTGAGCCTCATCGCAGCTTTGCAGGGAAGGGCGCCAAATGAAGCTGAACCTAGAGGTTTGCAACATGAAGATCGCTGCCACGACGGTTTTGTTGGCTGTGGGTTTGGTGCTGTCCTGCTCGCTGTCTGCGGCAACGCCGGCCGGTGCGCAGCAAGCTCTAGCGGTCGATGATCATTCCGCCTTTGATGGTATCTGGCGCAATGCGGGTCGGGGTCGTCGCCCGCCAGGTGCACCGCTAGAGAACTGCTGCTCTGAAGAGGGCTGGAACGATTACGCCAAGTATCTGCAGCCTTGGGCCATGGAGGTCATGGACAAGCGCGCAGCGGCTCTGAAGGTCGGCAAGCCATTGGCGACTAACACGGCGCAGTGCCGCCCTGATGGCACGCCGACGGTCATCGAGATTCCGTATCCCTTTCAGTTTTTGCGTACGCCGACCTACACCTACATTTTGTATGAGGCTGACTATCAGTCGCGCCGCATTCGCATGAACTCCGCCCACCCTGCCAAAACACCAGCCAACTGGTATGGCGATTCCATCGGTCATTGGGAAGGGGAGGTGCTGGTAGTCGACACGGTGGGGCTCAGTGCCCGCGGTCAACTGAACTGGGATGGCATCCCCCACACCGACGCATTGCATGTGGTTGAGCGCTACACCATCACGCAGCCCGGTGCGATGGAACTGCAGATGACAGTTTCCGATCCTGGCACGCTGGTAGCGCCTTGGACCGTCACCAAGCACTTTCGCAAACTGACCGAGACCCGCTTGCTCGAGTATGTGTGCGCTCAGAACAATCGCGATATGGAAGTCCCAACCGAGTAAATGCTCGGTTGGGTTGGCCCGGCTTCAGAGCAGGGGTTTGGCCAGATCTGCTTCGTGATTGTTCTCGGCGCAGACGTACTCTTGGAACGCTGCGCCACGCTCGAACATATCGGTGAACTTGATAGCTTCCTTGTAGGCACCCGCATCTTCAAAAGTGACGGCGTCTTCAAGACGGCCTGCCGGGTTGATGCTGAGCCGTTCGACGACATGCAGTTGTGCCGTGTGCGAGATGCCGTCAAAGATCTCGGTCTTGTCGTTGAACCCGACCGAATCGACCACCAGCGTGCTGCCCTCCCAGTGGCCCACTGAATGCCCGAAGTAGCTGGGCTTGAGTTTTGCCGGGTGTTGCTGATTCAGATAAACGACGCGTGCCTGATGGTCGAGCTCATAGAGAAAGACGACCTCAGTGGGTGTGGCGACAATGTTCATGCCATAAGCCACGCCGCCCGGAATACCGATGCCCGGTACGGCCCAAGGGAGGCACTGGTTGGCATTGGTCACCGGCAGCTGCTGGGCTGCCAGTGCCGCGTTGTAGGCCTGGTAGCGCTGTTCGACCCAAGGCAGCAGCTTGCCTGTCGCCGCCGCTCTGACCTTGGACCCGGGACCACCGCCGGGAGGGCCGCCACCGCCGCCCGGAGGACCACCCGGAGGACCACCACCCGGAGGCCCACCGGCACCCTGCGGTCCGCCCGCACCGGGAGGGGGGCCGTTCGGTGGTCCACCGGCACCCGGCGGGCGACCGGCAGGCGGGCCGCCGGGCGGGCCACGCCGGGCCTGCCTCGGTTCGCGCCAGTAGCCCGAAAATCCGTAAGGGTCAGCGGCTGTCGCTTTTACGGCCGTTGCATTGGCGACGCTGCTCGGGGTCTGCGCGGGCAGCTGTGCAGGCATCAGCCACAGCGAGGCCAGCGCTGTGCAACCCAAAATCAGAGTGTGTTTGCGGATCATCGGAATGCCTTTGCGCCAGGGACGTCTGAAACATCGCGGCGCGCTTCGCCACAAATGGAATCGGTGATGATTTGAATGCCAGAACGGCGCCTGAAGCTCAGGCTGGTTGTCCAAGCGTGTGTGAACACAATCGGATCTTCGATAGTGAGGGTGTCCTCGAGCTGGGCACCTTTGTCCCGCAGGCGCAGCCGCTCGGTGACCCGCAACTGATCGCTGTGTGGCAGGCCGCTGTCGTCCAGCCAGGTCTTGTCATTGAAGTTGGTGGTTTCGATGACCAGTGTGTCCTGCTCCCAGTGCGCAATGCCTTCGCCCATGAAGGAAGGATCCCAATTGGCGGGGTCGGCATGCTTGTCGGTCACGGCAATAAGGCGGAAGGCCCGGTTGGCTTCGTGTAGGAAGGTGATTTGAGTTGGGGACTGATAGAGGTTGTAAGGGTAGGGCGACAGCAGCGAGCGCGGCACACCATGGGGTAAGCAGCGGCTGGTGGTGAGATCGGCTGTGGCGGCCTTGCTTTTTAAGGCGTTCTGGTTGGCTGCATACAGCGTCTTACCTTCAGCAGTCAGCGGTAGCGCTGATGAGTCGGTGGGCTTCAGTGCAGCTTGGTAGCGGCCGATGGACCACACGCCGGATAGATCCGGAACGACTGTCTGTGCAAAACCGCTGCTCGCTGTGCACAGCAGCAGCGTCGTGACAGTGGCCAGTTTTAGGCTGTGGGAGTGCTGCACGTCAGTTCTGCACCGGCTGATTGAGTGCCTTGCCGCTGGGGTCGGTTACGCCCATGAGGCTGCCACCCAGCGTGCCGTCGCCGCGCGGATGTATGCGCACGATGACTTTGTCGCCCGGCTTCATGATGTCGCGTGAATAGCCTTGCTCACCACGCAGCACAGAGGGGCTCTGTCCTTCGATGTTCCATTCCTGCACTTCGCCCTTGTCGTCCTTGACAGTGACCACCAGCCAAGTGTGCGGATTGGTCCACTGCCAACTCTTGACTGTGCCATTGAGCGTGAGCGTCTTGGTCTGGTCGAACATGGCGAATGAATGGTGAGCTGTGGCGTTGTTGGCCAAGATCAGGGCCATGGCTGCGGCACCGAGTAAATGATGGGGTTTCACGCGAGACCTCTGTTCTGATTGCCCGTAAGAAGTGAAGTATTGATAGGAATTGCGAATCAAATGCGGAAAGGTCGAGGGCGTCACCAGTTCCGTATTTTGTTCACAATGCGCCCTCATAAAGAGAGGCTGGGTGCGTCGCGGCATATTTGAAGAATAATTCCGGGGGCTGTTCCAATGTTCAATGCAAGTTCTTACGACACCGGGTCGGCCAAGCTCTGGCGCGGTGTCTTTGCTGTGCTGGCTGTCTTGGGCTTCGGCGGTGCGGGCTCAACGGCTCTGGCAGCATCCAAGCCCAACATCGTCGTCATCGTCAATGATGATCTGGGCTGGGGTGATGTCGGCTACCACGGGGCTGAGATCCGCACGCCGAACCTCGATGCATTGGCCAAGCGCGGCGTAGAGCTCAACCGTTATTACACCTATGCCGTATGCAGCCCGATGCGCGCAGCCTTGATGAGCGGTCGCTCATCCTTGGAGACTGGCGTCGATGCGCCCATCGCGCTGGATAAAGTGCTGCCGCTGGATGCCACGTTGTTACCTGAGCATCTCAAGCGAGCCGGCTATCAGACTGTCATGGTGGGCAAGTGGCATCTGGGCCAGGCCAAAACCGAGTACATGCCTTTCAAGCGTGGCTTCGATTACTACTACGGCTTCTTGGGTGGCTTCATCGACCACTACACCCATCTGACGCCTGAAGGGCATCTGGACTGGCAGCGCAACGGCGTGTCAGTGCGTGAAGAGGGTTACACCACAGACCTGTTCACCGCCGATGCCATCTCGCAGATCAAATCGCGTGATAAGAAAAAGCCGCTGTTTCTTTATTTGGCCTATGACGCACCCCACACGCCCTTGCAGGCACCGGCGGATGTTGTTGCCAAGTACGCCGACATCGCCGACCCCATCCGGCGCACTTATGCGGCCATGGTCGATCACGCCGATGCACAGATCGCCCGCGTGCTGGCCACCATCGAGTCGGAAGGCATTGCCAAGGACACCCTCATCCTCTGGGTCAGCGATAACGGCCCGGAGACCCGCGGTGGCGGCACCTCTGGTGGTCTGCGGATGGGCAAAGGCACGTCGTTCGAAGGCGGGCAGCGTGTGCCGGCCATCGCCTATTGGCCTGGCCATCTGGAAGGTGGCAAGAAGCTGGATTCAGTCGTCACTGTGCTCGACTGGTTTCCGACCTTGATCACTGCCGCCGGCGGCAAAGTGCCTCAGGACAAGCTCATTGTCGGCCATGACGTCATGAAAACGCTGCGTGGCGATAAGGTCGCCAATCCGCCGCAGATGGTCATCGGTAACCATGCTCAGCGCTCGGGGGCTTACTACGAGTCCGCTTATCAATGGCCGTGGAAAATAGTCCGTGCCCCCGCTGCCTTGTTGAATGGGCCGCAGGGTCCGCGTCCCGGCGGTGCGGGTCCGGGTGCTGCGGCGGGCGACGCCAAGGTGGTTATGCTGTTCGATGTCGTCGCAGATCCAACCGAGGCCACTGATCTGGCTGCTGCCAATCCGCAGGTTGTCGCGCGTTTGTTGGCCGATCTGGACGCTGCACCGAGGGCGCCGGCCTCGCTCTCTGAATGGGGTGGCAACGGGCGGGCCGGTGTCGGCCCTGGCTTGGGTGGTCCTCCAGGCGGCGGCCCTCCAGGTGGTGGTCCCCCTGCTGGTGGCCCTCCGCCCGGCGGCGGTGGCGATCGCTTGCCTGGTGGTGGCAATGCCCTGCAGGGCTACAGTGTCGAGAAAGGTGAGCCAGTGGCTGAGGCTGCAGCGCATGGCACCGTGCTCAACCGCGGCCAGTAACCGCCAGGGCACTTTTAACGATGTTTGATGTAGTGATCGTAGGCGCGGGCCCCGGCGGCTATGTTGCAGCCGTCCGGGCAGCGCAATTAGGCCTCAAGACCGCCATCGTCGAGCGAGATGCGCTCGGTGGTGTGTGTCTGAACTGGGGTTGCATCCCCACCAAGGCCCTGCTCAAGGCGGCCGAGATCTATGAGGGTCTGGCTCACCTCGATCAATTTGGAATATCCGTGGCGGGCAGGGCATTTGACTTGCCCAGTATGGTCGCGCGATCCCGCCGTGTGTCCGCCCAGCTCAATTCCGGTATCGCGTTTCTGATGAAGAAACACAAAGTCGAGGTCATTGAGGGCACCGCCGAGCTGCTCAAGAGCAGCAGCGCGCCCACCGTTGCGGTCGCGCTCAAGGCTGGTGGCACGCGCAGTCTGCAAGCCCGCCATGTGATTGTTGCGACCGGCGCACGGGCCAGAACTGTTCCGGACCTGGGTCTTGCAGCCGATGGACGTCACATCTGGTCTTACCGTGAGGCGATGGTGCCAACCAGCCTGCCGGCCTCGTTGCTGGTGATCGGTTCCGGCGCTATCGGCATAGAGTTTGCGAGCTTCTACCGGGCTTTGGGCGTAGAGGTCACGGTCGTCGAGGCGCAGCCGCGCATTCTGCCGGTGGAAGATGAAGAGGTGTCTTTGGCGGCGCGCAAAAGCTTTGAGGCGCGCGGCATGCGTTTTCTGGTCGATGCCAAAGTCACGCGCCTGACCAGCGTTGCGGCGGGCGTCGAATTGCAGTTCGAGCTCAATGGCAAGCGTGAAACGCGGGTGGCTGATCGGGCCATCGTCGCTATCGGCATACAGGGCAACATCGAATCGCTGGGTCTTGAAGCAGTAGGCGTCAAGACGCAGCGGGGTCATATCGTTGTTGATGAGCACTGCCGTAGCTCAGTGCCCGGTGTCTATGCCATAGGTGATGTGGCGGGCCCGCCGTGGCTGGCGCACAAGGCCAGTCATGAGGCGATACGCTGCGTAGAGCATTTGGCCGCGACAGGGTTGCCGCACATTCCGTCACCGGTGCCGGGGTGCACTTATTCGCAGCCGCAGATCGCTTCGGTCGGGTTGACCGAAGCGCAAGCCAAAACGGCGGGCCGCAACATAAAGGTCGGTCGATATCCGTTCCGCAATCACGGCAAAGCCATTGCATCGGGTGAGACAGAAGGCTTCGTCAAGACTATTTTTGACGCCGGCACCGGTCAGTTGCTGGGCGTGCACATGCTGGGCGCTGAGGTCACCGAGATGATTCAGGGTTTCGTCTTGGCTATGACTCTGGAAGCCACCGAGGCAGAGATCATGGCGACGGTGTTCCCGCATCCGACGATGTCTGAGGCCATGCACGAGGCGACCTTGGCCGCCTACGGCAGGGCCATACACCTTTAGGGAGGCGGCGGCGGGCCGCCCGCGCGACCGATCATTTCGCCGTTGACGGTGACGCGAACGACACTGCCGCCGGTGGTGCCATCCTTAAGAGGGTGGATAACCACGACCGCGTGATCACCCGCTTTAAGCGAAAGCTTTTGCCAACCCTGGCGCACCAGCCCGTTGGGGCTCTGACCTTCGATACTCCACTCGGCTTCGTTGCCGTTGGTGTCCTTGACCATCAGTTGGATCCAGGTGTGGGGGTTGGTCCACTGGAAGCTCTTGACGGTGCCTTCGATGGTGACGTCTTTTTGGTTGTCAAACATGGCGAACGAATGGTGCGCAGAGGCCGTGTCGGCCAGCAGAGCCGCACAACTTAAAAACGCGATGCCGAGTCTCATGTGGGTCACCTCAATCAATAAACGACTGACTGCTGTAATGCCGCAAGAGCATGCAAACATTGTGATGTGGCCACGCCTGTCCACAGAGTTTGCAAGGTTTTCGGTTTATTGGAAGGCAAAGAATAGGCAGCTCAACTGCGCGGGCGGACGAATGAAAAAACTAGAGCAATGGTTACCCTTCGGGCCGATGACACAAGGTGTGCTGAGACTGCTGTTGACCTTCCCCTTCTGGGAGAGTGGCTTGACTAAGCTGGTGGACTTTCAGGGCGGTATGGCCGAGATGGCGCACTTCGGCCTTGAGCCACCTGCGCTGTTCAACGCCGCGACCATTCTGGTGCAGTTGGGAGGTACCGCGCTGTTGCAATCACGGCAACTCTCCTGGATTGGCGCCGGTGCTTTGATTGTCTTTACGGCCTTGACCATTCCGCTGGTGCATCACTTCTGGAGTCTGCAGGGGCCGGACCATATGAATGCCTTGCACATGGCCAATGAACATCTTGCGGTAATGGCGGCTCTGGCCTTCGTCGCGCTGTCCGACCTGAAGCGCGCCAGATGAGTCAGGCCGGTTGGGGACCGGCCTGGTATCGCGAGCTGGGTCGCAGTGAGCGCCGCACATTCAAGGCCTGTGTGGCTGGTTGGGCGCTGGACGGCATGGATGTGCAGCTGTACAGCTTCGTCATCCCAGCCCTGATCGGCCTTTGGGGCATCAGCCGGGGTCAGGCCGGGCAACTGGCGACTGCCGCACTGTTGATGTCCTCCTTGGGTGGCTGGGGTGCCGGCTGGCTCGCCGATCGCATCGGTCGGGTGCGGACGCTGCAGATCTCTATCGCTTGGTTTGCCGTCTTCACATTTCTGTCGGGTTTTGCACAGAACTTTGAACAGCTGTTCATCGCCCGCGGCCTGATGGGTATCGGTTTCGGGGGCGAATGGGCGGCCGGTGCCGTGCTGTTGGGCGAAACCATTCGTGCGCAACATCGCGGCAAGGCGCTGGGTTCCATGCAAGCCGGTTGGGCCGTGGGTTGGGGACTGGCTGCAGGCTTTAACTTTGTGTTTTTTTCCTGGTTGCCAGTCGAATGGGCTTGGCGCGCCATGTTCCTGATCGGCATTGCGCCGGCAGCGCTGATCTTTTTCGTGCGTCGGCTTGTGGAGGAGCCTGCGGTCTATCTGCAAGCGCGTGAGGCGCAGGCCCAGCAGGGGCCCCGGCCCTCTGCTTGGACGATCTTCAAGCCGCCGCTGCTGCGCATCACCTTGCTCGGTGGCTTGCTGGGTACAGGCGCGCAGGGTGGCTATTCGGCTGTGACGACCTGGCTGCCGACCTATCTGCGCAGCGAGCGTCACCTGTCCATACTCGATTCATCCGGCTATCTCGCGGTACTCATTGCGGGTTCGTTCTGCGGCTACATGGCCGGTGCCTATCTATCTGACTCGGTGGGACGACGGCCGACCTTCCTGATTTTTGCCGTCGGCGCGATGGTGGTGGTGCTCACCTACACCCTGATTCCGTTTGGCGACACAGCCATGTTGTTTCTGGGTGCTCCGCTGGGCTTTTTTGCCTCCGGGGTCTTTAGCGCCCAAGGCCCCTTTTTTACTGAGCAGTTTCCCACCGCCGTACGCGGTGTGGGTCAGGGCTTCGCCTACAACGTCGGACGCGCGCTGGGGGCCTTGTTTCCGGCCATGGTCGGTGCGCTGTCAGCAACGATGCCTCTGGGCCGTGCTATCGGACTGTTTGCCGGCTTGGCTTTCGGGACCATGGCGGTGGCGGCCTGGCTGCTGCCGGAAACCCGTGGCAAGGAACTACAGCCCTAGTCGTCCAACAAATTTTGCCGGTCAGGGGCGACTTGCACATATCTTACAATATTGCGCGCTAACGTCTTGCAAAACCGATATTAATTGAAATTCTAAAGAAATATCGTAATAGAAAAAATTTTCAAAGCTAGAGGGGATAGAGCAATGTCGGCTTACCAAATTCGACGGTTCGTAGCGGCTTCTTGCGCGTTGTGTGCCGTGTCGAGCGCCCCGCTGTATGCAGCGGAAGGCCCCTCAGCAAGCGCCTTGGAAGAGGTCGTCGTTATCGCGCGTAAGCGTGAAGAACGTCTGGTCGATGTGCCTATCGCTATCACCAGTGTCAGCGCGGATGCTTTGGAAAAAGCCGGCATCACCGATCTGGGCTCGCTGGCCGCCACCGTGCCGGGTTTCCAGTACACCCAGGCCCGTGAGCGCAACAGTTCGCTGCCCGGCATCCGTGGTGTGAAGTCGACCGAGATTTCGCCCAACCGTCAGAAAGTCTCGACCTTCTACGACGGCATGCCGGTGCTGGGCCAGCAGGCTGTCTCGCAGTTGGTTGACGTGGGTCGTGTCGAGGTCTATCGCGGCCCGCAGAGCGCCCAGTTCGGCCGCGCGGTGTTCGGCGGCGCGATCAACTATCTTTCGACCCCGACCAACATGCACGACCTGTCCGGTAAGGTTGAGCTGACGCGTGGCACCGATGGCTTGCAGAACGCCTCGGTGCTGCTGACCGGCCCCATCGTCAGCGAAAAGCTGGGTGTCCTGGTGTCTGGCCTGACCAATAAGTATAAAGGTCCGGACTCGCCCGTTTCGTCGGATGGTTTCGGCCTGGGCGGCACCAAGACCCAGTACGCGTCAGCCAAAATCACCTTCTCGCCCTACAGCTGGGTGACAGCGACGCTGCGCTACCAGAAGCTGGTCACCGATGACGACACCTCGACCAACTATCTGGTTGATCCGAACGACCCGCAGTGGGTGTTGCTGCCTTCCAGCATAGCGCCTAACGTCAACGCCAAGACCAGCGCCAAGCTGGTTCTGGGTGCGGTCGATTTCACCCGTCCGTCGACGGCCTTCAACCGTAACTTCTGCTTCACCGGTGCAAGCGTGGCCCGCCCGGCGCCGTTGGCTCCGACCGTGTACACCGCCAACTGCATCACCGATCCGCTGACCAACCAGAACCGTAACCGCTACACCGCGGATATCAGCTTTGAGTTGCCGAACAACAGCAACCTGACCCTCAGCGGCTTCCAGTCCAATGACCACCAGCAGCGCGCCGACGACAACGACCGTACCAAC